>Ga0255055_10001004_pt1 | contig 21440 bp, 14 predicted proteins | sample JV7_2_27_MG_FD_188633 | JGI IMG/M metagenome (GOLD analysis project Ga0255055, IMG submission 188633) | Seawater microbial communities from Jervis Inlet, British Columbia, Canada - JV7_2_27 | ecosystem: Environmental > Aquatic > Marine > Inlet | place: Canada: British Columbia | collected...
CAAGGCGGGCCGCGTTTCTACCTCGACAATGGAGATGGAAGCTATCGCCGAATGTACGACAGAATCGTCATCCGCCACCGCACCCGTCCAGCAAGGAGAACCAAAAAATGATAACCACCCTGAGAACAGAAATCACCGTAGCCGAAATCTGCGATGGATTTGTGTACAACCAATTAGAAGGCAAGGGGCTGTACGGGTTGAGCGGAAAGCTCACCATTCAACCAGAGTACCAGCGGAACTACATCTATGCGGATGGTGGCGGTAAGATGGAGACGGCGGTGATCGACTCGCTGCTTAAGGGGTATCCGCTCGGACTGATCTACTTCAACAAAGTCGCGGAGGACAGGTTCGAGGTGCTGGACGGCCAGCAGCGCATCACCAGTATCGGACGGTTCGTTACGAACAAGTTCGCGATCATGGATAACGGCAATCCGAAGAACTTCGACAGCTTGCCCGCCGACCAAAAAGATAAAATTCAGGAATCGAAATTGTTGATCTACGAGTGTGAGGGCACGGAGACCGAGATCAAGCAATGGTTTGAGACTATCAACATCCCAGGTATACCTCTCAATCCCCAAGAGCAGAAAAACGCCATCTACTCAGGACCGTTCGTTACGCTTGCCAAGGCCGAGTTCAGCAACAGCCAGAACGCAAACATCCAGAAATGGAGCGCGTACATCAAGGGCAGCGCAAACCGGCAGCAATTTCTGGAGCGAGCGCTGGACTGGGTGAGCAAAGGTGATATTGGCGATTATATGAGCAGCCATCGTTACGAAGACAACATCAATGAGCTAAAAACCTACTTCAACACCGTAATCGACTGGGTGTCGAGCGTGTTCAGGGATGTTGAGAAGGAGATGATGGGGTTGGAGTGGGGACGGCTCTACGAGCAATACCACACCACGTCATATGATCCGGACACAGTTTCTACCGAGGTCCAGCGGCTTTTTAGCGACCCGTACGTCGAAAAACGTCGTGGCGTATTCGAATACATTCTCGGCGGCCTTCAAGATACGAAGCTCCTGGATGTACGTGTGTTCGACGAAGCGACCAAGAGATCCGTTTACGCCAAGCAGACTACAGCTGCCGAAGCCAAGAGCGCATCAAATTGTCCGCTCTGCGCAGTCGGCCATGCTGCCAATAAGAGCAAGATATGGAAGTTCGCCGAAATGGACGCAGACCACGTTTCTGCGTGGAGCAAAGGCGGCGGAAGCTCAGCTAAGAACTGCCAAATGCTCTGTGTCACCCACAATCGCGCCAAAGGCAACCGATAATATGGGCGTGCCATAGCCCAGTTTGGGGAGTGGGCTCGGCCGCCGAACAAGTGCATGCACCTGACGGAATGCGCTGAGCGCTTCCGCAGGTGATGCCGGTGTTATGCGAACCGTTGATATCTGCGCTATATACCTTCAGTCCTCACAGTCCTTATTTTATTCAGATACCATTTTCATATCCATAAGCAGGCCTTAAAACCATTTTCTTGCTATTTAGTTTATTTTTTCGGATTTTACTCAACACTTACTCAACAAATTGTAGAAAACACCTCGAAGTTTTAACAGGTTTTAACTGGTGTTATTTTAGTTACTCGTTGGGAGATAACTGCCTGAATTGACAGGAATATTTCTTTTTAATTGTGATACGTTCCGCTGTCTTCTTTTTACGCGGATTTAACGTCGTTTTTCACTGAAAATCCCCGTACCGGCAGAGTCCACAAAAGGCTCTGCTTTTTTCTTGTCAACCAATTGTCGATACCTGATATATACTCGCAATTCGCACCACCCCCTCTTAATTCATATCAATTTCCATATCCAACAGCTGGCTGCAAAATGATGTTTTTTCTTGCATTGAGCATCATTTTTTTGTTGACAAAGCATATAATAAAAAATAACATGACTATACAAAATATCACACCAACAGAGGATGGCCAAATGGATGAACAACCTTTGCGCTTTGCACCATTGATCAGGGTCAGTACTGAGAAACAGGCCGCACGGGGTGAATCTCTCCGCACCCAGAAAAAGCAGATCATCCAATATGTCGAGTTACTGGGAGGTGTGATCCCTGAGCACTGCTGGAAATATTCAGGGCAAGAGCACGCCACCGCGGAATGGGAACGCCGAAAGCTGAATCAATTGTTGACAGATTCTGGCAGAGACCTATTCGATGCTGTAATCGTTTGCGATGTCTCCCGATGGGCGAGGGACTCCAAGAAATCAAAGGAAGGCACGGATATCCTGAAGAAAAATGGCATTCGTTTCTATATCGGCACATCTGAATCTGATTTATACAACCCCGATCATATCTTATTTCTTTGCATGGCGACTGGATTTAGTGAGTTTCAGGCAAATACCCAAAGCATGAAATCAATAACGAACCGTATCGAGAGAGCTAAACAGGGACTTCCTGCTACTGGTAAATGGCCTTCAGGCAGAACTTTTATTGATGGTAAATGGGGCATTGTTACTGAATTTCAAAATAAGATTCTAAGGGCAGCGGAAATGATCATAGGCGGTACACCATTAAAGCAGACTTCGGAAGTGCTGGGCATCAATCGTGCTGGTATGCGACAAACTTTGTTGGAAAGGTGTGGGGACACATGGCACCAGAACTTCAGGGCTGATCGTTTCAAAATCAATGAGAGCATACCCACCAAAGTTCCCCGATTGCTGCCAGATGACATGATTCAGGCTGTAAAACTTCGACTGCAACAGAATAAAACAATATTTCACGGGCAGATTAAGAATAAATATTTATTAGGTCGAATGATTCTATGCGGGCACTGCGGTAATGCATTGTTCGGACAAACAAGCAAGGGTAAGCAGTATTACAGGCATGCAAATTGTGCACACTTTACCAATATTCCAGCCGCCTTCGTTGAGGATGCTGTGATGGTACACCTATTCAGCTTTTTCGGAAATCGGGCCGCTATGGAGAAAGCTATCCAAGCCGCTATCCCCGATTTCGGTGAGATTGACAAGCTCGAAACCAACAAAGGCGAAATGGATCAAGAAATAAAGCAGATTAAGACAGATAGAGATCGTCTATTAGATTTGGCGCTAAAAGGTGTCATCGAGGATAGTGATCTCAAGGAAAAAATGACAAGGCTTAGGGAGCGGGAATCTTTGTTGAAGGATCAAATAGCAGGGATCAAGCAGAAACTTTGTAATATCCCATCCGCCGAAACGGTAGGACAGAAAGCGGATTTGTTAAAATCCCACATCGAAAGTATTTATTCATCCGGTTTGGAATTTGCTGAAATGGACTTTGACGAAAAACGAAAGCTGCTCCAGCTTGCCTTCACCGGTCAAGACCCGGATGAAACTCGGCCCGGCGTATACATCACAAAGGATGGAGAGAATGATTGGAGCTTTGAAATCAAAGGCGTGATTCCTGGCACAACGATCCGTGATTTTCTACCTCTGGAGGCTTGGAGAGCGAATGAAATACTTGGCATTGAAGATGAAAATTATAACCCTTTTGAAAAGCGTAAACTAAAGTCGCTAAGTAGTTGCTATCAATCATGACAACCGATCCCGTCAACGCACCATCGAAGTCACCATCACCGGCATTACTGTCTAACGATCGGCCTTTCAGGCCTTGAAAAGCGGCTCTGCGAGCCTTTAGGAGCGGTCCTTCGGACCTTTAGGCTTAAGTCTTATCCCCCCGCCGCCTTGCTTTTTACCTCAAGCGAAGCGCTCCTCAAACGGAGCGCTCCTCAAACGGAGCGCTGGAACTGCGCGGAGTGCTCCGCCTTTAGCGTTTGCGACGCAGCCTGTTCATGGCCAGTCGCAAACTGGTCTGCATCCGCCCGATTGCCTGGGCCAATAGACCGATTTCATCTCTGGATTTGATATCAATTTTTACGTTAAGTTCTCCCAGACTCATGCGTTCGGCGGCATCGGTTAACTTCATCACAGGTGTAACGATGGCGCGTGCGGAAAACCATGCGATCACCGATACCAATAAAATTGTGCATCCCAGCAGTGTCAAAGCGAATTTTTGCACGCGATTGAAAGCCGAAAATACTTCCTGGTATTCTTGCTGTAATGCCAGAGCCCATCCATAATTGTTACTTCTCACGTGACCGAGTGCCAATTGATCATTTGGCATTCTGAATCGAGTTGTGATGGTTGTCCAGCCTTTTTTGCGATAGTTGGCAATGAGTGGATGGCTATTGAGGTTTTTACGTTTTGCTACATATTGACGGTTAGGATGGGAGATCACATAACCCTTTTCATCCACCAAGAATGCATAACCGGTTTGCCCTTTTTTCCAGGTAGCGATATTTTTGGATATGTCGTCTACTGTCATTGCGGCCGCCACGATACCAACGGTCGTGTCTTCTGACTTGATCGGCACCGCCAGAACAAGAGACGGCTTTTTAGAGGTTTTTCCGATTAGAGTCTGCCAGCTGAGGTTTTTACCTCGCATTATCGTTTTGTAATATTGTCGATCCGAGTAATCTTTTAGAGGCACATCATCATTTCTGGCGATGTTCATTCCATCAGTTCCAACGGTGAATACGAGATACATCCACGGGTATTGTTTTTGAATGGTTTCTAAAATCGGTTTTTGTAGTTCCCCGTCCATGGTAATAATTTCTGGAAGCCTTGCTGCTGTGCGCAAAATGGAGACATTGTTATTGATCCAGCCATCGACCTGATTTCCCAACCCTCGAGCTGTTTGCGCCATCAATGCCTCGGTGTCGGTACGAATTCGTTCGTTGGTTTCCCGCAAAGTGATCCCCCAGAATATTGCAAACGGCAACAAACTGACGAGAAGCATCACTGTGATAATCTTGCCAAACAGACCAAAGCGAACCTTCTGGCCTCCGTAAATCGGCGGTGCTTCTCTGGCGAGTTCTTCAACATCTTCACGACGCGAAATCGGGCGTTCAACATACCGATCGGATGTCTGCGACGCCTGGGATATTTTAGGCTCTGGTTCTTCATAAGAAGGTGCAGGCTCACTGTGGGATACAGGCGCCGGTCTGGTTACGACCATGATGTTATTACAGGCTTTGCATTTTACCCTGGCACTTTCACCCTTCATCTTCGTTTCATCAACTCGATACTTTTTTCCACATGAATCACAAATAATGTCCATCATGGCCTACGCTCCTTAAGTTAAGTTCGCTTTTTATTTAAGATATCCATCATGGATTTTTTAAATTCGATCCGTTTTCCCTCATCGGGGATTTCGTGAGAAAGGATCGTAATCAATTCAGCAGCCTGGTGTACCGGGATTTCAGGACTAGTTAATTCCATTTCTGACACGACCTCTTCGATCAAAATTTCGGCCATCGGCCCTATGGCCATTGATAGATTAATTTTAAGTGCCTGAAGGAAAATCTTATCCAGGACAGGGAGTTCCTTTCTGACAGGTTCTATAAGCCCCTGTTCCAGTAGCTTAGATAAATTTTTCTTCAAAGTGACCGCTTCCATTTCTACTTCCTCGGCGATCTGATAGAGACTCTTATGCTCATCAATAGCAATGAGTAAACGAATCATGTCCGCATCCAAGGATATTTGGTCACTATCCTTGCGGATCACTTTTCGGTAATAGTTCTCCTGACGGCCCATCATACCAATATCCATTTTCGATCCCATTCTTCGTTATTAGTTGATATTGGATAAAAAAACCTCTGCGTGCGGGAAACCTGCCGAGGTTTGCCAATTTGTGCGTTAAGTGCTTAATGATCTTATTTTATCTACTTGAAAACAATAAGGAAGGGATGGTTTATTACCTTAAGCTTAATGATAAAGGCGAATTTATGTCAAGGAAAAAAACATCATAATTTTTGATACTTGGATTGGTTTTAGGCCTTAAAAGGGAAAACGGATCAGGTCGGCTGCGGATGGTAGGCGCATCATAAAAGCCATATAATCCTCCAACAGCTGACTTTGCAGGCCATAATGGCTGAAAGTGCGGACCGATGCGCTGCGGGTTTTTTTATTTTTTATCTATTTCTTGTTTTAGTTTTTTTTCCATTTCAGCAAAAAGGTTTTTCTTTTTTTCTGCCTGCTGAGTTTGAATTGACTCAATTTTTTGTGAAAGACCTTTTTGGGATTCCTGAAATCTTTCAAGCTCCTCTTCTAACTTGCTCTTATCATCATCGCGCGGAATCTCTTCAATTTTTAAAAAATCACGGACAAACAGTCTGATACCATAAGATCCTTCGACAACATCAATAATCCCCATTTCCTTTAATTTTCTGGAGAGAAAATTGCTGTGCTCAATTGACATCGATAGAACTCGACATATATCTTCTACGGTCGGAGGCGTGCTATTTTGATGTTCAAAAATTCTTATGGCAGATATAAAAAGGTGGGCCCTTGTATATAAATCTTTGCTCTTATTTTCCATAATACTCCGGTTTTCTTACCCGGTTTTTATTCACATTTTTACGCATCTCGTTGCTAAATGTTGGGGCGACAGTTTAGGGTTGGCGCCGGCTTTTATTCAAAAGCAAAGTGTCAATTCAACGATCAGCGGTTATTGCCTTATGATGCTTTGCTGAAGCGCTGCGGGTCGTACTTGACATCAGCGCTTTGGCAGAGTAACATTTTCCTAAAATTTGTCAAGCAACAAGGTAAGCTTGCCAGGCGATGCTCGAACTGTGGTATCCTGTAACCAAACAAATCGCAAACCGAGAAATCGCCTTTTTCAATCAACCGGTGGTCTGCAATAATTCTTTTTTCGGCCACTAACAAGGAGGCAGCCATGACTGAAATTGTTGAAGTAAAGGCAAGACAAATTCTGGACTCACGAGGTAATCCTACTGTTGAGGTGGACGTTGTGGTCGCGTGCGGCGCAGTTGGAAGAGCTGCAGTGCCTTCTGGTGCTTCTACCGGAAAACGGGAAGCGCTCGAACTGCGTGACAAACGCTCAAAGCGTTTTGGGGGAAAAGGCGTTACCACTGCCGTAAATAATGTGCTGACTAAGATTGCTCCGGCTATCGAAGGTATGGACGCCGCAGATCAGACAACATTGGATAAACGAATGATTGAGCTTGATGGTACTCCCAATAAATCAAAGCTCGGAGCCAACGCAATTCTGGGTGTATCTATGGCGGCTGTACGTGCTGCAGCTGCGGCATATGAATTACCCCTGTATCGGTATCTGGGCGGCATCTATGCCAGGTACCTGCCAGTTCCGATGATGAATATCATAAATGGCGGGGCGCATGCAGCCAACAATCTGGATATCCAGGAATTTATGATTTTGCCCTTGGGTGCCGACTCGATAGCCCAGGCGGTTCAAATGGGTGCGGAGACATTTCAGCAACTAAAAAAAATCCTCAAAAGCCAGGGATTCAACACTGCCGTAGGCGACGAAGGCGGTTTTGCGCCTGATTTGGAGTCGAACGAGGCCGCTATCCAGAATATCCTGCAAGCTATTGAAGCGGCCGGTTATAAACCCGGCAAGGATATTGGTCTGGCCCTGGATGTGGCTGCCAGTGAAATATTTAAAAGCGGTAAATACATCCTAAAATCCGAAAACAAAAAGCTAAATGCGCGCCATATGATCGACTATTATGAAGGACTCATAGATAAGTATCCCATTCTCTCCATCGAAGATGGTCTTGCGGAAGGGGATTGGGATGGCTGGAAAATTATGACCGATCGGCTCGAAAGTGCCGTCCAGATTGTCGGGGATGATATTTTTGTGACCAACCCCAAGATTTTCAATAAAGGCATCGAGCAGGGCATCGCAAACTCGATCTTGATCAAGCTCAACCAGATCGGAACGGTCACCGAAACCCTTGATACCATTGAATTGGCGAAACAGGTAGGATATACAACCGTGATTTCTCATCGCTCCGGTGAGACTGAAGATACCTTTATCGCCGATCTGGTCGTTGGCGTCAACGGTGGGCAAATAAAGACGGGTTCCTTGTCGCGCAGCGACAGGGTGGCAAAATACAACCAGCTTATTCGGATTGAAGAAGAACTCGGGCCAGCTGCTAATTTCTCCAAAGAACTATTTTAAGATGATTGCACGACTAACCAAAATTGTCGGATACATCCTCGGTTTGTTTTTTGCCACTTTTTTTTCTACCATTATTTACGCCTATGTACTCGAGGGTTCTCACATAATTCAGCTCATGACCGAGCATCTGGGGCAAGCAGATAGTCTGTTTATTTCCCAAAAAGTGGTTTTTTACAACATCCAGCCTCAGCCCGAATCTTTAAACCAAAATGACAGCCCTAAGACCGCTAATGGTGCAGCGGAAAATATAGATAACCATCAAGCCGTATCCGATAAGACAGATGAGGCTGAGGCGCAGCCAAGGACGATTGAATTAGACGAGTCATTAAGATATGTGTTTTCTGAGGCCTTTCGTTCAGATAGCGTCTCAGATGATAATCAGCGAATTTTTGTTTCCAGAGACGGTCAGACGCTAACGGTAATTGACGGTGTCATATCAGGGGGTGGCGAAACTCGGTTTGACCTCTACAAGGATCTGTTGTTGTACCGTTCTCGAGAGGCGCTTTCTGAGAGACTTTCGTCACTGGGTGTTGATATTTCTGTATCCAGTTTGGGGAAATTTGAAGGGCAAATCGCTTTTGTATTGGGGGCCGAATATCCGGATGAAAGCCGGCCGCAATTGTGGATCGGTTTGACAGCATTCCACCCCCTGCGCATGATGATTCCCAGTCGAACCAGCACATACAGTACTGATCTTCTGGAAATCAGATACTCGCAATGGCGAAAAATAAGCGAAATGTGGTATCCGATGCTGACTGAATTCATTCAGGATGGCATAACGGTGCGGGCGATTGAGGTTAATGATTACCAGATCAACCCAAACTTTTCTAAAGACATATTTGATATTGCCCGTCTGAAGTTGGAATATCGCCAACCTGTTAAAGCAACGACTGGTGCAGGTGAGACCGAAGGCTTAAGCGAAGTTCAAAAAACCATCGAGGAATTCAAAAAAATATTTGAATAAGAAATGTAAGTTGGAATTTGAGCATCTATGTCCGATTTTAATATTGCAATTTATCGCGTTTTTTGAGACATTATATAGATAACAAGATACCGCTTTTGCGGATCATACCTTTAGAAAGGCAGCGAACATTTTCAAAATTTGCATAACCCAAAATTTGATAGTTGCTGACTATGAAAGGCCCTTTGGGCATCGCACCAAGGGCTTTTTCTCTTTTTAGCACCAGATTATACGTCAGTTATATGTAAATTGATGATTAATGCTATGCTTGCGACTGTATAAGGGGAGAAGATGGCCAAGGATACAAAATATATTTTCGTAACCGGTGGTGTGCTTTCATCTCTTGGAAAAGGGCTGGCGTCGGCGGCAATCGGAGCCTTGCTCGAAAGCCGAGGCCTGAGCCTGACCATTCAAAAACTGGATCCTTATATAAATGTGGACCCGGGCACGATGAACCCTTTTCAGCATGGCGAGGTGTATGTGACTGATGACGGAACAGAGACCGATCTAGATCTGGGTCACTATGAGCGTTTCACGCATGCTAATATGGGAAAGAATAACAACTTTACGACCGGAAAAATTTACCATTCCGTCATTACCAAAGAACGCAAAGGGGATTACCTGGGTGGAACCGTTCAAGTAATTCCGCACATCACAGATGAAATCAAAAACAGTATCAAAAAGGCCGCCAATGGTGTTGATGTGGTCATTGTTGAAATCGGCGGCACTATCGGTGATATTGAAAGTCTACCGTTTTTGGAAGCGATCCGACAATTCAGAGCGGATGTGGGCAAAGAAAATTCGCTTTATATTCATCTGACGCTGGTGCCTTATATCGGTACCGCGGGGGAAGTCAAAACCAAGCCAACCCAGCACAGTGTCAAAGAACTGAGAAGTATCGGCATCCAGCCCGACATCCTTTTATGCCGTACCGATAGATTTTTGTCCCGAGACATAAAAGCTAAAATTGCCCTTTTTTGCAATGTCAGTATTGATGAAGTTATCACCGCAAAAGATGTGGATCATATTTACGAAGTGCCCCTTAATTTTCATCAAGAAGGTCTGGATGACAAAATTATTGAGTTGCTTAATATCTGGACGCGGAACCCTCAACTGGACAACTGGAAGGAGCTCATCAAGAAAATCAAGGCGCCCAAGTATTCGGTGACGATTGCGCTGGTGGGCAAATATGTTGATCTTACCGAATCATATAAAAGCTTAAATGAGGCGTTGTATCACGGAGGTATTGCCAACGATTGTAAGGTAAATTTGAACTTTATTGATTCCGAAAAACTGGACAGTGGGACCTGCATTCAGATGCTGGCCGAGGCTGACGGTATTCTGGTGCCCGGGGGATTTGGACAACGTGGTATTGAAGGAAAGATATGCGCTGCCAATTTCGCGCGGGTGAACAAAGTGCCGTATTTCGGGATTTGTTTAGGGATGCAAACTGCTGTCATAGAATTTGCACGTCATGTCGCCGGTCTGGAAAATGCGAATAGTTCGGAATTTGATGCCAATACATCTTATCCGGTTATTTATCTGATGCGCGAATGGTTTGATGAAAGAAGGCAGACCGTCCAGCGACGTGATGATTTATCTGATAAAGGCGCCACCATGCGGCTGGGCGCTTACAGCTGTCATATTGAAAACAAATCGTTGGCCTACCAGGCCTATCAAAAAGAGGATATTTCCGAGCGGCATCGCCACCGCTATGAATTCAACAACGAGTTTATGGATCAATTTAAGGAAAAAGGCATGATCATCAGCGGGACTTCACCCAACGGCGAACTGGTCGAGATCATCGAAATCGGTAATCATCCATGGTTTCTTGGCTGTCAATTTCATCCGGAATTCAAATCTCGACCGATGGAGCCGCATCCCCTATTTCGAGATTTTATTGGAGCGTCCTTGAAAGATTCTCAAAGCCGCAATCAGTTGTAACTTCTGACTATGGATGCCCTTTATTTTTTTTTTAAAAGGGTGTTTAATTCTTTATCTATCAGCTCTTGAAATCCTTGCAGGCTTCTTTTTTTTAGTTTTCTCCCGTTGACGAAAACCGTGGGGACCCCGCTGATGTTCATGGCAACACCCTCATTATAATCATGTTCGACTTTTTCCCGCAGGCGGGGATCTTGCCTGTCTTTTTCAAATTGCGCTTTATCTAACTTGAGTTTAGCCGCGATTTCCTGGATTTTTTTCTCATTCAGCTTATTATAATTCTTAAACAATTCATCGTGGAAACTCCAAAATTTTCTCTGACGATCGGCAGCGAGGGCTGCTACGGCAGCTTTACGGGCGAACTTGTGACTGCGAATCGGAAAGTTTTTGAAAACGATTTTGACCGTTTGGGGATTTTCCTCGAGCACCTGCTCGAGTAGAGGCACAAGCCCCGAGCAGTATCGTCATTCAAAATCACTGAACTCGGCAATAACAACCGGTGCATTTTCAGGACCTTTGAAGGGCGATCCCCGGATAGAGATTTTTTGGATAAAATCAAGGGCGATAACCTCAACGGTCTGGTTTTGACGATTGGTTGCAAACAGGTGTTCTCCCTTGGGCCCCAGCCTAATTTGATCAATGTGTTTGCCGATTTCAATCTTGTTTCGAAGACGGCCACCGAGACCATACGTCTGAATATTGCCGTTATGGCTAAGTACGAAGACAGATTTTCCATTATCGGCAATGGCAAAATTTATGGCTGGTTTGACAACTTTAAATTCATTCCGAAGACGACCATTGAGTTCATAAATTCGAACGCTGCTGTCATGGGTCAGAATGAAAACAAATTGACCATTAGGGAAAATCGCCACATCCAGGGGAGGGGCGTCAAGCTCCAGTGTATTGAGGATTTTCCATTCAATCGTAGCTGATCCAACCGATATCGACAGCGCCAAAACCAGTGACACCGTAAACCATTTTAAAATTTTTCGGTTCATTTTCAACCTCAACCTCCATTGCATTGGCATGATCGCCAAAAAGCAAACTGTATAGACCAACGTGTTGAACGTTGCCAATCGATGTGTTTTACTCAAGAATTCAATTCAAAAGATTTGAAATTGAGTCTGTGGTTTTCAATACGGGGGGGTTATCTTTTTGTCTGAGTTGCCTTTTTATTTGAAAACGCATCCATGGTCTCTTGAGCGCATTCCGGGCAGTAACTGGATGTGATATCCAACTTCGCTTTTTCATGAATAAATTGCTCAACCGAAACCCATTCACCCTTGCCGGGCTCTTTATGACGGTCATCCCTGATTTTTTTACAGACGCAGCACATCGGAAGAATGTTCTGGTAAATCTTAATTTTGCGTGCAAGTTCCCTTTTTTCCAGGCAGCGACTAATCCGGTAAAGCATCTCTGCGGATTCACAGGGTTTAAGTAAATAATCGTCAGCTTCTTGCCGCAACGCTTCAATGGCGGATTTCATGTCGCCATAACCGGTAAGGATGATGACCATGGTGTCGGCGTTTAATTCCTTGGTGTTTTTCAAAACCTGAATCCCATCGGTATTTTCCATTACCAGGTCTGTAATCACCAGATCAAAATTGTTTTTCCGCAGCAGCTCCAGCGCCGTATCTCCACTATTGGTTTTGGTCACGTGGAAACCCTGGTTTTCAAGATCCGCTCCAATACCTTCGAGAATATACGGATCATCATCTACTAATAAGATGCTAATTTTTTCCATAGGGGTCTAACCTCTCAAAGTCGGCGGATGCTTTGAAACCGGCATAAATTAGATAAGCGCTGGTCTGGGCACAACATAACACGTTTTTTGATATTACAAAACATTTTCATGTTTTCAGAAGATTGTACCGGCTGATGAGGCGCGACAGGTAGGTTCTTTGAATACTCATTTGTTTGGCCGCTAAACTTCGGTTACCGCCGGTGTGTCTTAAATTCAAAGCGATAAACTCCTTTTTAAACATATCCGTCGCTTCTTTTAGCGTTAAGCCGACTTTCATCCCTGGATAACTTGGCTTGGAGGCAAATTGGGGCAAGTCTTCGGGCACAATTTCTCGCCCATTTCCCATTACAACGGCTCTTTCAATAGCGTTTTTCATCTCGCGTACGTTGCCGGGCCAATCATACTGGAGCATGGCATTCATTGCCTTTTTTGAGACAGTCAGGTTCGACAGGCCCCTTTCGCGCTTAAAAATTTTTAAAAAATAATCCGCCAACAGGGGGATATCTTCTTTTCTCTCTCTAACAGGAGGCATCTGAATTTGCACAACATTCAACCTGTAAAAAAGGTCCTCACGGAACCTACCTTCAGCGACATCTTCGACAATATTACGGTTGGTAGCTGCGATAACCCGGACATCCACCGGGATTGATTTGTTGCCGCCGACCCGGTAAAAGACCCCTTCCTGCAAAATGCGAAGCAGTTTTGATTGCATACCCGGGCTCATCTCGCCGATTTCATCAAGAAAAATGGTGCCTTTGTCTGCCAGTTCAAATTTTCCTATTTTGCGGCCGGTGGCGCCCGTAAATGCGCCCTTCTCATGGCCGAAAAGCTCATCTTCAAGCAACGATTCCGGCAAAGCGGCACAATTAAGCACAATCATCGGCTCATCCTTTCTGACGCCCACCCGGTGAATTAGACGCGCAAGCAATTCCTTGCCGGTACCGCTCTCGCCCAAAATTAGGGTGCTGGCTTTTGAATTGGCGACTTTGACCGCATCGGAAATGACCTTCCTAAGGGCCGGACTTTCACCGACCAGCTCATATTTAAGATCCAGTTCTTCTTTGAGGTTCTTGATTTCTTTTTTATCATGTTCGATTTTACGAGCGTTGCCAATCCCTACAGCGGCAAGTTCGGCAAAAACGGATAAAATTTTTAAATCCGCATCTGTGATGGCGCTTCCATCTACTTTGTCTATGATCTCAACAACGCCGATAATCTCCCCGCGAACTTTCATGGGTACACAGGCAATTGAACGAGTTTCAAACCCGATGCTTTCGCTGATTTCTTTGTACCAACGCGGGTCCTCGGAAACATTAGGGATGAGAAGGGGCTCGCCTGTCTGGGCCACATGACCCGCTATGCCTTGCCCCAAATCGATTTCGAACTGCTTGACATCATCTTTTTTTTCTCCGGTGGCCACCTTGAAATATAGTTTTTGGGTCTTGGGATCCAAGAGCAGCAACGAACTGGCTTTTGCATCCATCATTCGTGTGGCCGTTTCAATAGTCAGCTCAAGAAGCTGGTCTAAATCCTGAACCGATGAAACCCAGGTGGAGATTTCTTTCAAACGATCAATAGAAATATCCGCATGCTTCAGGTTGTTATCCATTTTCATACACCCTTAACCTCCAATAGTATGAATTTGCTCAGTCTAAAAAACCAATTACGGCGTTCCATTTATAAAATAATTAGCGGTATTTATTATAAAATTTTTTAATAACAGTACGTTATGTTTATAAAACAAACTTTAGGCGAATGATGTTCTGGAAAATCAACAAAGGGACATGATTTCACTTTTGTGTACAGTTTATAACAGAATCCGGCATTATGTCAATTTTAATATAGATTATTGTACACTTTCGCTGCAAAATCGGAAATTTCAGCTAAGGAGAGGGCCACCATCGCGTAAATGAGAAGTCTGAATTGCATGGTGGGTCTCAGAAAGGTTGGATTGTTGCTTGGTTGTGCGGATGGCTGTCCGTTCTGCTTGAAAAAAACTGAGGGCTTGTGATTTGCGCGATCAGGCTTTTACTTGGGTTACGATGAATTCCGCCACTTTTTCAGCGGATCGACCAAACAGCTCCTCTATCTGGATGCGCTCGAGAAGCTGATCATCCCAAGCCACACTGTTTTCCTGAACGAGATTTTTAATGTGCTCGTATTTGCCTCCCAGGGCTTTTATGCGGGTGTCCAGTGAGATGTCTTCTTTAAATGCCACATGAAGCAATACCAGATATTCGATGAAGTTCGGTGAAGCAGGTGAACTGGAAAGGATTGGTATCACCACGATGCTGCGCTCGTCTTTACGGCCTTTACCGATGTAAACGTTGCCTTGTCCCACAATAATGCGTTTGGTTCCTTTCAGGGTCGTATCGGTTTCAACCCGCGAGGCAATTTTTTTGGCGAGGCCACTTTTAGTAACCACATGGATTGTCGTGTCTTCAACCGGCTCCCCTAAAAGGTCTAACCCTTCAATCCGGTAAAGCGCAGAACCGGCGACTTCCGAAACAATGTCCTGTAAATTTTTTAGTACAATAATATTGTTGGCTGTTAACTGAGGAATGCCAAACTTGGCGTCTGTTAAAACATCAAATAAGATTCCTTCAATGCGCTCACCAATCCGGCTGGTGCCGACGGTTACGGTTTTCGCCTGGTGCTTAATCGCATCCACCGGGCGTGCCAGGCGGTTAATGGCATCCCCTAAACACTCAAACATTGTATTTAACATATTGGTAGTGGTTCCCTTTTGGCTAAAATCAAGCTCAAAGTCTGCGACCGGCAATCTTCCCGATAAATATTTGAGCAAAAGAGTTAAGTCCGAATTGGCCTCAAAACCAATCGCAGAGGGGAACTGTTTTTCGGCTTTTTTTCTTCTAAACGCATTATCAAAAAAAGCAACTTTTTTTCGGAATTGCTTTTCAAGAATGATTTCGTATACATCTAATCCTTTTTCTGCATATGCATCAATGGTATCTTTTAGCTCTTCTTGGAATCGATACAGAAACTGCGATCCATCATTGATTGCCAGAGCGGCATAATAGCCCCAGATATGACCCACAAGCGTGTTTAATATGGGGGCCAGATGTTCTTTAACCGCTGGAACCTGAAAAATATCAGTAGCGTAAGGGGAAAATCGGTCTTCGCCTTCGTTTGCGATGACAATGGGGGTTGCTTTGTGGGCTTTGAATATTGCGGTATCTTTAATGATGTCGCCGATCACCGTACTCCTTGACCCAGCGGCGCACACGATGATCAGCGGTTCCGATGACAGGTCGATGTGTTTTTTGTCCTCAACGTAATCCGAGGAGATCGTTTTGTAACAAAGTTCGCTCAGCTTGATACGAATTTCATCGGCAGCGGCCTTGTTAGGCCCACTGCCGACAGCCGCCCAGTAGGTTTTGGTTACCGCAAGTTTTTGTGCAGATTTTTTAATGGCCTCTCCCATAGCAAGCACTTTGCGCATGTGTGACGGAATTTCGAGCAGACGCCGGGTTTCCTCGTTTATAAATGCGTCATTGCGGCGGTTTTTTAATATGGCGATATAAAGACCCAAAATGGCGCCGGCAACGATCTGGGAATAAAACGCTTTGGTAGAAGCCACCGACATTTCAATGTCGCGACCACTGCTGGTATACATCACTCCATTGACTTTAAAAGTGATATCCGAATCCCGGCGGTTGACAATGGCCAGTGTGTAAGCCCCGCGTTCTTTGGCCATGTCAACGGTACGGTTGGTGTCGGTTGTGGTGCCGGATTGACTGATGGCGACAACCAGCGTGTCGTTCATGGACTTGTTGTCGTCATTTTCATTTAATTGAAAACCACTGAACTCAGAGGCTTTGAGGGCATTGATCTGAATCGATGGGTTGTCCAGGTAATAATTCAAAATGTTGGCGCAGGTTAATGCTGCCACACCTGCGGTGCCCTGTCCGATGAAAAAGATACGCTTAATTTTATCCGCTATCAGCGCTTTTTCCAGGAATTTTGGAATAATGGTTTCATCCAGCACAATCGTATATTGAGATTTGTTATCTTCTTTGATTTTCCATCGATTTTGTAAGGTTTTTGCAACCGAACCCGGAGATTCTGAGATTTCTTTTAAAAAATAGTGCGGGAAATTTTGGCGGTCTATATCCCGCGACGTTATTTCCGTTAATTTAATATCGCTTTCGTTGAGCGCCAATGGGGTGCCATCATAAAACGTAGCCTTAATTCCATTTAATCCCCCGGTGCTCATCTGGTCTAAAACAAAAATTTGCCCCTGGGTTTTTCCCTGCTTACCTGCAACCGTTTTTTCACCATCCAGCTTTAGGAAATAGGGGGTTTCTTCAACAAAGCCATATACCTCAGAGCTTGGAATATAGTGCCCATCTGCAATCCCCACAAAGACAGCCTGTCCGCTGCCTTTTTGGGCCAGGAATAGTTTTCCAGGAGCCAGATCCGTATGCATGGATATGGCATGCGATCCCTTAAAATCGTTCACTGCCAGCCGAAAGGCCTCATCAATTGCATGGCCCTGTTGGAAATACTGTTGGATCTTAAGGGGAATAATCTTCGTATCGGTGGTTATTTCACTGTGGATTCGGTCTCCATTACGCTCGAATTCATTCTTAAGCTCCTGAAAATTATCGATATCGCCATTCAAACAGGTATGAATGATCCCGCATTTCGGCGTTTCATTGCCGAGGGTGTGATTGTCGACCGGGTGGCAGTTTGCCTCTGTGATGGCGCCCACCGACGCCCAACGGGTGTGGGCTGATACCGTTTCAAATGATGCGGGAATCGTTGCCAGAATCTGAAAAACGGGATCCTTTGCAATCTGCTGGCGCAGATACTGAACGTTGTCTCCAAGGCTTCCGATCTCCAATGCTATTTTATATGTAACCGCCACCGCCACCTGCTTTTTGCCGTCCGATTTTGTTGACGGCTGACAGTTGATTCCGGCGTTGATCAACGGGTCGGGCTCACATCGCTCTTTAAATTGATCCAGTACGCCCGCCTTTGCGAGGGCTGTTTCAAATTTTTGAAATTCAGGCGCATCGAAAATAGACATAATGGAAATCCCCGCCGAATCTCTGCCCCTGACCTCCAACCGGTCAATGCTGTTCAGCACCGCATTTAGCTTTTTGAATATGCTTACGCTTGACAGTGAAGGCGGCTCAGGACTGTTAACCAAAAGATTTCGTATTTTTTTTGTGTTGGATAGAATATCGGTGTCAAGACACCAGTATATATCTTTCACTTTTTCGATACGATGGGAGATTAGATCTACCCGTTCTGCTGCAAGATGCCCCATTTGTTCGGCCAGCAGGTCTGTCTCGGTTTCGATGGTCGCGCTTAAACGATTTGCCAGTTGTTCAAGATACTTTTGGGCCTTTTCGTCTGAAAAAACAGAAAAAAATTGGGTGTCGGTTTTTAAGATCTGAACGCCGCGCCATAATGCATTGATTGTTTCAGCGCCGCCCAGATAGCATTCATTCCATGCATCGGTTTGCTGGCAGGACTGATGTCCACCGGCCTCAATCTGCCGGGCCCTATTTTCCAGCGATTCAAGGTCGAAATGCTGACGCATCACCGGTTTGTTTTTAAAAGCAACAATTCCAGCAATGCCGCAGCATAGAATGGTTTCCCGACACGGGAAAAAAACAATGGCGCCATCGGGGACTTGATGGATGTGTTTCCCGAAATAAACATCGGCCTGCAAAAGCGATCGGACCCGCAGAATCCGATTGTGGAGAAAATTACAGATGCGCCTCAAAAACGGGAGCTGCTCAGTGTTCAATGATGGCTTCATTTCGTATCTTTTTTTTTGATTATTTGCAGCAGTTAATAACAGATCCATACTCGGTCCAAAACAATATTATCTCCCATCGCTTAGCGGGGGTCAAGTGTTCTGTTAGGAGATGGAGTGTTGGAGTGTTGGAGTGCTGGAGTGCTGGAATTTGCAGCAACTTTCCTTCTGGATTTTATCAACTCACCAATACTCCAGTGCTCCACTACTCCATTACTCCAAAGAAATGATGGGTGATATCGACCGTCTAAATCGATTTCTGAAAGGTAAATTTGGAAAATGCAGCTTGATAATCACTTAAGAGGTGTTCCGGGCGCCACCGGTTTTTCCAAAGTTGCCAGAGTAGGGCCGGTATCATCAACTGCGGCAATCACCATCCCGTTGGATACGACTCCCATGAGTTTGGCGGGCTTCAGGTTGGCAACAATGATCACTTGCTTGCCGATCAGATCTTCAGGCGAGTATTTTTCGGCAATTCCTGCCACCAGGGTTTTTTTTTGCCCCATATCGACTTCAAGTTTTAGGAGCTTTTTTGCTTTAGGGATTTGTTCGGCGTGCACAACGGTCGCAATCCGCAGATCGATGCGGCTGAATTCTTCCAGTGTAATTTCGGGTTTGATATTCAAAACAGCGGGTTCCTCCTGGTTTTGGAGGGCTGAATTTGTAGCCTTTTCTTCGATCTCTACTCTTGGAAATAGGGCGACTGATTTTAATAGCGCCGTTCCCGGCGGTATTGCTTTCCATCTTTTGAGATGATCGAGGTGATAAAAAGAACTATCTGGGTTCAGCCCGAGATGTTTTTGCATGTTTTTTGCCGTATCCGGCATCACCGGGTAAATAAGGCCGGAGATAATTCGAAGCCCTTCAAGCAGATGATAAATCACCGCCTCTAGTTGCTTGCGACTTGATTTTTTCTTGGCTAGGACCCAGGGGGCAGTTACATCGATCGTTTTGTTCATTTGCGCGATAAATTCCCATACCGCCATCAGGGCTTTATGGAATTCAAAAGATCCCATAAAACTTTCAAATTCTTTGATGGTTTTAAGGGCACCGGATTGCAGATTAAGGTCTAATTCCTGCTCTGCCCGAGGATCGACTTCAGGTACACGTCCCTCGAAATATTTATGAGCCATGGAAATAATTCTGGAAAACAAATTGCCGAGATCATTGGCCAAATCCGAGTTGATGCGTTGCACCAACGCGCTCTCACCAAAGCTTGAATCCAGACCGAAGTTCATTTCACGAATCAGAAAAAACCGAAACGCATCCAGACCATAGATATTTTTCAGCTGCAACGGTTCGACCACATTACCGAGGCTTTTCGACATTTTGCTCTGCTCGATATTCCAGTATCCATGCACATTTAGGTGCTGGTATATAGGAATTCCGGCAGCCTTGAGCATGATGGGCCAATAGATACCGTGGGGTTTGAGGATATCTTTGGCGACGATGTGCTGGGCTACCGGCCAGAATTTCTGAAATAACCCACCGTCAGGGTATCCCAGGGCTGTAATGTAGTTTAATAAGGCATCAAACCACACGTAGGTGACGAAATTTTCATCAAAAGGAAGTGAGATGCCCCATTTAAGCCGACTCTTTGGCCGAGATATACAAAGATCTTCAAGCGGTTCTCTGAGAAATGCAAGCACTTCGTTACGGTAGCGCTCAGGGCGGATAAATCCCGGATGCTGCTTGATGTGATCGATGAGCCAATCCTGGTAGCGGCTCATCTTAAAAAAGTAATTCGATTCTTTAATGGTTTCTGGCGCTGTTTCGTGATCGGGACACTTGCCGTCGATTAGTTCCCGTTCTGTATAAAATCGTTCACATCCGAAGCAATACTGGCCCTCATATTCACTGAAATAAATGTCGCCTGTATCATATATTTTCTGCAGGATCTGGCCCACGATCTGCATGTGGACCTCATCGGTCGTGCGGATAAAATAATTATTGGAAATATTGAGTTCCGGCCACAGATTTCTAAATAACTGACTGATTTTGTCGACATAAGCCCTGGGACTTATGTTTTCCTTTTTGGCTGCTCGAACGACTTTGTCTCCGTGTTCGTCTGTTCCCGTCAGGAAATAAACGTCTGCCGGGCGCATGGTATGAAACCGGGTAATTACATCGGCGACAATGGTCGTATAGGCATGTCCTAAATGCGGGCGCGCGTTCACATAGTAGATGGGTGTGGTGACGTAAAACGGCTTGGACATTTTCCTTCTTATTCCTTCTGCTGGTTTATTTTATCCGGGCTGAATTCGATTTCCATGTCGTCTTCCAACCGAACGGCGACGCGGTTGCAAATAGCGTTATGACGAATAACTTTGCCTTTTCCGCTAGGCGTGATGACGGTTTTGCCTAAGCGGGGCAAATTCCTTTTTAGCTCCTGGTATGTCTCAAACTCATAGGTTAAACAACACATCAGTCGACCGCATTGCCCTGAAATTTTAGTCGGGTTAAGCGACAGGCTTTGTTCTTTGGCCATGCGTATCGATACGGGATCAAATTTATTCAAAAATGTTGAACAGCACAGTTGGCGGCCGCAGCGACCGAGACCGCCGCACATTTTGGCCTGGTTGCGTATCCCCACCTGGCGCATTTCAATTCTGACGGCGAGTTCTTTAACCAACATTTTTACGAGTTGCCGGAAATCAACACGCCCTTCGGCTGTGAAAAAAAAAGTATATTTGCTCCCATCGAATGATTTTTCGACCGAAAAGAGATTCATCTTCAAGGCGAGTTTTCGGATGCACTCCAGACAAAAGGTATGGGCTGATTTTTCATCGGCCAGATTTTTTTTACGCTGATTGAAGTCTTTTTCAGTGGCCAACCGAAAGACTTTTTTAAGCAGCTTGCCGGATGGTGGCTTTTCGCTGAAGGATGGAGGCACAACGACCGTTCCGAAACCGAGTCCCTGCTCTGTTTCAACGATCACATGATCGCCTTGTTTAAGGACAAATGCTGCGCAGTCAAAATCATAGACCTTACCTGCGGGTTTGAATCGTATG
>Ga0255055_10001005_pt1 | contig 21417 bp, 19 predicted proteins | sample JV7_2_27_MG_FD_188633 | JGI IMG/M metagenome (GOLD analysis project Ga0255055, IMG submission 188633) | Seawater microbial communities from Jervis Inlet, British Columbia, Canada - JV7_2_27 | ecosystem: Environmental > Aquatic > Marine > Inlet | place: Canada: British Columbia | collected...
CCAACGGGCTGGGGAATCGGCATCGGAACTTTCCGACGTCTACACCTCTATGGGTCGCGACTCCACCGAGATGATCCGGGCGGCAGGAGCGGCTTCAAAGATCGGGATTGCCGGGGAAACCAATCTCCTTCGATTCACGGCTGCCTCCCGAGACTTCGGATTCGTCACCAAGACCAGCGCTGATCAAGCCTCTGCGGCCCTTTCTGAACTCAGCATTGCCCTCGGGTACGAGACTCCGGAGCAGGTTGAGCGCCTTGCTTCGGGGATGACCACACTCTCCCGAAAGACGAATGTATCCGCCGCAGAGCTGACCAACCTCTTGCAGCAGGTCGGCCCTCTTTCCAACGCCATCGGTGTTTCCGAGTCGGCGGTAATGGGCCTCTCTACTTCTTTGGCTCAAACTGGATTGAGTGCCGGACAGACCATTGGTCCGATTTCCAAACTCATGCAGATGATGCAGTACTCGCAACTCAGCGGGCATGCTCTCGGTCAGACCATGGGGTTGACCGGCGAGGCGTTCGATAAGTTTGCGGAGGCCACCCCTGATAAACAGGTCGAGATGTTCATGTCCCAGCTCGGCAAGATGGACAAGATTCCTGCGGAGGCCACCTTGGAGGGGCTTGGGATTGCGTCCGGGTTTGCGGCGACGAAGATGTGGGAGGCGGCTAAGAAATCGGAGAACCTCACGACCTATATCGGGTGGGCCAATGAAGCGATGAAGGATAACACGGCTCTCGGCAACGAGTCCGCGAAGATCCAGAAGACCTTGACCTATCAACTCAGTGAGCTGGGGAAGCAGCTGAAGGCGATCTACCAGATGGCCGGTAAGGCGCTCATGCCTGTGCTGTCCTTCATGGTCCAGGCCCTCCGGGGTTTTCTCTACGTCGTCATGGTGATTCCGAAGCCGATTCTGGCGGTTGTGGCTGCCCTATCAGCCTTGGGCGCAGCGCTCCTCACAGGGGCGTGGCTCGCCAAGACCAAGATGGTCGCCGGGACCATGAGCCTTGTGGCGGCACTCTGGAAGGAATACGCCGCTGTGGGCGGCCTCACCGGGCTCTACAAGGGTCTGACGAGCGCGAGGATTGTTGCGGCTGCCTCTGCGAGAGCGGGGAAGATGGGAGTACCCCTTAGGACCGGGATGCTCACGGGCGCGTTCGCGAAGGGGGCCCCGAAAGCGGTGGGTGCAGTAGGAGCCGGGGCCGGTACGACAGGCATGATGGCGGCGCTTGGGACTGCCGCGGCTGCGCTCGGTGTTTCGATTGCAGCTCTTCTTGGGATCATTCTCGCCGTGATTGCGGCGATCGTGATCATGGGAATCATGATTTACAAGGGCGTGAAGATGTTTAGGGAAGGGGAGGGATCGGCCAAGGCGTTCGGGGCTGCTCTTCTGCTCCTGACCGGTCCCATCGGAGCCTTCGTCTTAGGCATGATGCTCCTGGCGAAGCCGATTAAACGGTTCAAGGATGAGGTGGTTAATGCGCTGACCCCTCTCTATGAAATGTTGGTGAAATTTGAGCCCGTCCTCTATGCGATCGGGGCTGTTCTCCTCCTTACTGTTTTGCCCGCCCTTGCTCCAATCGCTGCTATGTTTGCCGTGATTTATCTCTTGATGCCTCTTGTGGTTGGGATGATGGAGGCGTTTGCTGAAGTTTTGATGTGGGCTCTTGAGCCGTTCCTTCCTCTCGCGGCAGAATTGGGTGCTCTCTTCAAATGGATTGGAGAAGCGCTCGGATCCACCAGTGATGAAGGGTGGGGTGTTTGGGAGGTCATGCAGGGACTTGGAAAGGTCCTGGGGTACATCGTGTTCGGCCCCCTCGCCGCCCTCATCAAGGGCATTGCACTGATCGGCGAATTGATCGTGATGCTTGTGTCCGATATTGGGAGCGTCGGATACGCGCTTGCATGGCCTTTCATTTGGATGTGGGAGAAAGCCAACGAGGCCTTCCAATGGGTCGCGGACAAGTTCATGTGGCTCGTGAACAAAATCATGTCTCCGATCGAGTGGATCTATAACCTCTGGAACACGACGATGATGAAAATTAACAGCGCGATCCGATGGATCATCGGCCCGTTGAAGTCGGTCGCGGATGCATTTTGGAAGATCTACACAGCGGTGAGTGGGGTTTCGAGTGCTCTCTTCGGATCTTCTCCGTGGCATATCAAGGAGTCCATGGAGGGGGAGGTCATCCCTGCCTTGAAGGAGACGGGGAAGGGATTTGAGGGTATCACCGATTCGGCCATGGGTGTCCACCAGGTTGCAAAGGCAAAGGGCGGCGTGGTGCCCAAGCCGAAGGAACTCAGCATGGCCGAGCTTGAGGCTTCCAAGATTGGGGCCGCTGGAACAGCTGTTACTTCTGGATTGTCTGCTGTGGGAGCTGCGGGGCCTGCCGAAGGGCCTGCCGAGATCAAGGTTTCCATTCCCGTCACGCTCACTCTCGATGGAATGGTGATCGGCAAGACGATGGTCGAGCAGCTAATCAACCTTCGCGAAAGGCACATGAATCCGCCGGGGTTCCCCATGCGTGGGGTTGAACCGGCATTCTGATAGCGCAAACGGTTTGCGCGGGAGTTGATCATGGGTAAGGACTACACGGGTGAATTTTGGAGCATTGGAAGGCTCCGTGGGCGTTATCAGCCCGAGGACTTCACCGAGACGCAGAACCTCAAGCTGAAGGATCTCATCACTTTCGGTGCAGTCTCCCGCGTCATGTTCGCAGGATGGGATCCTCGCGAAGTCACGCTCTCCTTCATGGTTGACTCCGTTCATAGAGGTGACACGCCGGATCAGGTTGATACCCCAAATTCGAGGTATCTCAATCGGGGAGCGGGAACTGGTGCCAGGCAAGTGGATTGCCCTCTCAACGATCCTGAGGAAGTTTGGAGGTATATCCAGAGCATTCAACGTCCTTTCCCTCGTCCGACAATCATAAGGCCGGTTAACGTTTACATTCCAGGGTGGGGGGATCACGGGAAAGATGAGGTTAAGAACGCCTATATCACGAATGCATCTATTAAGCGGACCCATATTACACCGAAAGGAACACAATATCATCGCATCACTGGGGCGAGCAGAGCCGTTCGGGCAATCATCACCGTCACAATGAAAGAGGCCGTCTTCTTTACGACGGAGGACGCTAAGAAGAATAAGGTTCCTACGTTTTGAGGTTGGGATGATTTTCAGGGGATCGAGATACGAGAACTGCCGATACACGGGGATCATCGGTAGGGACGGCAAGGTGCGGAAGTTCATCCATGGGAGGGATCCGCTCAGGGCCGAGGATATGATCGAGCCCATCGTCATTCATTCTTTTCAGCGAGGAGAGGTGATCGATGAGATTGCGTGGAGGGCGGTAGAAAAGTCGAGGCTTTGGTGGGTGATCGCGGACGTCAGTAATGTGATGTTCCCTCTGGAGATTGAACCCGGCGCTGACCTTGTAGTTCCGATGACTGAACTCTCTGCGAGGGTGGATTACTGATGGGACGTGGTATTCCTTGTTTTCCGACGATAGGTCTTGGGAGAGGGCTCCCTGTTCCGATTGTCATTCCTGACGTCGGGATCCTTGGAAAGATCCCTGTCCCTGGATCGACGCTTCTTTCCTCCACCTCCAAAACTATCACAAAGGCGGTCCGTGCCTTTCCAGATTTCTTGATCCTCGGTTTTAAGGCTGTTGATGGAGTAGTGAAATCGGTCTTGCTCGATGAGGTTGCGGGGTTCGGCGTGTCCGTGGCTAAGATCGTCTTGAATAACGTCAATGGGCGTCTCAGCAGGACGATTCACGCGAAGGAGCAATCATCGTTCCGGGTTTCACTCGGATACCAAACTCCTGGGCAGGCCCAGCACGGGACGTACATCGTTCAGAGACCGAAGTACCGATTCACCGCGGGTGAGCAGCCGATGGCCGTCGAGATCATAGGGTACGGTGAAGCGGTCAAGTTGGGAGCTACGGAGCGTCGAGAGACCTACCGGAAGATGTCTGATGCGGACATTGCACAGCTGATTGCGGGCCGGAACGGCATGACGGCGGACGTTGATACGACGACGCCGGTCTACGACCAGGTCCTTCAGGCGAACGAGAGCGATTGGAAGTTCCTGGAGCGCCGAGCGAAACTCTACGGCTTCTTGTTGTACGTCGATAATGGCACCCTCCACTTCCACAGGGTGCGTCCTCGGGAAAGCGGGATCACCGTGGCGGCGGATCTGGTGGATGGAGATCTCCAGGAGTTCGTCGTCGGTTCGAGAACCTTCATGCGTGGGGCTCAGCTCACCATGACGCAAATGGATCCCATCACGAAGGACGAGATCAATATCATCTCGACCGAAGCCCCCGATCCCGTTCAGTCGAGATTGAATTTCAAAAACTGGGTTCAACTTGTGAATATCCCGGGAGTGGGGCAGCCGAAGCGTTTTGTCGTTGGGGAGGGTCACAAACAGTCGACGCCGGAACTCACGAACATGGTGAACGAGATGGCGAAGTCTACGAGGTACGTCATCGCCGGGAGCGGCGTCATCCATGGGATCGAGACCCTTCGGGCCAACGACCTGATCACAGTCAACGGTGTCGGAAGATCCAGCGGGAAGTACTACGTCACGAGAGCCATTCATGAATTGGACGCGGGAGAGGGCTCCATGGGAGGGGCATATCGTGTCCGGTTCGAGGTTGTAAGGTCCGGTGCTGGCGAGAACACGGATCAAGGGGTAACCACCGTTCAGCCGCAGAGCGCCGGGACCGTATCTTTGTAGGTGAATGATGGGGTGTTGCGGGAAGAAGAGAAAGTCGGGTGTGCCCTCTCAATCTTCGAAGGTAACCCTGCCGAGGGATGCATCGAGGGCACCATCTCTGTCTCGTCCGAGAAGATTGAGGTCCGCCGTCTCCGTGGGGAAGCGTGTCCCCGATAAAGATGAGCCTTTCGTCGTGGAGATGGACAAGGTATGCGGGGTGTGCGGAACCAAGCTGCAGGCGAAGATGAGGTGGAGCAAGCGGCTCCGCCGACGCTACCCCGTCTCCTACTGTCCGACGTGTACCAAGGGTTAGGTCAATGTTTGTTGTCAAGATTATCGTGGCTGTGATCCTCGTCGAGGCCATCGTGGAGATCGCGACGACCGCTGAGATCTTCGAAGGGTTCCGTGGGTGGTTCGATGGCGAGGGCGATGAGCCGACCAAGCTCGGAACGTTCGCCCGTTGCGGGTACTGCCAATCCGTGTGGGCTGCATGGATGGTTGCATACCTCTTGAACCTTGAGGGAGTGTTTACGGGGCTGGCATGGGGCGAGCCTCTGGTCTGGGGCCTCTTGATTCACCGGGCATCGAACATCTGGCACGAAACCGTCTCACGGCACCTCGCAAGGGCACCTCTCGCGCTGTTCCTGCGGTCCTGGAGGCGAGAAGAGAGGCCACCGCGACCCGAGAAGGGGGGAGACGGTGATGGAGCCGTCTGACGCCATTTCTGGGCTCCACGGGGAGAAGCGGTACTACGGAACCTACCGGGGATCCGTGGTGGATAATAATGATCCCCTGCGGATCGGAAGGGTGAAGTGCCGGGTTCCCGAGGTCCTGGGCATGACGATGATGACCGATTGGGCCTCGTTCAAGGGCGGCCAGTACGGGGGAGGCGCAGACAGTGGCGTCTTCGCCCCTCCGGATTTACTCTCGGCTATCTACGTGGAGTTCGAGAGTGGGGACGTCAACCGGCCCTTGTACTCCGGGACCTGGTGGGGGCAGAGGACCGGGCAGCCTCCGGAGCCACCGGCCCTCTCCCGTGCGGACGGCGATACATGCTGGATGACGGATCCGAGCACGATGGCCCCGAAGGGGACAGACAAGTTCAAGAGCCTTGATGACCAGAACCAATGCCAGCCGCAGTCGCCTCTCCATGTGAACGGCGGACCGATCTACCCAAACAACAAGGTCTTCAAGACGAAGAACAATGGGATCACGATAGAGGTGGACGATACCCCCGGGAAGGGGCGGATCCACATCTGGCATGGTCCTTCGAAGTCGTGGGTGGAGATCGATGCTCAGGGAGAGCTTTCGATCCGGATGGCCGGGAAGTCCTATCGGCTGATTGATATGGACGACCGGCACCACGTGAAGATGAACCGGCACTCGATGGTCGAGCTATCTGAGACGGTTCGGATCGGGACCAACCGCCTCACGGCAGTGGGGGCCAACGAGAGGCGCGAGGTCGGAGGTACGAGAGATACGTTTGTGACGGGGCCCGAGCAACGGGTGAATGACGGCGGCCTCAAGGATTGGGTTACGGGTGAGAGGGTGGACGTTATCCAGGGGAATTACACCCTCTGGGTCATGGGGAACTTCAAGGTCAACGTCGTGGGGAATTACGAGAGGACGGCTGTGAGCATCATCGACAAGGGAGCCACGATCGATCACAAGTTGGGGACCGTTACGGGATCTCCTCCTACGCCTCCGACTCCGCCGACGCCGCCGACCCCGGCTACATGTCCTCCTGTCCCTACTGCGTCCTGTCCGCCGCTGCCACCCGCACCATAGGAGAATAGATGTCTACGCCGATCGAGAACGAGGAAGTTTGGAAGTCTATCGTGGCTGATCCGGAGGTGCGTGCGTGTCTTCGGAGGGTGGCGATGTCGGTTCTCTCTGAAATCAGTCCTGAGTCGATCGAGATTTATAGGTCTCAGGTGGAGACTTATCACGGACTCGTTCCCAAGTACAAGGCGAGGATCGATGCGATCGATTCCGAGATCGGCTGTCTCGACGTTTTGGTAGAGAAGCTTCCTTTGGAGGGGGAGGGTGGAGCCTTCAGGGGAATGCTGGTCCAGAAAAAGGCTGCCTTGATGGTCGAGAAAGAGGAGACGATCAAGAAGGCCGAGGAAGTTCCAGGGCAGGCAGAACCGGCGGAGAGACTTCTTCGGACAGTTGAAATCCAAGTGGCGAATGCCAGTTTCTTGATGCGTGTTATTGAGGATGCGGAAGATGCCGAAGGTGGGATACATCGGGTCGATGACGAGCCACGGGGCCCTGGTGATCACGGGCCCGCTCCCGACTCCATACGTGAAGTGTGATTGTGGTCCCATTGGGAAGGTCGGGGATATGGTGGCCGCGCATTTCCATGGCTCGGTTCCCATCCCTCCGAATCCTTTTCTGAATGGATCGCTGGTGTCCAAGGTCGAGGGACTGGGCATGCTCCGGGTCGGCGACACAGCTACGTGAGGGGCGCAAATCATACCGGGTCCGTGTGACCCGAATACATCATCAGATTAGGGAGGCCTCCAATGGCCGGGATTTACGAGTTCTTCGAGGGGTTGAGTGACACGCAGTGGGACGGGATCGTGCGGGTGATGCAGGATCTTCAAGACAGCGCGTCTGGAGAGAGGATCGAGAGCCTCCGGGCCTTCCTTGCTTCCCTTACGAGGGAGATCGACAACATCAACCGAAGGCGAGATGCCATCGGGCAGAAGATCGAGAACATTGACGTTCTACTGAGGACGCTCGACGAGTACGTCCGGAAGCACAAAGACAACGTGGAGACGGTTCTCTTCCGGTCGGTCCTGCTCCTTTGGAAAAGCCAGCTTCGATCAGAGGTCGCCTCTTTGCGTCCTTCCGAGAAGCTGGATAAAAAGTACGATACAGAGAGGAAACGGGAGCTTCTGGTGCAGGTCGCCTCTCTTGTTTCTTCGATCAGTTCCAAGATGAAAGACGCCCAGGCCGAGAGGTCGGACGTCCAGGTTGAGGCCAAGAGGACGTGAACAGAAACGACATCATCGGGCGAGGATGGGCCTTCCCCTTCAGGTTCACGAAGGTAGGGAGGACCGGCAAGCTGGTGGGAGTCTCCGACGCCTCCTCGCTTGAAAAGATCGCTATGTCCATCCGGCAGATTTTGGGAACAAAAAGGGGAAGCCGGGTGATAGATCGTGACTTCGGGACTGACCTCAAGGAGATCCTCTTCGATCCCATCGATGAAGTTTCCGTGGCGAGGGTCCGCTTCACAATTATGGATGCGCTTCAAACCTGGGAAAGGCGTGTTGATATTTTGGATGTGGATGTGAGCATTGATCGCGTCAAGGAAGGGATCATCGACGTGGAGATTTTTTACAAAGTGATTTCTACCCAGCTCGAAGGGAACCTGGTCTACCCTCTCTATGTTACTGATGAAATGCAGGTGGTGGGCCAGCTGAACGTGTAGGAGGAGAACCTTGGTAACCTATTCAATTTCAAAGGTGAGCAACAGGATCCCGCCGATCGACTACACGAGTCGGGACTTCGAGGCTATCGCTCAGGATATGGTCCGGGCCATCCCCTTCATAGCTCCTGAGTGGACGGACCACAACCTCTCGGACTTCGGCATCGTCCTCCAGCGTCTCTTGGCCATGGTTGCGGACACGCTCCACTTCTACATCGATCGCAACGCCAACGAGGCTTTCCTTCCGACGGCCATCACGCGGAGGAGCGTCATCAACCTCCTCCAACTCATCAATTTCCAGCTTAACAGCGCTGCTCCCGCGTCGGTGGATGTCCTCTTTTCCCTTCAGGATCCGCTTACCGGAGACCTTCTGATTCCTGCCGGGACAGAGCTTCAGACTTCCTCGGATGCGACCGATGGCCCTATCTACTTCGAGACCTCGCAGGACGCGATCATCCCGGCGGCAACCTTGGAGGTTTCGGCTCCCGCTGTAGAGGGCCGTACGGTCAGCGAGACCATCGGAGTCAGCATTGGGGTGCCGAGACAGCAGTTCGATCTCACCCAATCACCCGTGATTGATGGGAGTATCGAGAACTATATCGACGAGGGGGCGGGGCCCGCGCTGTGGAGCGAGGTGGAATCCTTCGCTTACTCCGGTCCGGATGACAAGGTGTTCACCACCATTCGGGACGAGGAGGACAAGGTCACGTGCCTCTTCGGGGATAACGCCCAGGGGAAGATTCCCGACAACGGATCCGAGATCGATTCGGAGTACCGGATCGGTGGCGGGGAGGTGGGCAACGTCCCGGAGAACACGATCAAGGTGATCAACGACACCTTAACTTTCAATGGTGTGGGCGTGAACCTGGCAGTGACGAATCCTCTCGCGGCAAGCGGGGGCGAGGATGCCATGACCATCGAAGAGGCCAAGGTGCTCGGGCCGCAGAGCCTGTTGGCTCTGAACAGGGCCGTGACGCCGTTGGACTTCAAGACGCTGGCCGAAGCCTTCCCTGGAATCGCGAAGGCGAACGTGGAGGTGGGGTCGGTTCCCCAGGATGTGACCACGGGGTGCTGCTGCCTCGTGAGGCTCACCATCGCCCCGACAGGTGGAGGTACGCCCTCCACCCAATTGAAGGCCGATCTTCTGGAGTACCTCAATGCGAGGAAGATGATCGGGACCTGTATAGAGATCGTGGATCCGACGTACGGTCCCGTGGACGGTGTCGGCACGATTCACATGGGGTCGAATTTCTCCATGGAGCAGGGAGCCCTCGACGTCGAGGACTCGCTCAACGCCTTCTTCGATCTGGGGAGTGAGTACGTCGACTTCGGGCAGCCGATCTATCTGTCCGACTTCTATCACATGATCGAGTCCATCCCCGGGGTGGATCACGTGGACCTGACGAAGTTGACCCGGAGGCCGGTGCCGAATTGCGGGCCGTGGTCCGGGGATTGTGAGATCACCGGATTCGGGATAGGTGATACCTCCAAGAACGAGCAATGGACCGTCACGATGCTTTCGGCCACGGATTTCTCCGTCGTCGGGAGTGTCAGCGGGATTCAGTCCAACGGGACCGTCAACTCGACGTACACGACCGATGGCGGCGAGCTTTCTTTCACGGTGTCATGCTCTGGACCGACACCGCCTTCTCCCGGAGACAAGTGCAAGTTCGAGACGAGCCCCAAGATCGACAACGTGCCTATGGGGCCGGTTGAGATTCCTACCAAGGGTGACTTCGTGTTCGCGTTCGTGGGTGGAGCGAAGCCGCAGAGAGTGTGCCCCGTATGAGTGACAGCGCGAGACGCAAATGCGTGAAGGAGCAGATGGGCTGGCGGTTGAACATGGTCGAGACCAACGCCAGAGCCATCGCCAGTCATTTCGACATCTTCAAGATCGAGGGTGAGGAGGCCGCGAATCTCCGAAAGGGGCTTGATAAGATCGTCGAGACGGTGAGAGCAAGATACAAGGAAGCCGTCAAGGGCGGCGAGCAAGCAGGAGACTAATAATGGCGTTCCAATACCCATATCCCAAGAATCTCGCGATCGACTTCGACACCGATTGGGTGTCCTCTATGTGGGACCAGTCGGAGAATCAGCACGAGGCGGTGGCGCAACTGGTTCACAACATGAAGGCGCAGGTGACCGTATTCATAGATCCGAGCGGTGATGGGGATTACGAAACGATCCAGGAGGCCTTCGACGACGGTAAATCCTTCCTCGTTCTCAAACCGGGAGTGGATCACGTGGGGGATGTGACTCCGCCGCAGACGAGGTCTTACTACATTGCGCCCTTTGGGGACCAGTCGCTCATCGGGTCCGATTGGAACTGGTGGACGGGGTGGCCCGGTGCCGACTATCGGGAGTCCACGAAGATCACGGGGAACATCCTTCTCCCGAGCGCACAGATCGAACCCCTGCGTCGGTCCTTCGTCCTTTCCAACGTGGACATCCGGGGCGACTTCCGTGGGCAGGACAACTGGAACGCTCGCTTCTTCAAGTGTGGCCTTTCCGGTGAGATGTGGCAGGACAACGACGTTACGGCCACCTTGGACGGGAAGGGATGCCAGTTCACGTTTGACAAGTGCTTCTCGGTTGTGAATCCGGCGACGAGCGATACCGTGCGATGGAGGCAAACCGGTGTCTACCTCGACATGGGTATGGGGGCGAACATTTACATGAGGGGGTGCGACTTCTCTTGGTTTGGGAATCACCTCGTCATGATGACGAAGCCCGTGTTCGAGCTTGCCGTCGACGACTCCTATCTGGATGTCCGGGACACCAAATTCTTCTTTTGGCTCCCCAATCCTTCACCTGACACGCTGAAGTTCATCGAAGTGCCATACCCGATCGACAATCCGCAGATTGGGATGTTCTTCAAGAACGTCCTTGTTGAGTTCAATGTTGGTCCGGTCGGAGGTGTCCACCTTCTTGATGGGAGTGGTGGCGAGCAGATCATCGGGAGTAACTTCCAGGTCAATTATGAGAATGTCCTTCCTCCCTTCCGGCTGGAAGGTGGGGGTTTTACCTCTTACGACCATAAGGGGATCGACTTCTTCGGAGGTCCGATCTATCCGCCAAATACGACGGGCTCCGCCATCTACCCGGTGTTCAGTGATATGGACTATGCGGGAGGGACCGGATGGCTCAACGTTCCGGGAGAGGGCAACGATCTCAGCAGGACGTCTTATCCCGCTGGCCGTTGGACCATCCAGAGCGCCATGGGTGGAGTTCATCTGGTAATGGGAAACCTCTTCTGCGCCCCCGTTGCCGTCAACTTCGGGGCTGGAGGTGCGACGTTCCCTCTTGGACAGGTTCTCGGGGATGACGACATCCTCGTGGGTCTCGCCTTGAGGCCTTCCGACCCTGTCACGTATTCAGCAGGGGTGGTCAATGTCGGGATCGGGATACCTCTTGATGTCGATAAACATTTGCTGACCCCGATGTTGTTCGCTACGAGCGAGCATGTGGAGACCCTCTTTGACCATAACCTTCTTGGGGCCGTCGACGATTTCTGGATCTCCACCTGTGACGCTGTTGGGGCCCCTATCGGTCAGTTCGACGGCGGCGAGATGATGGTTCTTATCTTCTTCCTCAGGCGTGTTGGGATGTACTTGTAATGCCTACACTCAACCAATCAAAGGTAGTGCCCGAAAACAACGTGAACATGCGTAGGGCGATGACCCCGGAAGAGGTGTCCGCCCTCGACGTAGCAATCGCTGCTGACGGTCAAGACCTGATCGACTTCCTCAATACCCTGCATGATACTGCGAGGTCTGAGCTTGCGGCGAAGCGTGCGGAGAGGTCCCGTGAAAGGGATCCTGCTGCGAGGAAGGTTCTCCACGAGGAGGCCCGTGCTATCATCCGCAAAAGGGTAGGAGCGCAGGCGTTCCTCAAGGCGATGGAATAGAAAATGGCGAAGTTCGGCGAGTGCAAGTTCGGGACATTCAAGTTCGGCGTTGGGACAGCCTGTTCCAGCGCCTTCTTGAGTATCATCGACGACCCGCGTCTTGTGACAGAGGCGACGGGGAGGAGGGGACTTGAAGGGCCTCAGATCGTCATCGAGTGGGGTGCCCCTGAGGAACCTCCGCTCGGTGGGCTCGTAAGGGTCGTAAGGAAGCTCTACGAGTTTGCAACGGAGTTTGATGATCCGGCTGCCCTCATCGTGTACGAGGGAGATGTTGGCGGCGGCTATGTGGCCGACCTCGAAGTCGAAGGATGCGTCTGCTACTACTACACGATCTTCACCTTCGATCCCTTAACGGGCAGATGGGTCTACTCTGTAGGAACCCAGATTTCCGTATTGGCCATCACGACAGGGTACTTCACGAACCGGCTCATGGAGCTTCTCCCCGAGCTTTATCTCGTCGGCGACAAGATGCTGGAGGCCGCGAACAAAGACGGTGTGATTCCTCTTTTTCCGACGTTCGACACTGAGAGCAAGGAATGGTTCAACATTCATGAGAACCCGGAGGATCCGGAACAGGTCGCCGGGGTGCTCATGGGGGAAGAGAAGGCGAGGGGTCCTCTCAGCCGGTACCTCAAGACTCTGTCGATCGATCTGGATATTTCCAAAGGGCTGATCGATTGCATGCCTACCCTCTGGGATGTGGATACATCGTGCTGTGACTCTCTTCCGGCGCTTGGGGCTCTGGTTGGCCTTGATGTGAACCGGGAGTTCCCCTGCACGAAGCAGCGGGAGGAGATCCGGCAGCAGGCCGCCATCCTCAAGATCAAAGGAACCCTTCAGGCCATCGAGGCCCGGGCGAGGCTCATCTCGGGACTGCGGGTAAATGTCCATGAGTGGTGTGGGAACATCCTGATCGCGAACCGGCTGGACCGGACGAGCGTGTACATCCCAAACCCCAACTTGGCCCTCAAGTACAGGCGGTGCGGGGACGATACGGATTTCACCCCTGGGCAGGAGATCACGTTTCAGTCCTTCACAGTGTGTTTTGATCTGGATTGCGATGACTGCCTCTCGGAGCAGGTCGTGGAGAAACTTCAGCGGGTCATGCCTCCCGAGTGGCCGGTTTGCCGAAGCGGGTATTTCTTCTTCGAGGGATGCGTGTTTACGGACATCGTCCCTGCGCCGTGGGACTCGTGGTGGGACGTAATTGAGACGGGTGGCAACAGGATCAACGTTGCGAGGATCAACCTCGGCAGAATCGGATGAGGTGAAACATGGCGGGATACAACAATACATGGGACGAATGGGCAAACCTCCACCTGCTTCTCGATGAGCGAGTTTCCGGATTCCTACGACGGATCATGAATTTCGTCATGGACGGATACCAACTCACGGATCCCACGATCGGGTTGGTTGTTGAGGTGGGCCAATTCGGGCTGAACTTCGCCTACGTCAACGGCTATGAGCTGAAGCAGACGAATTCATCTTTCCAGCCTCTCGTGGACGCCACGACGAATTACGTCTATCTCTCGTTCACCAAGACGGTGGATCCGGGCGGGGGCTACCAAGCCATCACTCTCGGGTACGTCGTGAACCAGACCGGGATCCCACCTGTGGACTCGATCAAGCTCGGGGAAGTGGACACAGCGGCGGGAATCATCACGACCATCCGGAACGAGAACAACAAGTTCCACCTCCATTCGTCCCAGATGGACGACGATATCGATGGCAACCTCAACTCCATCAACCGTCTCGTCATCCAGGCAGGCGCGGCCTACCCGACCATCCCAGCACCCATAGCAGGGGAGCTTTTCTTCCGGACGGACCTGCTTCAGCTCTACGTGTTCGATGGGGGCATCTGGCAGCCATTGACTCCGGGTGCGCCTCCTGGATCCCTCATCTTCACGGCGGATCCGGGCGGCCCTCCTATCTCTCCGGGTGAGATGGTCTACGTCGGACCGAATCCTCCAGCGTTTCCGCTCACGGTCACGCAAGCGATCGCCACGGCCATGGCGACGGCGGAGGTCGTCGGGGCCTCTCTTGGCCCGGTTCCTCCCGGAGCCCCTGGTCCCTTCGGTACTTACCACGGGAACGCCGTCACCGCCTTCTATGAGCTGGTGGCTCCTCCTGCCATCCCCGCCGTTCCAGGCGCGAAGGTGTGGCTCTCCAAGTTTACGCCGGGAGCCATTACCACCCTTGCTCCCCCTAACCCTACTGCCCGCAAGGTGCTTGGTGTGATCACCGACAACTCGGTGTTCGCGTGGCCTGGAAATCCATATCTCACGATTCTCTGGGCCCCTGAGCCTACGATCTGGGTTCCTTGATAGACCGAAAATGGAGCCGATGTTATACTTGGGAAATTAAGGATCCAACATGTCTTATCCCGCGAGAGTTATCGCCATCACAGAAAGCGGGGAGCTTGAGGCGCTCTCGGAGGACCAGCTCGCCCAAGCGCTGGATCTCAAACTGATTCTGGGACCATCTCTACCTGTTTTGCGCGATGCGGTTTACATTTCTGGTGCCGGGACGGTTGATCAGGCTGCGGCTACGACCCTCACAACCCCTTGTATCGGCTTCGTATCAACCATTCTTGGTGGAGGCGAGGTCCTGGTGAGGATGAGAGGGATTCTTACTGGTTTCGTAGGCCTCATTCCGGGTAAGATTTACTACGTTGACGATCTCACTCCGGGGGGAATCACGGTTACACCTCCGAGTGATCCTGGTACAACGATTCAGGAAATAGGGACGGCGCTTTCGGCGACAAATCTATTTGTATTTCCAGATCCAGATTACACTCAAAATTAGGAGGGTGACTTATGGCGAGTGGTGGAATGTTGGCATCCCTTGTGGGTGTCCCTACCAGAACCAAGCTGAGTTACGACGACGGTACGGATACGCTCACCGCTCCGAGTGTGAACTTGGATCAGAGCGGGGCCGCGAGCGTGTCGTATCTTGCCGATAGCATCCTAAACACGGATATCAACTGGGGCACCGGCTCGACCGAGGTCAGCGCCGAAGACATGCCCATCGAGGATGCCGGAGGGTACTACTCGACGGACAACGTCGAGGCCATGGGGCAGGAGATCGGGGCGCAGGTCCAGGCCCTTGCATCCGGCATCCAGATCAAGATGACGGTGTGGTCCAACCCCGGAGGTGAAGTCTTCGACGACGCCGACGGTGTGCGCCAGTTCCAGGCGGTCCTCTTCGGGGGACTCGGCGAGGTGGGCACCACCTTCGTCGTCGACGACGGAACCACGACGGAGACCTGGACGGGGGTGAGCGGGACGCCCGGTGCGAACGAGTTTGACATCGACGGTCCCACCATCAACGACATGATCCTTTCACTCGTGACGAGGATCAACGCCGACTCGGCGCTGGTAAAGGCCGACTACAGCCTCGTGGCGGATGTGGACGCGACGAACTACCTTATGTTCCTGGGCACGCAGGCGATCGAGGCCAAGATCTACACCTGGGGTAAGAAGGCAGCGGGCGGCGACTGGACGAATGGGCAACCCGAGTTCAGCGACAACGCCATGGACGCTGCCGCCGAGTTCACCGCGCTCGGCAACACCGACCCGGACGTCATGCAGTTCAACGTCGGCGTGGCGCAGGCCACCCTGGAGAACGGGTGGGCCTATCCTCTGAGGGGCGGCTTCGAGTCTGGGGCCATCTACGCCTACGACCAGGACGACGATCAGTTCACGATCTTCATCCCGCACCAGAACACGCCGATCCAGGCTGGGAACGGCATCACGCTGAACACCACCACCGACCCCGACACGGTCCTCTTCGACGAGGCCGCCGACTTCACCGCCCTTACGGGTGAGTGGACGGTAGACACGGGGTTCTTCATGGATTTCTCGTCCGCCGACGACGACGCCCTCAGGATCCCGACGGGGGACGGGGCACCTGATGTGACTACACACATCGGATCCCTCTACGGCGATTACACCGGCGATACCCTACACGTCTTCCTGGACGAGTGGCACACGGTGTTGGGGGAGGACACGAACCATACCGTCACAGGCACCCTGACGTTCAACACCGGTGGAGCGCCGTTCGCGGTTACAGGGACCACCCTGGTCTCCAACCTCAACGCCGACCTTCTGGACGGGGTTGAGGGGTCGGGCTACGCGACGGCGGCCCACATGCAGGCGAACACCGCCGGGGGTACGGCAGCCGACTCCTCGGCGCAGCAGGGTGCCACCTACCTCTCCACGGCAGGAACATGGGCATGGACAGGGGCGATCGTCGCAGGCGACACCTTCGTCGGAAGCGCGGCCAACACGATGGCGGCGCTGGCGAAGGGTGCAGCCCATAAGATCTTCAAGATGAATTCGGGCGCGACCGTTCAAGAGTGGGGAGACGCGGAACCAGCTGCGGGCGGCACCGGGATCGATTCGAGCGCCAAGCAGGGACCGGCCTTCCTTGGGGCGGCAGGGGTATGGGATACGGTGGGAGCGATCGTACAGGGCGACATGTGGTACGGCAGCGCGACCGACACGATGGCGGCACTGGCGGCAGGATCACCTGGTTTCATGCTCTACATGAATGGCGGGGGAACCGCCCCTGTGTGGGCCGCTCCTCCATCGGGAGCCATCGCCTTCGATACGATGAACGCACCCGCAGGGACCGACCCAGTTGCCAGCGTCTCTCAGACGCTGAACTTTACAGGCACCGGGATCACCGTCACCGGCAACTCGACCACGACCACCCTCGACTTCGCAGTGGACGTCGCCCTTCCAGCATCCACCGTCCAGTACTCGGGACTCTTCGCGGATGGGTCGGGCGGATGGTTGGAGGACACGGCCTTCAAATCCAACGCAGGGGCTGCCCAGATGCAGTCAGCGGATAGAACCACAGCAGGGGCTTTCAACTTCTGCGCGGCGACGGCAACCTCGATGGTCTTTGGCGCGAGCGATTGTGCCGGGGACTTCCTCGGGAACCTGACGGTCGCCACCAACAAGTTCTCGGTGGCCTACGACACGGGAAACACGCTGGTCGCCGGAACCCTCGGGGTTACGGGGCTTGCAACCTTCAGCGGTGGGGCCATCGTTCCCGACTCCCAGAACTTTACCATCGGAACCGGGAGCGACGCCGTCTGGTCCAGCGATGGGGCCAACGTGCTCTGCACCGTTGCCAACGGCAACCTCACGATCGACATCACAGGAGCGACGGAGTTCTTCTTCCTCGACCTCGGGACGGACACGGTCGCCACTGGAGGCGCGTTCCGAGACAACAGTGGGAACGCTATCTTCGAGTGGTTCGGGGATCAGAGCACCAAGTTCACCATCGACGACACAGACCCCTCGTTCGTCATCACGGACACCGGCGGGGATATCTGGTTCGAGGTGAGACCCGGGGCCGATAACAAGTGGACCCTCGGCAGCGAGGCCGACAATCCTGGCGGGTTCATCCTGGGCACCGGCGACCTGCTACTTGGGGATCCTGTGGCAGGGGCCGAGACCGCCAAGGTCGTTTACCTGGGCCTGACCCGGTGGACCCAGATTGGGTGGGAGGTGTACTGCGGGAACGGCAGCGGAGTGGCAATCGCTCAGTACGAGAACGTCAAGCTCATTACGGGTACTTACACGGTTCAAGGGTCGCCCGATCTGACGGACATCGACAACGTGGTGTGCGGGATCGCACAGACGGCCCTCGGCGACGGACCAGGTGATCCGGGGTGGGTTGCCTTTCCGGGCGGTGGGATGTGCTACGCGCATAACGGAGGCCTGGTTGCGATTGCTGCGGGGGATGACGTCTACTCGAAAGCTGATGGAACGATCGTCGGTGTCGCCGAAATCGACATCGCTGTTGTCATCCAGAGGCTCGGGAAGGCCATGCAGGCCATCGCGTCTGATGCGGATGGCATCATCAATATCCAGAGCAGCCTCGACATTACTGTATAGACGTGAGGCATGGGATTTGTGGTCATAAGTTGCCCGAGTGACAGGGCATTGAGAAAGAAAGGAAGTGCCAAGTGAGCGGCAAGCGAAAAAAAGGGGGTCACGTAGCGCCCCCCCAGAGCAAAACACCGAAGGGAACCGGGAAACTCAAGCTGGTGAAGGATCCTGTGGGGGATCAGGAAATCACCGAAATCGATGCCCTCAAGTTCCGGTTGGCTGTCCAGAAGGACAACAACGTTACGTCCTCCAAGAAGGAGATTGATGCGGAGCAGGCAGCTCTCGATCAGAAGAAGGAGACCCTCAGGCTCCGTGTCGTAATCGTGCGGCAGGAGAACATGAGGGAGATCGAGCATCTCCATATCCAGGCTGGCGATAATGTGTACGAGAAGGACGGGAAGTTCTTTCTCAAGAGGGCACCTCAGAATCCCGGGGGTCCTGGGATGCCGCCGGGCCTGCCGCCGGGTCCTCCTCCGACCCCCACACCCGACGGCCAGAAGGCCGGGGCGGGGGATGAAGGTGAGAGCAAGTAACTACGACGGACCAGGGCGGGGCGTCTAACGAGCCCTGTCCCGGTCCGTTTTTTTATGGGGGAAGCAGATGCCCCTTCTCAGCCTTGAGAGCGGTATCAGCTCACGGGTGGGCTTTGACAGTGGATCAAGGTTTGCCGATACGATCTACATCGGTGATCTTGACTCCAACGGCCAGCTCGGAGCGGGCGGGACCATCCTCAAGCAGGATCGCATCTCTATCGGCGGAGACGTCTCTGATCCGACGTCGCTCGTAGGCGGCGATCTGTGGTACAGGTCCGACAGCGGAGATCTCAGGTACTACAACGGGGCGTGGGGCATGTCGATGACGCTCCTTCAGGACCAGTCTTCGTTTGGTGGAGACGTATCCGGGGCGTACGGTTCGATCAAGACCCTTCAGTTGGACTGTCCCAATAGTGAGCATTATCCGTCCGATGCCTCTAAACTAATGTGTTTTGTGGATGAGGGTGCTCTCCCGAGTCCTGAATTGTATTTCACATATCTGAGTGCTGATGGACTTACTCAGTACTACACTTCTGGTATTCCTCTGACGGCGTATCTACCATGATCTTTGGACCAGACAGAAGCGGCGACCCCAAGAGGGTGGCGGAGGTCTTCCTTCCGAAGGAGAACTTCAACCCATCCGAGGAGATCCACGGGCGCTGGAAGGACGTGATTGAGAGAAAACTCCCTGACGGCACCGAAGAGGTGGTCGAGGAGACCGAATGGAAAAGCAACCTCATCGTCGTCGGAATGGGTGTGGTTCTCGCGGGGCTGCTCAAGGCGGATCCGGACTTCGAGGGCGGAGTCGTCAGGCACGCGGTGGGGCGCGGCAGTCCTTCATGGGATATGTCCGGGCCGCCGACACCGAGCTACGACTCAACGGCCCTTTATGACGAGTATTTCAGGAAGGCCCCAGCGGCCATTTCGTATCTGGATACGGGGGGTGCGCCGGTGGTGGGCCCTACTCGATCCATTCTGGTTCAGACGATCCTGGATTACGGAGAGGCGAACGGGGGAAGCGGGGAGTACATTAGGGAACAAGGCCTCTTCGGTGGACCGGCTACGGATACCCTCGGGTCGGGGATACTCATGAATTTGATCTACCATATAGCCAAATTCAAGAACGCGGGGGTCAAGATTACCCGGTACATCAACTTGCAATTTTAGCGCAAACAGTTTGCGCGGTGACGGGCGGAGGTTCCGATGGGAGAGAACAAGGCGATCATCACTCGCCGGATGTTCGATGAAGCCAAACGTTACGTCGAAACGGTCCTTCAGGCGGGTGTTCCTCTGGTCGATGCGGACTACAACGACCAGATGGATTCGACCTACATGCAGCTCCGTCGCATCATTCAATCCACCCTCGGCGATGGCGCTCTCGGCGACGCATTCCTGATCTCGCAGAACCTCCCGGATCCGGTCAACAACTTCATCGTCAATGGAGGCCAGGTTCCGGCGACCGTCGATCTGACGGTGAACGCGGACAAGACGGTGGACCTCCCGCAGCCGGGGCCGGAAGGCCTCTTCAACAAGGGCATGCACGCCCAGCTCATTTCGGACGAGACCTTCAAGGTCGGTGTCGAGACCTCTCCCATCTCAACCGGGATCACCAAGACGGCCATCGACGATGACACGCTGGAAGACTCGGCGGCGCAGTACGTCCCTGCGGCGCTCGTGGGGCGCATTCTCACGCCCGACCTGACCGATCCGGGGACCACACACGCGATCATCGCCAACACGTTGAATACGATCCAAGTGGGGGCCGGGATCACCGCGCCCGTCGGGGCCAACTATCGAATCGGCCTCTCGACGCCGGTGGGGGACCGGAAGGACCTCGTGTACCTGGACTGCTACCTCAACGAGATCGACTCCTCTGAGGATCCGGACCTCAAGCACACCATCGATTCCATGCAGATCGAGGCGATGCTCCGGTGGAAGCTGGTCGAGACGGTCAAGGTCGAAGAAGACATCGCCCTTCCGCTCGTCATGCCCTCGGGGTGGACCGACATCGACGGGAACCCGCATGTGGTGGTGCCGCTGGCCCTCATCGAGAGGCCCGCAGGACAGTCGAACATCACGGACGCGATGATCACGGATCTTCGTCGAAAGCTCTTCAGGCTGGACGAGATCGACGATCGGTATGTGAACGTGACCGGCGACACCATGACGGGCACCCTCGTCATGGAGGCCAATATCACGCTGGCCCTGGGCCGGAAGGTCCTGGGAACCTGCATCATCGACGCCGATGCCCTGTGCGAGGACACGGTAGGCCAGAAGCACATGAAGCGGGACTCGCACCTCCTCGGGAGTGCCGATCAGGTTCCCACGTGGAGCCAGGTCAATAACCCGCTCGACCCCAACCATTTCAAGGTCCACGACAACAGGTATTACGAGAAGTCCGTCATCGACGCGATGATTGGGGCCAACCTCATCTCCAACGGCCTGTTCGATGATGGCCTGGTGGGATGGGAGAATTTGGCTCCGAAGCCTCTCTACGGGTATCCCCCGATTGAAGCGGAACGCGTGATCGTCTCCATCAGCCTCTGCGGGGCAACGTGCGAAGGAGGGTTCTGCTCCTGCCGTTCGCTCCAGATCTACATCCCCGACGGGAGCCGGATCTGTAACGTGTGCGCCGTACGGCAAGAAGTCTGCGGCGGCATCAAGTGCGGCGGCGAGTTCATGTTGATCGAGACCCTCTGCGTGACGAAGGGCGAGGAAGCGGTCATTCCCTACCTCGTGTTCGACCTCTACTCTTCGTGCCAGTACGTCGGGAGGAAGGTCTACCCGATGTGGGAACCCTCCATCGATCAACCCAACAAGGTGGGGATCGATATTTACGATGGATTCGTACGGCTGGAGAAGAAGATCGAGTGGCCCGTCTGTATCGACAACGCCATCGTGACGGTGTGCTTCGAGAT
>Ga0255055_10001006_pt1 | contig 21368 bp, 23 predicted proteins | sample JV7_2_27_MG_FD_188633 | JGI IMG/M metagenome (GOLD analysis project Ga0255055, IMG submission 188633) | Seawater microbial communities from Jervis Inlet, British Columbia, Canada - JV7_2_27 | ecosystem: Environmental > Aquatic > Marine > Inlet | place: Canada: British Columbia | collected...
GACCAGTGCCCAGCGTATACCAATGAGCGGAGGCGGTAGTTCCACGATGATAGCGGGTGGAGGCGGTGGCAAAGGCTTCATCTGTCAACAGCCACGAGAGCGAAAGCTTCCAACGCATGTGCAATGGTGCGAAATGTGGGGACATGCTTGCACTGTAGAGTGCATGGCGCAGGTTCACCACGAAAATCGTGACGACAATAACGATGGCCGGCGCCATCTCTCCGATCAGCCCAACTGCGATGAATTGCGCGCTCCCCGCAAATACGAATAGGGAGAAACCCTGGACCGCAAGTGGAGGGACTCCTACTGAAATCGCTAGCGCACCAAAGATCAGCCCAAACGGGATCACTCCCAGAAGGATGGGGATTTGATCTCGTGCCCCAGCCCAAAATTCGGCTCGGGACTGAGCGTTTTCATGGTTGGTTTGATTATTCATTCAATTCGCATTCAATGGTGGCCAAGGATAGCAAACCTCACGGAAGATGGCTTTTTGATTGGAGCCATTTCAAACTCCTGGGTGCTGGAACTAATTTGCATGGAAGAGCGTCCTCGAATTAGATACATGGAGGATTCATTATGAAATCCAAGATTGCGCTTTCCACAGCTGCGCTCTTTGGCCTCGTTTGGCTAACTGCCTGTAGCAGCGCAGATCCCACGCTGCTACCAAGCGATCCACAGGAACCCGAGGAGCTCACCATCGAGTCAGTGGAGCTGGTTCAGGCCGAAAGCTGGCCGGTCCAAATACGGATGGAGCTTACTGGAACATTGCCTTCTGCGTGCCACAGCCTGGATTATGCAGTGATTTTGCCAGGTACCGACGGAGTGATTGATGTGGAGGCGCATGCCAAGCTTGAGGGAAATTCAGAATGCGCGCAGCAAAGGGAGCCCTTCCGGCAAGGGATCGGCCTGGGTAGCTACACGGAGGGTGACTTCGAAGTGCTGCTCAATGGAGAACCGGTGGGCGAGATTAGGCTCGGCAGCGAGTCCATGGCTCCAGGAAGCACCGATGATGGGGGAATGACGCGCGGCCCGGTATTTATCGATGAGGTCGAATTGGTGATCCTCGAGAGCTTTCCGGTTCAAATCGAGCTCGTGATCCGTGGAGCTCTGCCCACTCCATGCGCTTCGCTTGAGTGGTCGGTGGAAGATCCGGACGCCCAAGGTCGGATCCGAGTAGAAGCTTTTTCGCTCCAGGACCCGACAATAGATTGCATTCAAGTACTAGAGGAAATAGAAGAGCGTCTCCCCATTGGGTCGTATTCGGAAGGCTCCTATGGCGTCTGGCTTAATGGAGAACTTGTAGGAGAGTTCGATCTCTGAGCTAACGTGAGAAAAGCGGATCTGAGATTTAGCGAGTAAGAATTTGTGACAGGAACCGATTGGTACGACGCGGATCTGAGATCTAGTGAGTGAGGATCTGCGACAAGAACAACTTGGTGCGATCTTCCTGAGGTCGATCGAAGATATCGGTCGGCGATCCACTTTCCACGACCAATCCCTCGTCAAAAAAGAACATCCGATCCGCAACAGCCCTTGCAAAGCCCATCTCATGCGTGACCACGAGCATGGTCATACCCGACTCCGCCAGGCCGATCATCACATCCAGCACTTCTTTGATCATTTCTGGATCGAGCGCTGAGGTAGGCTCATCAAAGAGCATGATCTTGGGCTGCATCGCCAGCGCACGGGCAATGGCCGTCCGCTGTTGCTGACCTCCAGATAGATTCACCGGGTATTTATCAGCCTGTTCAGGAATCCCCACCCGCTCCAGTAGTTGCATTCCCAACTCTTCCGCCTGGTCCTTTGGCATCTTTTTCACCCAAATCGGAGACAAGGTGACGTTCTGAAGCACTGAGAGATGAGGAAACAGGTTGAAAGATTGAAATACCATCCCGATCTCACTGCGCACCGCGGAGATGTTCCGAACATCGTGCGTCAATTCGATTCCATCCACGATAATCGTGCCGCGCTGGTGTTCCTCCAGGCGGTTGATGGTCCGGATGAAGGTGGATTTGCCTGAGCCAGAAGGTCCAAAGATGACGATTACCTCGCCCTTTGCGACGTCCATATCCACGCCGCGCAAGGCATGAAACTCGTCGAACCACTTGTGGACGTCTGTGCATTGGATGATTAAATTGTCGCTGTTTTCTTCCATAACCTAGCTATCTTACCTCTCTCCCACACCTAATCGGTCTTCCAGCCTACGGCTGGAGTAGGACATCACTGAACTCAAAACGAAGAATACTGCCGCGATAAAGACAAACACTTCTGCTTGAAGCTGAATGAACTCGGGATCGGACTGGATAACGGCCCTCCCGATGGCGAGCAGTTCCGTGATCCCCACAATCACGGCCAGGGTGGTGTCCTTGAATAGGCTGATGAACTGACCGACCATGGAAGGGATTACCGCGCGTAGAGCCTGCGGCAACTCGATGAGGAATGTAGTTTGGAAACCGCTCAGCCCAATGGAATGCGCAGCATCAACCTGCCCTAGAGGAATGGCTTGCAATCCGCCACGAACGTTTTCTGCCAGGTAGGCCGCGGCGAAGATCATCATCCCAAACATTGCACGAACCAATCTATCGATCCTGAGCTCAGGTGGAAGAAATAGCGCCACGATAATGGAGGTCATAAACAAAATCGTAATGAGTGGAACACCACGCACGGCTTCGATCACGATTACGCTGGAGTAGTGCACAACCGATAGCGACGATCTGCGCCCCAAAGCTAAAAGAATCCCGACCGGAAACGCAAGCAACAAGCCGCCAACCGCGAGAACCAAGGTAACAAGCAAACCGCCCCAGAGCGAAGTCTCTACGCTGGGCAACAAAGAGGATCCTTTGAAGCCGCGCAACAAGAGCGGAGTGAGAACGAATGATATTAGCCACCCGATCAACACGGTCCGGCCCGTAAGCTTGAGCCGGTCGGCGAGAAAGAAGCCGATGAATATAAGAAGCGGATTTACAAGCCAGGACAAACGGAAAAGCAGCTCCGGCGATGTCTCAGGTGGCGGCAGAAACACCCCAAAGCTCAAGACCACTGCTAACGCAAGCGCAAATGAGCGGAATAGACCGTGCCAAACCCCCCAGCTCAAGCCAAACAGGAACGAGACCAGCCACAGGCTAACAACCACCCGCCAGATCTCGGTTCTAGGGTACGAGCCGACCAGGTAAAGAAGTGGTGCGCGAAAAATGGGTCGCCAATCGGCGTTGACAAATACCCACTCCAGGGCAGCCCGTCCAACAAAATAGAGCACGACGACCGTGACGACTGTCAGAATCGCGTTGTACCAGGTGTTGAAGAGATTCTTACGCAGCCACTCGACGGCTCCTGGCCGCCGGGGAGGTGCGAGCCGCTTTTCAATCATCGGTGTGCCCATCAGGTCTCGTATTGGATCCTTTTGTTGTACAGATTCAGAATAAATGACACGAACAGGCTTATAGCGAGGTAGGTCAACATAACCATCGAGAAGACTGGCACCGCCCGCCCCGCTTGATTGATCATGACGCGCCCAACCGCAAACACATCCGGGTAGCCGATGGCGAGCGCCAGGCTCGAATTCTTTGTAAGGTTTAAGAACTGGCTGATCATGGGTGGGATCATGACGCGCATGGCTTGCGGAATGACCACCAGAGAAAGTACCTGGGTGCTGCTTAGACCGATGGCGCGTGCGGCCTCTGTTTGGCCACGATCCACCGCCTGAATTCCAGATCGAACGACTTCCGCGATAAAAGCTGCCGTATAAGTCACCAGGCCGACTAGCAGGGCAGTAAACTCAGGAGTGAGTGTCGTACCCCCCTGGAAATTGAAGCCTTCCAGAATGGGAATGTCCCAGGTGATGGTTTGGCCGCCCTGAGAAATCCAGGCGAGGGCCGGAAAAAACAACAGAAGGAAGATTGAAACTGGCCAGAAGAAGGTTTGCCGCCCCGTTCGTTCACGAACGCGTCGGAGCCAAATCCAGGCCGCGGTGGCCGTGACGATTCCCAGCAGAATAGCGACCAGAAAAAGCAGCCCTTCGGTTGTGTACTTCGGCCAGGGCACAAATAGACCGCGCAGGTTGAGGTAGATCGGGCCCGGTAGAGCGAGGCTGTCGCGCACTCTTGGAAACCTATTGAAGACCGCAAAGTACCAGATGAACAAGAGCACGAGCAGCGGTGTATTACGGAAGAATTCTATGTAGGCCAGTGAAAGGCGGCTCAGCAGCCAGTTGGACGACATGCGGGCCAGGCCGATTAGAGTACCGAGGATGGTTGCGAAAATGATTCCGAGTATTGAAACTTTGAGGGTGTTGAGCAATCCCACCAGAAACGCGTAAAGAAAGGGGCGGGAAGGGTTGTACTCGATTACCGACTCGCCAAGCGGGAAGCCAGACTCCTGCGATAGAAAGTCGTAGCTCAAGGGCAAGCCGCGCTGTTCGGCAGCCTGTATGAAGTTGGCAACGAGCCAAACGACTGCTCCGATCAGGAGCACCGCAGAAATCAATTGGGCGACTGCGCGTAATGCGCGCTCATCGCGCCAGAGCGGCACATCGCCCGAGAAGCCAAACAGGCGTCGAGATCCTTTTTTTAGTGTCATTTTTGGGAGACAACAGCAAGGTGCAGCCCTATTGGCTGCACCCCGCTGTGTGTTCGATCTAAGTACTACTTCATCGGCGGTGCGTAGATCAGTCCGCCGTCCGTCCAGTGCGCATTCGGTCCTCGAGGCAAGGTGAAAGCAATGCCGTCGGGTCCAAGATATCGATCGTAAACCTCGCCGTAGTTACCGACGGCGGCAAGAACATCTTGCATGAAGGTCGGAGACAGGCCGAGTTCGGCCTGGCCAAATTCGCCCTCCACACCCAGCATCTTGAGCACATTCAGGTTGTCTGAGCTGACCATATCGCCGACGTTGGCTTGAGTCACGCCCAGCCATTCGGCGTTGATCAGACCCCACAACACGGTCTTCACCAGGTCGAGCCACTGGTCATCGCCATGTGGAACGACGGGGGTCAGCGGTTCCTTGGAGATCGTGACGGCCAGGATGTCGTGGGCGCTCGGGTCGGCAAAGCCTTCCCGTACGGCCAGCAGCTGGGATTTGTCGCTGGTGGTTGCGTCACAGCGGCCTTCCTCGTACGCGTTGTAGACTGAAGCGGTGTCTTCAAAGACCACCGTTTCCAGGTCCATACCAAGCTGCCTGAATGCGGTTGCCAGATTGAGCTCGGTGGTGGTTCCGCTCGTTACACAAACGGTCGCGCCATCCAGCTGTTCCAGCTCCGTCACACCAAGATCGGAAGGAACCATAAAGCCCTGACCGTCATAGAAGGTCACGACGGTGAAGTTGCCCCACTGTGCGTCGCGCGAAGTGGTCCAGGTAACGTTCCGGGTCAGGAGATCGACCTCGCCACTTTGGATTGTGGGTCCACGCTCTGCAGCGGTTATGGGGACAATCTCGACTGCTTCCGGATCACCGAGCACAGCGGCCGCGACTGCGCGGCACAGGTCGATGTCGATACCGAGGTTGCGTCCGTCATCACCCAGGTAGCCAAAGCCCAGCAAATCGGTTCGGCCAGCACATATTAATCGGCCACGATCCTGAACATTGGCCAGGACTTCTCCGTAGCCGGGGGCCTGGACCTGTTCGATGACCGTCTCGGTAGTGGTCTCGCCCTCGGTCGGGACTTCGACCGTAACCTCGACGATACGAGTTACTTCGACTTCTTCTCCGCCGGTCGTCGAACACGCGCCAAGAGCAAGGGCGAGAACGAGCAATCCAGCGAACGCTAGCATAGTTCTTCGTTTCATTAGAATATCTCCTCCTAAAGGATTTTGTTAGTTGCACTCAAATGGTATGAAAAGAAAAACTTCCTTTTGCACCTCCTCCTATAGCCGTACGTTATTCAAGGGTTTGCTGGCAAAATAATCAGCCAGCGGGCATGACCGCGTAGGCGGTCACATGCGTAATGCTGTATCGTAAAGTACAAGGAATTGAATCGTCAAGATTGCACATAGAGAAGAAACGGGGCGTTTTTTGGTCAGAAAGCAACCCCTAACTACTTTCCCCCTTACAAGCACTCTTATCGATGGTAGTTTTAATGGGCTGTAAGCCGCAGGGATAATTATGGCAGGACTCGTCGGTAAATCGCTTGACCACTATCGGCTGGACGAACAGATCGGCCAGGGTGGGATGGCAACCGTCTACAAGGCGCACGACACTCGCAGCGGAGAAGACGTGGCCATCAAAGTGCTTTCCCCAACCATTACAGGGGAAAAGCGCTTTGTTAAGCGTTTCCGTCGCGAGGCCGAATTCGTCAAACAGAAACTTAATCACCCCAATATCGCGCCAGTCATCGCTTACGGAGAGACAGAGGGCTTTGTCTATATAGTGATGCCTTTTATCGACGGCGAGACTCTTTCGGATCGTCTGGTTCGAAAGGGACTTACTGAGCGTGAGGCCAACGAATTCGTCGGCCAAATTTGCGATGCGTTAGATTTTGCTCACCAGAAGAAGATAATCCACCGCGATATCAAGCCCGCCAACATCATGTTAAAGAAATCGGGCGAGGCGGTGCTCATGGACTTCGGCCTGGCCCGGCATGTGGAGGGCTCGGGGAGGCTGACTGGCTCGATGTTGATGGGGACGCCGGCATTCGTATCTCCAGAACAGGCCCAGGGTAAGAAGCTGGATGCGCGCTCGGACCAGTATTCGCTTGGAGTGGTGCTGTACTTGATCGCGACCGGGCATCTCCCATTCGATTCCGATTCACCGATGGCGCTCGTGTTGATGCACATCCAGGACCCGGTGCCGAGACCCAGCCGCCTGAACCCCAGTCTCAAGCCAGCCCTAGAACGCGTGATCCTCAAGTCCCTTGCGAAAGCCAAGGACGAACGTTTTGAGAACGTCGCAGAACTGAAACGAGCCTACCAGCTGGCACTGGGAGGCGATCCTATTCCGTGGGTTGAGGCGCCAACTGAAGTTATTCCATCTCGCACTGCCGATTCGATCGGCGATGGCCCACGCCGTATGCCGTTTCCTACCTGGCTTATCCCCGCCAGCGCAGTTCCAATCGTGGCCTTGTTAGCGATTTTGGTGTTCCGGCCTTCTGCCGCCGACGAGAGCGAGAATGGAAATGGGGTGGTGCCGGTAGGGGGCTTCAGCCTGACCGAGACTCCCTCAATCCCACCCACCGATGCGCCTCCCACGGTCGCGCCAGAGCCAACTGCGCTACCGACGCCGGTTGAGATTGCGGAATGTCCCGGACTGCGCATGATCGGCTTCTCAAGACAGGGAAACCATGTGAGCTGGAGCATCGAGAATTCGACCGGCGAGCAAGTGCGAATTGCGAATGTTGGCTTCACCTGGCTGGGAGATAACCTTCCCCGAGAAGTACGACTTGGAGGCGGAGTTTGGCTGGATGAAGACGAGATCGCCAGTCTGATCGATGCCACCAACCCGGAAATTTCTGACGATCCGCGCGCCACGATCCCCGATGACACGATCCGCAGCTTGAACATCAAGCACCTCTTTGGCCCCCTGGATGATGGTCGCTACGCATTAGAACTGCTGTTTGAAGCGGGCGCCAGCCAGTGCCTTCTTCAGACGGATTACTAGCTGCTCGGCCTCCATTCCAAAACTGTGCGGCCCTAAGTATCTTGGAGCGCGGAACCGCGCTGCCCTGCGCCAGCAGTTCCTTCAATGGAGCCGACTATAATCCTTCGGTCGATCAATCCTGGTCGACTCTGTTAATCAGGGAGATCTTATGCCCGACCCCCGTGTTGCCCAACTGGCTCGTGTATTGGTGAACTACTGTGTAGCAGTCCAGCCGGGGCAGCTGGTAGCTATCCAGGGGCTGCCGGCCGCACAGCCGCTGCTTAAGGAGACTTACCGCGAGGTGCTTCGCGCTGGAGGCTATCCATATCTTTTAGCCAGCATCGACGGCCTTGAAGAACTATTCCTCTCCGAAGCCTCAGATGAGCAGCTTGAGCACGTGTCAAAGGTATCGGAAATGATCGCTAATGACTTTGACGCGCGCATTGTGGTGCTCTCCTCCTCCAACACGCGTAATCTCTCCAAGCTCGACCCGGAGCGCCAACAGATCTGGGCTCGGGCGCATACTGGCATTATGGAGACCTCCATGAGACGCAGCGCGGCCAAGGAGATGAACTGGGTGGGAACGATGTTCCCGACCGCGGCCTACGCTCAAGACGCCGAGATGAGCCTGGAGGAGTTTGAGGACTTTGTGTATGCCACCACCTATGCCGACACAGAGGATCCGGTGGCAGAGTGGATGGCCTTTCATGAGATGCAGCAGCGATTGGTGGACTGGCTAGATGGAAAGAAGCAGGTTGAAGTGGAAGGGCCGCATGTCGAGCTGTCGCTCTCGATCGAGGGCCGCAAGTTTGAGAATGCCGACGGGCGCAAGAACATGCCGAGCGGCGAGATCTTTACCGGCCCGGTCGAGGACTCGGTGAATGGATGGGTGCAGTTCACTTATCCGGCAGTTATTCAGGGCAGAGAAATCGAAGGCGTGGAACTGCACTTTGAACAGGGGAAGGTGGTGAAAACCACCGCAAAAAAAAATGAAGAGTTTCTTTTGTCTGTCCTGGATGCAGACGAAGGAGCTCGCTACCTGGGAGAGTTTGCGATCGGCACGAATACCAAGATCGATCGATTTATTAAGAACATGCTCTTCGACGAAAAAATCGGCGGAACGATCCACATGGCGCTGGGCGCTGGGTATCCAGAGACTGGTTCGGTCAACAAGAGCGCTATTCACATGGACATGATTTGCGATATGCGTGATGGGGGTCAGATCCACGTGGATGGCGAGCTATTCTACGATTCAGGCGACTTTAAGATCTAGAGTTCGATATGCATGTCGCGGTCGATGGCAGCCTGCTCATTGATCAGCCGAACTCCCCCTTAAGCTTGCACCTCGTTGAGTGGCTGTCGGTGCTGCATGGCGCAGGCGCTAGCGTAACGCTGCTTTATCCTCAAGGCGAGCTTCCGCCAATCCCAGATGAGATCGATACTCAGGCACTCGTACCAAAAGATGGAATCTGGAGGCGGCTGAGCTTCGAGCAGAGGGACCTGCCACGGGCTGCTGGTGAGCTGAAGGCCGACATACTGCTGGTCGCCGAAGGCCATGCGCCGTTGGTAAGTCCGTGCCCAATCGCAACCGTCTCATCTTTTACCAGTTCTCATCAATCGCCGAGCTTGCCGACAAAAATGGCACTTGCAGCAGGGAGTGCTGGCTCCCGGGGAGCAAGTGCGAGGCTAGTTCCAGGCGATCTCAGCCCTGCCTCTGGCCGCACGGGGTATGCTCCCTTTGTAGCGCATGCTTTCAAGGATTCCCCGCTGGAGAATGGAGGGGAGTACGTTCTGTGTTACGGCTTCAATCGCAAAGACATTCCCCTGGTACTCTCTGCTTGGACCTTTGTCGACGGATCGCTGGGAGATACGGTTCCCCTGACATTTTTCGGCGCCGACCCGACGGTCACCTCCCAAATCCAGTCGACGGCTGCTGAGCTAAGTATTGAGGCTTCGGTACGTACGCAGGCAGAAGTGACTTATGATGATCTCCTTGGTTTGTATGGGGGGGCGGCAGCATACTTGGGAACCGAATTTACAGCCGACGGGCAGCCGCTGCGCTGGGCGCTGGCTGCCGGTGTGCCCGTTGTTGGTCTAAAGACGCCAAACTTCGAGAAGGTCTTGGGTGGAGCAGCGTACCTGGTTCCACCCGGCGATTCGCGTAATCTAGGGGCGGCATGCCTGACGGTACTGATCCAGGAAAGGGTTTCCATGCCACTTCGGGAGAAGGGGCGAGAAAGAGCAAAGGACTACCTAGATGACAGCGCCCATAAGCTGCTGTTTGAACTGCTGACGGAAGCCGCGAGTTCGGGGAAGGGAGCACTCTAGAATGGCAAGTAGCTCAGTCATCATTGTTGGGGCAGGAATATTTGGCTCATCGGCCGCGCTGGAATTGCGGAAACGCGGTCATGAAGTCACATTGCTTGACCCAGGGCCTATACCGCATGTCCTGGCTTCATCTACCGATATCAGCAAAGTTCTGCGCATGGACTATGGGGCAGACGAGTTCCATATGGAACTCATGGAAGCGGCTTTTAGGGGCTGGGATGCCTGGAACGAATCTTGGGGTATCCCGCTTTTTCACAAGACCGGAATACTTAACCTGGCGGGTGGCCCTATGAAGCCGGGCGGTTTTGAGCACGACAGTTTAGAGCTTTTACGGCGGCGCGGGCACCAGCCGGAGCATATGCAAACCGATCAGTTGATGCAAAGATTTCCGGCTTGGGACGCAGCGAATTTCCCGGAAAGCTATTTCAATCCACTTGCAGGTTGGGCCGAGAGCGGCGAAGTTGTGGCTCGCCTGATTTCGGAGGCTAAGACCCTGGGAGTGCAGGTGAGGGGAAGTACGACCTTTTCCGCTACTCTCGATGAAGGGTCGAAGGTGGTCGGCGTCCGCACCGGGGATGGCGAAGAGCTGAAGGCCGAAATCGTGATTATGGCCGCCGGCTCCTGGACCCCCAGTCTGCTGCCGGATATGGAGCAGTTCATGTGGTCGGTGGGGCAGCCAGTATTCCACTTTCTTGTGGAGGATATCCAGGCTTACCAACCCCCAAACTTCGTGACCTGGACCGCGGACATCCATAACACCGGCTGGTATGGATTTCCGGCACTAGATGACGGGACCCTGAAAATTGCCAATCACGGTCCCGGGATACGGCAGCCAGCGGAAGCGCCGCGCGTAGTCGATGCCGAAAGCGAGGACGTTTTCCGAGAATTCTTCCGCAAGGCCTTGCCAGGACTTTCGGAGGCACCGGTGATCAGCAACCGGCTGTGCATGTATTGTGATACCTGGGATGGCGACTTCTGGATTGACCACGATCCAGACCGGCCAGGACTCGTTCTAGCCACAGGCGGCAGCGGCCACGGGTTCAAATTCGCGCCGATGCTAGGACCCATCATCGCCGATGTCGTTGAAGGAGCTCCGAATCCTTATGCGCACCGGTTCAAGTGGCGGGCGCGTGGAGATTTAGGCACAGAGGACGCCCGATATTCTTAGGCCTTTGCAATAACCGGGATCGGCTTGAGAAGACTACGATCCAGCTCCGAAAAACCAGATTCCCCAGCTTGATGGACCGCCTCAGAAAACGATTCGACATTGCGTTGCAGCGCAGCCGTATCCACACCTCGACATTGATCCGGAAGCGGATCAAGCCACTGCCTTACTCTTAGCAGCATTTTGATCGCGCCTGCATAATTGCCTTTCTCCACATGAAGATAGGCGACCGATACCTGAAGCAAGGTTCGGTATAGATAGCCCTCCCATTCTGATGCTTCAAGCCATGCATTCTCGAGAGACTCGTGTGCCTCGTAATAGTCTCCCGAATTAAGCAGCCTTAGGCCCTCGGCAGCCAGTTCTGAGAGCACGCCCTGGCATGCCTCCTTCAATGCATCCAGATCTACAACACGTGCGTGCTCCTGGATGAGCTCAGCCAGGGAGGCTTGTAGCTTGCCGCGGCTGATGACATGATCCGCTCCGGCTGCCCTCGCACGCTCCAGCACCTGAGATTCAACATGTGGCCCGAAGGCGATAATCGGGATCCTGAGAGTTGAAGCTGAAGTCTTGAGGATTTGTGTCCAACGCTCCCAGGGAATCTGCTGACTTGTTACGTCTACCAGGATCAAGGCAGGCTGCCGGTCAACGATGGCCCGCATGAAGGCTGCATCAGGACCTCGGAGAGGCTCCGTAAGAGGGATTTGACGAGCATCTGGTTCGCCATCAGCGCCAAATGCACTGGGAGCTTCGACCACTTCGAGCTCGTACCCAAGTGCGCTAGCCGCGTCTTCTAGCCTTGGAATGAAAAAATAATCTCCAGTAAGCGCGAGGATCAGCGGATTGTTGTTTCGTGGCATTTGGAAGTAGATGCTAGATTAAGGGTTTAGCTTATCATGCTGAAAGCAGCGGCTCTGGCTCGCCAATTACTCGTTGAGCAGGGGGGAAGCGATGTCGTATACGGCCCTGAAGTAGGCTGCCAACACTTCCTCGCCTGCTTCGTCGCCGACAATATCTTTGTAGGGTAGGAGAGTACCCTGCCAGCTCCCAGTGAACCATCGGGCGCTCCCCGGCAACTTATGGTCAACGAGCGATTCTTCGAAGGGCCATGGGTTGGAGTAAAAGTAGGTCTCCTCATGGCTGCTGTCGCCTGGTGCGAGCCCGAAATTGATTTGAGCAGGGATCTCTTGGGCGTCGGCGCCTTCGCCGTGGGGTATCAAGCGCTTTCCAAACCATTCAAAGGCCAAATCGAAATTATGGGGCCAGAGCTGTAATGGTCCGGTCTCTCCGCTGAGGCCTGATCGGTGATGCTCTAATACCTGAGCGCTCTTGAATAAGATCTCCCCAAATGCACTAGCGGCTAGCGGGTCATAAGACCGAGGGTCATCATTCTCGAATTTCTCCCGCTCAAACTCTGCCTCAATTCCAAGCTCGTCGAGCATCGATATCAACCGATCGCCAAACTCTGTCGAACTCAGGCCCTCGGTCATACTCAGGCTGCGGGTATCTGCCTCACTGGTAGAGATATCTACAGTATGAGTACTCAGGTTCATCAGCAGTTGAAAGGTGACTCCGCTGGATTTTGGATGAGGAATTGGATCGGTCGCGGCGCCATGCTCTTGTACCTTAAGGCTGATGTGCCACCATTTTGGATGCGGCTCTGAAAGCGCTCTTGGGACGACTCCAACTGCGGTCGCATAATGACTGAGGGTGTCGCGGGTCGGTGCCCAGTTTGAAAGAGGAGGGAATGTATCGAGGGTCATATCTAAAACAATCCCAGGAGACTGTCCAGGCTCCAAACCGCCCAGGCGCCGGTCGCAAAGATCACGATCTCAGAGGCAATCATCATGAGGTTCTGGCCCTGCTCGCACTGATAGCAGCGATTGACGCTGATGTCCTTCGTTGGGCGCACTCCGGCCAGGGCCAGATAATTAAGGTTCAAGAATATTGCGACCAAAGCTGCGAACGGTGTAAAGATGCCAAAAACCAATCCGATGCCGACCGCCAACTCTCCCGCGAGGTTTAGATAGGGAAACCACGAAGCGTTGGGAACCACTGTGCGCTTGATCAGCGTGCCATAGGCGGGAACAGGGTGATTGTCGGCTAGATCAGAGACCCAATTGGTCATCTGGCCGCTCACAAATTTGCGCAGCGGCTTGTGCCGAACGCTTTCCAGCCACCACAGGCCAACCGCGATTCGCAAGAATGCCATCCAATCTTCAACGGTGAGAATTCCAAAGACGGTTTCCATAAGATCAATCTCCTACCGGATAAGCTCTGGCATGTAGACGGTTCGAACGTAGGATAACTTACCGTTCAGGGGGACCGTCAGAACGAATTTGGCTAGTCCAAAGCACGGAGACAGGGGGAAATCGGAAAGGATGATCAAGTGGAAGGTATACTCAACTGCGGAAATGGCAACAACTGATAGAACTAACGAGCAGTGGATTGAAGAGCTATCCGAACCTGGCGAGGCACAGGAGATAGCCCTCTCCGACCTGCGGGCAATCATCATGCGCGGGCTTCCTTTTGCGCTCTCTAAGTGGCTGAAGCCCTCCGATCCACATTTCGAATCTCTGTCAGAGGAAGTGGCGCAGGACACACTCCTGCGCGTGCTGGACAGCATGCATGGCTTCGAAGGTAGAAGCAAGTTCACGACCTGGGTACACAAGATTGCGGTGCGAATCGCACTGACTGAGCTGCGAAGAAAGCGCTGGCGCGATGTGTCGCTCGACGAACTTACTGAAAACGCTCCTGGCGAAGGCCCGCGGGGGATCCTGGCGGCTCACGAGGCTGGTCCGGATATTGTCGCCGAACAAAGCGACATGATTGAGCATTTGCAGCGCGTGATTACCGAGGAGCTAACCGACAAGCAGCGTGAAGCTTTGATCGCTACCCGTATTCATGGGATGCCGATGGAAGAGGTGGCTAGACGGATGGGCACCAACCGTAACGCGCTCTACAAGTTGCTGCATGATGCCAGGCAGCGGATGAAGACCCGGCTAGAGGAAGAGGGATTGTCGCCTGAAGACGTTTTGGCGGCCTTCGAAGCAGGGTAAGAATCGGCACCAGTTCCACGTCACAATGGCAGGAGACTAGATCGATATGGGCCAATCAGAAGAAGTAGCGCGAAAGCTTTTGCTGCAGATAGCGCGCACCCAAGAGCGCGAGCTGGACTGCGGCGAAGTTTTCGCAGTACTCGATGAATACACTGAGGCGATCGTCGCAGGTCGTGATGTTGAGCTGCAGTTTGCCCTCGTGATGCAGCATCTCGAGCTATGCCCGGATTGCCTGGAGGAGTATGAGGCACTGCTGAGCGTGCTGCAGACCAAACACTAACCTCGGCTGAATTCGTGAACCACTGGGGTGCTCAAATGAGCACCCCTTTTGATTTAAAACAGCGCGTTAACTCTGCAGATTCCGAGCGCCCGGGCAAAAAGGTAAGAGTGGGAGTTCGTAAATCGTCAATTGGGGTAGGAACGTTGGCAGGCTTACCAAAAAGGCGCAATGGCGCCTAAGGAGGATCATTGAATAGATTTCCTACATCCCACGAACGGAATATCCGAAACAGGAGGTACAGATGCAGCAATTAATAGGAAAAATGGCTCGCATGTATCCACTACTGATCGCTATGGGCTTCATGATCGTGGCCATAGCTTTCGGTGTTGGCTACGTAAACTCGCAGACTGCAGCGGAATACTTCAGTCAACCCAAAGTCCTGCGTGAAACTACTTTGCTCGCTGAGCGCGCTTCAATCGAGAGCGTTGGATTATGGCTGCCCTACTTTAAGTTCCTGGGCATCGGTCTGATCCTGGGCGGGATCGTTATGGCTCTTCGCATAATCATCGACGGGCTTAAGGGTGCAGGCGAAGAAGTCCTTGCAAACCTGCCGGAAAAAATCCGCCCCACGCTACCCAGCCCACCCTGGTATGGCCCGATGATGCCGATGGTCATGATGCTAGGGCTGCTGGTCTTTATCGTGGCGCTGATTGTTGGGCTCGGCCAGGCGGCCGACGCACGCGCACTCTTCGCCAATCCACTTCCGACCATCGATGCAGCTGGCGCAGGGACGGCTTTGCTGGCAACGCTTGAAGGGATCAAGGCCACTTCGGCCTGGCTCGTCCCATTCAAGTTCTTCGGTGTTGCGACCGAATTCCTGGCGATCGCCATGGGATTGAGCACCATCATCTTCATCCTGGTACAGCAGACTGACATGATCGCTAACGGTATCGATATCGGACGCAAGAACGCCAAGTCTAAGAAGCGTGAAGATGAACGCGCTCCCGCGTACGCGGACAACTAAGAAGGAGACATCACATGGAAAATCTACAAGGTCCCTCTAAGAGCTGGCAGTTGACGGTCTACCCGATCTTTACCGTCCTCGGCTGGATCCTGATCGGTGTGGCGCTACTCATCGGCCTGTTCGTGCTCACGCCCACCGCAATCGATTATTTTGGTGGCAATGCGAAAGCCGTTCGAGACTCGGCAGAAGCTGGCTCGGCAGTCATCAGCCAACTCAGTACTTTGGCCTCGACTCAACGCTGGCTTGAACCGCTCGCCTTTCTAGGTGTGGCTTCCTTCATGCTTGGAATTGCCCTGGAGTTCTCAGCAATTCCAAACATTCTTAAAAACCGAGGCCAGGTTATGAGCATCTGCTTCCCGCAGATTGTTCAGAACTACGCGGAGTGAAAAGGAGAATATCAATGAAAGTTCAAATTCCCGAAGAGAAGGCACCTTTCCCGTTCAGTATGATCGAGGGGATGATGCCGCTGTACCCATGGATCGCTATCATGGGCTGGGGTTTCGTACTGGTTTCGCTTCTGATCGGCATTTTCAGCCTGTCGCCAGCCGTCTCAACATTTTTCTCTGACTCCAAGGCGGTTCGAGAAGCCGCCGAGGCCGGCAGCGCTTTCGTAAATGCCAACGTAACCGCACATGTCCTTGAAAGCTGGGTTCCTCAGTTCAAGTTTGTTGGTCTTGGCCTCGGGCTCCTGGCGATCACGATGGCGCTTGGAACCATCGCAAAGCGCCTGCGAGGTATGGGCTGGGTCATCACCGGGCACATCCGCGAGGATCTGCGCCCCAAGATGCCGTCAATCCCCCGCCGAGTGCGCTACTTCCAGTTCAGCGCGCTGATGGGCGTCATGATCCTGGTTGCGGCGCTGATCGTCGGCATCGTGCTGGGTGTCACGGTGGTTCCGGACTACTGGAGTCACTCGATCGCTACGGAGCTCAACCCGGCACAGCCTGGGTCGGCCCTTCTTCAGCAGCTAGAAACGGTGAGTTCTTTTGCCAAGTGGCTGAACCCGCTGCGACTGACGGGCATGGCATTCCTCTTTACAGGCATCACGATCGCTCTCACAGTGATCATTGGAGCCCTGAAAGGGCAGGCTGATTTGCTGATTGGCTTCTTCAATCGAGCAACTGCCAACTGATAGGAGACCAGAGACGGGGGTAAGGAATAGAACCGGTACGGCGTCTAAGACGCAGGAAGGCAACTTCCCCTCTCCTCCTCCTCTGAACAAGAGCCCCAGCGCAGCTGGGGCTCTTTTGTTCCGCCTGATATGGTGGTTCGCCGTATGAGACCAGGGGACTCACATAACGGATGTACTTGTCGATACATATCCTCAGATGAGATCCAATTATGCTTTCAACATGCGCACCATGGCTTTGTTTCTGATTGCTGGCTTTATACTAGCGGCGTGCGGTGCCGCTCGAAAAGCTGCAGATAGTACAGATCCTATGCCGTCAGATCAATCGGCGAGCGTTGATCCAGCAGAATCGAAGCTTCCGTCAAGTCCGGAGCAAGCGGAACCCACTGAGGAGTCGGCTGGCATTCCCACGGTAGAACCAGACCTCATCAACCCCCGCAACTTCGAATTTGATTCATATTTACCCCCTCAATTGATCCCGCCGGACGGAATTCGGCCGATCTATCAACCTCAATTCGTGGAGGCGGCCGATGCGCCCCTACATGACGACGAGCTAGTGATTGGGGTGTCGGTCGAGGGAGAAGCCAAGGCTTATCCGATCACCGTACTGAGATTCAGAGAGATGGTGAACGACGAGTTGGGGAAACTCCCCATACTCGTCACCTGGTGACCGATTTGCTACACCGGTCTCGTGCACGACCGGAGAATCGATGGGATCCCGCACACGTTCGGGAACTACGGCGCGCTGTTTATGAACGCCATGACGTGGTGGGATCATGAGACCGACTCAGTCTGGTCTCAGCCATGGGGCAGGGCCATCGAAGGCGATTATCGAGGCGTCGAGCTCTTTCTCGTACCTTCCGAGGTCACAACCTGGGGCAATTGGAGGGACGCACATCCAGATACCCTGGCGATGATCAACGACGTCGATCGACTTTCCCTCACTCGCCGCCAGGGCTTCAACCCAAATTTCGTGTTGGGCTTACTGCTCTCAGGGGAATCGAAAGCGTATTATTTCGAGGACATTGCGGCAGAGGGACTTGTAAACGATGAGTTCGCCGGCCTGCCGATTGTCGTGTGGGCGGGTGAGACCAGCCTCAACGCCTTCGTTCGTCGAGTCGGAGACCAGAATCTGACGTTCGAATTTCGGGATGGCGAGATCCGGGACCAAGAAACCGGCTCGCTATGGGACCTGTCACGCGGACTTGCTAAAGACGGCCCGTTGCGCGGAGAAGCTCTTCAAGGGGTCCCAGGCTCGAGCTCATACGATTGGGCATGGCGGGACTTTTATCCGGATGCAGAGTTTTATTCCCCCAGCAGCTAGCACCGCCTACATCTTCGGAAGCTCAATTCGCTGCTGCTTCTGGTACTTGCCTTTCTTATCCGCATAGGAAACCTCACACTCTTCATCCGCCTCAAAGAACAAGACCTGTGCAATGCCCTCATTAGCATAGATTTTAGCTGGTAGGGGAGTGGTGTTGGATATTTCCAATGTGACATACCCCTCCCACTCCGGCTCGAAGGGGGTGACATTGACGATAATCCCGCATCTTGCATAGGTTGATTTTCCAAGACAGATCGTCAGTACGGATCTCGGAATGCGGAAGTATTCTATGGTGCGAGCAAGCGCGAACGAGTTTGGGGGAATGACGCAAACCTCGCCCTTGAAATCAACCATTGAAGCCGGGTTGAAGTCTTTGGGATCAACAATGGCTGAGTGCACATTGGTGAAGATCATGAACTCATCTGCTACTCGAATGTCGTACCCGTACGACGATACACCGTAGGAAATCGCACCATCCCGCACCTGAGTTTCAACATACGGATCGATCATCTGCTGTTCGCGCGCCATGCGCGTGATCCAATGGTCGGGCTTTAGCCCCATAGAGATCCTCCTTTGATTGGTTCGTTACTCGGGAATAACTTCAGTTCGGACCCGGTTGGTTAGTACTCCGATTCCTTCGATTTCGACACTCACCTCATCCCCTTCGAGCAGCGGACCCACTCCCGAAGGCGTACCGGTTAGCACCACATCGCCTGGCTCCAGCGTCATGATCGACGAGATATAGGCGACTAGTTCATACACCGGGAATACAAGATCACGGGTCGAGCCCATTTGGCGCAGCTGGCCGTTGACCGAGCAGGTTATCAACGCATCAGCCGGGTCAAGATCGGTATCGATCCAGGGTCCTAACGGACAAAATGTGTCAAAACCCTTCGCCCGGGTCCATTGATTATCCATCTGCTGCAGGTCTCGGGCGGTTACATCCAGTGCAGCTGTGTACCCGAGGATATGGTCCGGTGCATCTTCAATCGTTATCCATCTCCCTCGCTTGCTGATGACCAAGGCCAACTCGGCTTCATGCTCTACCGAGCTTGATTGAGGTGGTAAGCGGATGGCTGTGCCCGGTCCAATAACGGAAGAGGGTGGCTTGAAGAAGAGCAAGGGAATTTCTGGCACGCTGACCCCGTGCTCAGCGGCGTGTGCGGGATAGTTCCTCCCCACACAGACAATTTTGCCAGGTTGCACGGGGGCGATCAAATTCACCCCCTCCAACGACAAGTCTGCCTTCTGGCGCTTATATTTTTCGAATGGGGAGCCTTCCAGCAATCCGATGCGATCGCCTGTGATCCAGCCCCAGAGCGGAATCGACTCGGGCTCCCGCTGAAAACGAACGATACGCACGGTTTACTTCCATGGTTTGCGGGCCCAGGCAATATCATAATCGACCTGCCAGGGGAACACGTCCACTCGCTCGAATCCCAATCCCTGCAAGTATTCTGGAAATCGGTTTCGAGCTACCGTGCGACCCAGAATCAGTGGCGCTTGCCATCCAATCCGGTTTGTAAGCAATGCCCAGCCGCCGGGTCGAAGGACCCGCAATATTTCGTGGATTGTCTGCTTGGGATGAGGGGTGAATTCCAGGATTTCAAGGCAGACTGCCACGTCGAACGATTCATTAGATATTGGCAGAGGTACAGCCCAGCCCCTGACCCACTGATATTCTCGTCCGACCTTCTGTCGCCCGAGCTCCATCATGCGGGTGGAGGGTTCCACGCCGAGAAGCAATCTCGCGTTCGAGCCCTCGACGCTGCCATCTAAGACCTGACTTTGAGGAATTCCACTGAGGGAGCGGAAGGTTCGGGCCGTGCCTGCGCCAATATCCAGCAGACGTGCTTCAGGCAACTCGGACATAATTTTCGTTAGCGGTTCTCCGAGGAATTGTCGTTCCCACTCCGGGTTGAACTGCTTGATCCCGTCGTATCGGGTCGCGGCAATGTCGTAGAGCCAGACAACGATCCGGCGGCCCATATGCGCGCCCTCACAGATCCATAGCTCCCAAACCAGAAGGAGAATGATCGTAACGATCAGTAGCATTCCGAAAGCTAAGATGGAGATTGAATTCTGAGATGACTAGCGCGAGTCGCCGGCAATGCGTTGCCTCATCTCGCCAACTTGGCTTTGTATTTTGGAGAAACGGCCGGGGCGGTTGCGTCGCAGCAGTCGCACCAGGGCGTACACAATAGATTCAACGACCACCTGGCCAATCCCTGGGTCGGGGCTGGCATGACCTGCCAGCACATAGTCAGCGTGGTTGGTCGACAATGCAGAGGGTGCTGCGACAAGTGCTGCGGTGCGCAATCCTGCTTGGCGCGCCTCTGCCAGCGCGCGAGCAACGACGGGTGCCTGATTTTCGACCTCTACCGCAATCGCGATGTCTTTGCGGTGTCCTCCAACGAGGGCACGCGCGATCTCGTCCAAACCACCGAAGCCTAATTGAACGGTGTACCCGGCTCCCTCTAGCCAGGCGCCTAAGCTGCGCGCTGGCCCTACTCCCAGCCCCTCGGCAAGCAGTACAACGCGCTCCGCTTCATCCAACGCGTTGACCAGGCTCGAAGCGGCCTCCATGGGGAACGAGCGGCGTGTAAGCTGCAAGTACCGTTCAACTTCTGCCAGGGCCGCATCGGCAGCCTGCTGTGGGCTGTTAGCTTTGGCCGGTCGGCCGGTGAGCAGCTCATCTTTTACACGCTGCTGGATCTCGCGCTGCAGTTCCGGATAGCCCGTATATCCGAGCTTCTGCGCAAATCGCACTACCGTAGCAGGATCCAGGTCAAGCGAGTATGCAAGTTCAGTGGCGGTGAGAAATGATGCGCTGGAGTAGGAATCGAGCAGAAAGTCGGCTAATACTTCGAAACTAGGGGACAGATCTGAGCGGATTCCCCGAATCCGCTCTTCATAGGTCTGCATTTGAGGATTTTGAATGTTAAATTCATGCCCAGCGCCGGTTAAGGACTATAGCATGATGGATACCGTCACGCAACAAATATTGCAGGATAACCCCCGTGGGGCAGTACTAATGGGTGTCTAAGCTATAATGGCGCCCCAGGGCGGGTAGCTCAGTTGGTTAGAGCGCTTCTCTTACACAGAAGAGGTCGCAGGTTCGAGTCCTGTTCCGCCCACCTTCGGCGTCCGGGAGGGCGCCGGCTTTGTTGTAGCGATGCTCCGGTCACTTATTCTGCTCCCGCTCGTTTTCCTGGCTGCCTGCCGTTCGCCGTCGCTAGACGGCACGGCGTCACCAGACGGTACGCCAACTCAAGCTGCAACATCGACGCCTCAACCGAGCGCCACCCCCAGATTCACGCCGACGCCCCTACCTACACTCGCGGCTACTCCAAATATCGAACGAAATTCACAGGCGGATGCTATGCGGCTCGATTTTCAGGACGATGCACGCTCGTTCCCTGACGCAACCCGTTACTGGATCGATGTGAATGTAGATTTCGATCCCAGGCGCGAGCTGGGTACGATCGAGGGCATTGCACGCATTCAATTTACAAATCCTCATACTGAGCCGCTTTCCGATATCGTCCTTATGCTG
>Ga0255055_10001007_pt1 | contig 21368 bp, 27 predicted proteins | sample JV7_2_27_MG_FD_188633 | JGI IMG/M metagenome (GOLD analysis project Ga0255055, IMG submission 188633) | Seawater microbial communities from Jervis Inlet, British Columbia, Canada - JV7_2_27 | ecosystem: Environmental > Aquatic > Marine > Inlet | place: Canada: British Columbia | collected...
GATTTATGCTATAGGAATAAATTTCATTGCTATTTCAGTTCTTTTCTATATTGAAGAATTTTTAGTAATTAAGACAAAGAAGAAATACAGATTCTTTTATTTTTATTCTTATTATTCATTTACTATTTATTATCATCAATTTCTACTTTTATTTCTATTTCCAGATGGATTAAACATCTATATTACCTTGATTGTAGAAGGAGTGGCATTATTTCTAATTACTCTATTAATTATAGTACTCTATAAAAAAGTGGGGCCATATGCCTCCATAAAATCACAAATTGGCTTAATAGCATTTAAAATAGCCAATTATATTAACAAAAGAAAAAAATTAAATAATCAAACTACTGGTAAATCTCCCAGATGAAGTTTATCCAACAAGATAAGTATTTTTATTTTTTTAAGATTTCTGCTCTAATTTCTGATGGCATCTTTTCACTCGCATACCGCAGGATTAATCGCGTTAAATTAGTTTTATTTCTAGTTAAATAATCTACTATCACTTCTTGTTTGTATTTTGAACAGGTTTTTAAGAGCCATCCTATTCCCTTTTCGATATAATTTGCTTTAGAATACTTTGACATTTTTTCTACTAGTTCAAAAACATAATCCTTATCAAAATCTTTTCTCATCATGGTTATTTTAAGCAATATCACCATAGAAGCTCTTTTTATCCATAGATTATTTGATTCTGACCAATCGTTTATAGTTTTTATGGCTAAGGATTCATTTCCCTTTTTTCCTAAAAATGGACCTAAGAGTCTTACACACGTTGAATCACAATGACTCCAAGTGTGGCAGTTTTTAGTGTATTCATCTCTAACTATATCAATAATCTTCTCATTGAAATATTTCTTGAACCGATTTAGGAAGAAAAATCCTGCAAATTTTTGTTCTTCAACATTTATTCTTGTTAGTTTTTTAAACACTTCAACAGCGTCGTCATAACTGCAGTTGAATTTTCCGTGAACTGACTTTACGATCTTTTCTATTTCGGGCATTCGAATACCGTATATGATGTAATCAGAAATATCGGGATTTAATATCTTATACATTCTATCCTTTTGATCTTCAGATAACTTAGGAGTGTTTTTCACTAATAAACTTGAAATTTCCTTTACGATCGAATCTATCATAAAAATTTATCAATTCCGGTTTTCTCGTTCAAGTCTTTACTTCTTATTAAATAAGGTTCTACAAATTCTCTTACTTTAGAATTAAAATTCTTAAGTGTCGCTAACTCTCCTCTTTTATAAATGTTAATTATTGATTCATCTAAGTTGTTAAGAGTCAGTCCCGCCCAATAAAACGATTTGTTTGATTTTCCAAATCTTAATTCATCCATATAATCTTTTACCAACAGTAGTTCTGAAATTTTATAATTCCATTTCCTATAATCGTTTGGGATCCATCTCCTTTCTCTAACAGCAATGTCATACTTTTGACATAAATCCATTAATTTCTGATGCATCTTATGAACATAATCCTTGGGAGGACCCATCTGACCTTTATATAAATTCAATATTGGTTTAACAACATACTTGTATCTACTTTCTCTTAATTTCTTAATAAAGAACTCCGCTTGAGCATTGCGAAGAGTTAACCCTGGGGCAAATAAAATAAAATCGGCGCCTGCTTCCTTAGATTTTTTAATTACGGCTTCTAAATTTTCTTCATTATCCTCTAAAAAGGGAATTATCGGCATGAAATAAGTCCCAACTTGAACATTTGGTGCCTTTAATTTAATTTGTTTTAGAGCTTCAAGTCGTTCCTTAGGGATAGAAGAATGGGGTTCCAGAAAGAATGCTAATTCCTCGTTCATAGTAGTAATAGAAAAACCGACAGTACACCAAGTATCTTTTGCAATTCTATTTAATATTTCTACATCTCTAGTTATCAAACTTGATTTTGTAGCGATATTTACCGGATATTTATGTTTTTCTATTACTCTTAGAATTTTCAGAGTATTTTCGACTTCTAATTCAATTGGTTGGTATGCGTCGCATACACCGCCAGGACCTATTACATCGGGTAGTAGAGTGCGGGATCTCTTAAATTTTTGTTCAAGATTTTTATCAATATTTGACTTTACGATCACTTCTGTTTCAAAATCCTGACTTAAATAATACCGTTCGCTTCTAGCATCGCAGTAGATACAGGTATGAGCACATCCAGAGTAAGGGTTTATAGTGTATCTGCACCAAAACCAAGAATCGGGGTATTTTAACTTGTTTAAAGCCGTCTTAAATTCCTTATGAGTAATTTTAAAGTTCTTCGTCATAGTATAGTATTATTCTTAGTAACGCTCAATAATACGAGTTAAAATATAAGATTAGCCATTTAGGATACCGTTTATTTGAGAGAAGATGAGAAAAAGCGCCAGTTATTATTATTATTATTATTCTGAGATGAGTGATTAAAATATGGAAAAAAACTTCGGAAAATGGGCGCTTTTTCCCATTAGAAATATAGCATAACTTGATTATAAATCATAGCCCATTTATAATATTCTTAAACTTCTGTTATTATTTTTTATTAAAAAATCGAGCTATTTTTAATAATTATAAAAGAAAAAAAAGAAAATATGTTATCCAATCATTTGAGTAGAGATTTATGAGTTTTTTTTAATTAAAGTTAATTATATGATACAAGTCAATTTAGTTCAAGCACATAAAACGATAAAAAAATAGACAATATTCGTGAAATCATCGTTTCACGAAGATTTTTAATAAATCGACTATAGTAATAGGCATGGTAGATCATTTTTATGCAGGTTTTTCTTCCTCTTTTGGCATGTTTACTATTGTTTGGGAAGAGAATGGTCCTGAAATATGTATTAAACGCGTATTTCTTAGTGATTCCGAAATTAATTCTGAAATAAAAATGTTTGAAGCATACAAAACTATTGAATTAGGTACGTCATTAAAAATTAAAGCGCTCGGTAATAAAATACTCTCTTTCTTAGAGGGCGAAAAGGTTAATTTTGATCTACAATTAATTGATTTTGATCAATGCTCGGAAATTCAAAAAAAAGTACTTCTAGCAGAATTTCGTATTCCGAGAGGTTATATTAGTACTTATAAGCGAATTGCTAATGAAATCGGTATTCCTAAAGGCGCAAGGGCAGTTGGAAACGCTCTTGCAAATAATCCGTTTCCTATAATCATTCCATGTCATAGGGCTATAAAATCAAATGGTGAGCTCGGTGGATTCCAAGGAGGCGTTGAAATGAAACGAAAACTATTAGAAATGGAAGGAATCTCTTTTTCTAATAGAGAAAAAGTTCTCATGAATAAAATTTATTATTGATTTTAAGGAATTTCATTCAAACCTTTTTTAGGTTTTAGATTCATATTATCCCAATTAATAAGCTCCTTATAGCTTTTTTTAATTTAAATGCGCCCTCCGGGAATTGAACCCGGGTCCTCGGGTTGGAAACCCGAGATTCTAACCACTATACTAAGAGCGCTGTATAAAAACAGAAGATCTTTAAAAAGAATTTTCAAGTGGTATTGAAAAAAATTTGAATATTTCTATATATTAACGATTAAAAAAAAACTTTCTCATAGTGATTTTGTTATATGATATCATTAGTAATTTCATAAAAGCTAACTATTTTATTTACGATAATCCACGCATCCAAAGAATAATTCGAAATTGATATAATTCTATCGCTTAGATTTAAGACTTCTTCTCCAAAATAACCTTTTTGAAACCCACCAATAATAGCAATATAATTTTTAGTCGAATCTTTATCAAATAAATCGAGATGATATTTAATTAAATCCCCCCTGCTTGAAAAGATTATGATTTCCTTCTTTTTAAAAGATTTTACTAAATCCCTTAAATTTCCACTAAATTGCGAAATTAAAAGTAATTTTTCTATTCGAATTTCATTTTCCCTTAGCAATTTTGCCATTAATCCTTTAAATCTATTATAATTTCTAGCGATTTTGATTTGTGGATTAATTTCAAATATTTTATTATTTAAAGTATGAATATATATTTTTAAATTGTTACTTTTATTCAAGGGAGATCCCAAAGCGTTTAATAGGCAGCTGTGGGTAATATCAGGACGCCCTCTTTTTCCAACATCTTTTAACTTAACCATCGCAGAATGATGTAATGCATTATCAAGGAGTAGTGAGGAAAATTTCTCTCTTTTTAGGTTCCTCTGGATAGCTGGGTGCTTATTAATTTCTTCAGGGATCAATTCTAGTCCGCATTCTGCCAGAATTATCGTTAAAGGCATTTTTAATCCGAAATTTATTATATTTTTATAAATATAAATTACTTTATTTTAATAAAATACCGCGTTGTTTGATTACAGTCCAAACAAGTCGTTGATACATGAGAACCTTTTCCTTTTGAATGTATTCTCGTTCTACAATTAATTCCAGGATAAAGGAATCCCTTACATTTATGACAAATCCTTTTTTTCCAAATTGAGGGAATTTTAATTTTGGCTCTTTGAGCATACCGTCGCGCTAAATACACATACCTATTAGCTAAGTCTTTATTATTTGGGAATATATCGTGTGCTTTTTGAAATAAATAGTTTATTCTCGTGTCTGCTATTTGCTTAATAATAGCTTGGTGCTTTCTTTTATTTTTAGCCATTAATGCTATTTCACGTTAATTTTAATTCTTTTTTTCAATTTGATGTTTTGAAACAATAATAGTTTTACCTCTTACATCTAAAACATGTGAATCCGTCGCTTGAGATATCTGGTCTGCTATATTTTTAATATTTGATCTAGTAGCTATCGATTTTAGTATTTTTATTTTAATTATTTTATACCTTTTAAGCAATCGCTGCACATGAGTTAAAAATTCATCCGTAAGTCCCTTTTTCCCTAATGTAGCGTGTGGTGAAGATAACAGCACTTTTTTAAACTCGTTTTGATAACTCATTGCCCTAAAATACGACTATTACCAAAAAATTTTTAATCTAATATACTCTTTTTAAATGTATCATATAATATTAAAATTCTTGGTGTAATTATTATTAGCATATATATCGTTGAACCCGAGAAGCTCATTAAAACACTTGCAGAAAAATTAAGAGAATTTCCTGAAATCAAGCCTCCTGAAGGGAGTCAATTTTGGAAGACAGCATTTTTTAAGGAATTAGCTCCAATCGATCATGAAAATTTCTGGTATATAAGATGCGCTTCACTATTGAGAAAAATAAAAAAATTTGGTCCCATTGGAGTCACTAAACTCAGAAAACATTATGGGGGTAAAAATAAGAATGGCCCAGGTCGTCATCATAGTGCTAAGGGAAGCGGAAAGATTATCCGCGTAGCGCTGCAACAGTTAGAAAAAGCAAATTTAATTGTTAAGCAAGAAAGAGATGGTAGAATTGTTTCTCCAGAAGGAACGAGTCTGATAGAAAGAACAGCGTATGGAATTACCAGAAAATAAATTAAAAATTACAATATTCATGGTTTTCAATTTTGAGCGATGAAGAGGAACTTGAAAATTTAAGAAGAAGAAAACTGGAACAACTAAAACAACAAGCAGTTCAACAACAAATAGGTGAACAGCAACAAAAAGAATTTACCAACCAGAAATATCAAATTATGAGAAAGATATTAAGTCAAGAAGGACGACAGCGATTAGAAAATATTAGAATTGTTAAGCCTCAATTCGCAGAACAAATTGAAATGCAACTAATACAATTATTCCAATCTGGAAGATTACGTGGAGCTACTCCTTTACCGGATAAAGAATTTAAAAAGATTTTAGAAAAAATAACAGCAGGAAGCAAAAAAGAATTTAATATTAAAAAATAAAAACTGAGAGTATAAAAATGGCGCGTAATAAAGATTTACCCTCAAAATTAAGGAGGGCTAAAGCAATGAAACAAAGTCGTTCAGTTCCAAATTGGGTTGTAAGGAGAACGGGTGGAAGAGTGAGATCCAATCCTTATTCTAGAAGAGAATGGCGAAATACAAGATTAAAGAGAGATTAAACAATAAAAATATAAACTTGATGTAATATGGCAAAGAAGAAGTCAAAAGAGACAAGCTTGGACGAGTTAGAGGAGGAACTAGCTGATACTGAGGACCTCGAAGAGGAAGAGGATGAAATAGAAGAAATCGAAGAATTTAGTTTAGATGAAATATCTGAAGAAGAAGAAGTTAGTGAAGTTTTCGAAGAGGAACTAGAAGAATTTGAAGAAATAGAAGAGGAAGAAGCCCCTAAAGAAGAGATCATAGATGAACGAATATATATAATTCCACTGGCAAAAGCACGACGAGGACCACGAAATAAAAGGGCTAAAAAGGCTATAAGATATCTTAGAGAATTTATGGAGCGCCATTTTAAGCCAGAATCTTTAGTTATCTCGCAAGAAGTTAATGAAGCAATATGGGCTCGTGGAATTCAAAAACCACCAAGAAAAATTAAAATAAGAGCAACTAAGAATATAGATGGCCTTGTGGTTTGTTATTTAGCAGAATAAACCAATATACTCAATATATCTTATTTTAAAAATTAAAAATTTTCTCTAGTCATTTAGTTTTATAAGTTATTCATTTTACTTTATCTTAAAAATTTAAGTCTATCTCAATCACATATAGAAGGTGATATATACTATAGCGGATTTATCGTTAATAAAATTCTATTTTTCCTCAGATCTTAAAACCATGGATAAGGAAGAAGCAAAGAAAAAAGTAATTGAGAAAGGAGGTATTGTAAGAGAAGAGATCTCTACCGACTTGTGGTATTTAGTGACAAATGACAGTAATGGTGAAACTAAAAAATTCAATAAAGCACGTAAATTAGGAGTGACTTTCATTGATGAAATAGAATTTCTAAAAATGTTAAAAATATAAAAAAAAGTATTAATAAATTGTATGAGTGCTACTCATATTCACTAATCTCGGTAAGATGATGCTTGAATTGTAGTCTGGTCCAACAAGGAGAGTATTATTCGCGATATTAAAATTTAAATAATCTCTTGCTAGTGGTGCTCCCGTATTAGGGTTTTTAGCAAAACGAGGATAGTTAGAGCTTGAAATTGCTATTCTTATCTTGTGACCTGGAGCAAATGTATAAGCTGTTGACCAACAGTCGACAAGTAGCCTATAAGTTTCAATTTGATCCCCAGACATAAAAACTTCCGAAGTGTAGTTATATCGATATCTAACAGTTAGCGAACCGTCGGTCACTAACATAGATCGTCCATCTGGATATACATCAGTCAACTTAATAGTGAAATCGGTATCAGTACAATTTGAGGTTACAGTAAAATTGCCCCAAATTCTTCCTACAATTTCCACGGCTTCTGTTAAAACAGGAGTTTCAAATAGTAAAACATCTGATCTGCTCTCAATTGATGATTGATCCATAGGTCCTGTCAGATCAAATGGTTGATTTTGGCCTCCTAAGTTAGGAACGGGGTATCGTGGATCGTATAAATAAGAAAAATTTTTGTTCGTTAATCCAGCAGAATTAATATCTAATCCCCCCTCCGCTGTAAAATACCAAGTATCATTTATGTGATCTAATGGCCAATCGTAAGCATAGCGCCAGTAATTCCAATCATCCGATTTCACATCTACATCACCCATCAGATAATAAGCAACTCTCCCGCCAGTCCAGTCAGCAGGAATATTAAAGAAAGCATCATCAAAGATTTCCATGTCCCAATCGAGTAGTAAATCAAATCCATTAGAATTATCGGGGTAAACTAACTCTCCTTGTTGTCCACCATAAACTGAACCGTGAGTCCATGGGCCCATTACCAATTTTTGGTGTCCTTGTGCTCTAGGAGTTCCTAGATCATCGTATCCTACATAACCATCAATAGTTCCTTGCAGGAAATGATCATACCAGCCACCGACATGAAGTCCATAGACGGAGACATTTTTATAGTGAGGTCCTATAGGAATTGATAAAGATGTCGAGTTGTAAAGAATTACATTTTTTGGAATCGTTTTAGCAAAAAGTGTATCTATTTGATACTCCCAATTATCTGGACTCGTGCTTTTTACCCAAGTCTCAACGGATGATTTATGATATGATCCTTGGAAGATAGCGTGGTCAAACATTTCTGGCGTGCCAAACCATAATTGTTGAGCAAGTAATCCTTCGGGACCCATTCCCGCATAGTAATATTGGTTAAGACATAGGGCAGAAACCCCTGCACTAGCGATTTTACCGTTAGACCAGCTTTGATCCCTTATCCAATCAATAGTATCAACACCATCTTTATAGGAGTTTATAAAAAGAAGAAAGCTTTCTCCCCCCTCAGAATCAGAAGTACCCCTTAGATCTTGTACGACGAGATGATAATCTTGATTTAGGTAGATAGGGGAGTATAGATCATCTGCCCAACCAGATTTACCATAAGGAGTTCTAACTAAAATAACGGGACGAGGTGCACCAAAGGATCCTGGAGCAAAATAAACATCAGTAGCTAATTTGACATCATCCCGCATTGGAACCATGTATGTTTGTTTTTCTTGAATTTTATAAACTCCAGTTCCAATTATTATCGTAGAAGGGAAAGCAATTAAGAAAATTAAAAGAATATACTTGATGATTTTAGGGATTTTCTCAATACGCCTTTTACTATATTTTTCTAGGATTTTAGTCAAGGAAAGAGAGGAGATTTTTAGTCCATAGTGAAGGAAAGCAACAACGCTTACTCCAATAGCAGCAAGGGAATAAAGATCCGACACTATAATTGTGTACCATAAAATACCCATAATTGGAGTAAAAAATGTTATAAGTTTTCCTAAAATACTTAGTAATCTCTTTTCAATTTTATCAGCAATACTTTTAATGTATTTTCCACTTATCATTATGGAATAAAAGCTAATAAACACAGCAAAAACCAAATGGATTGTTCCAAAGAGAATTAAGATTACTTGTTTTGAAATAAAGAATAGACTCTCTTTTTGAGTGAATAAAGTCTGCCTTTCGTCAGTTTCGCTAGTAAAACTCTTATGATAATTTAGAAAATAAGCGATGCAGTAGATTCCTCTGGAAATTAGCACCATTGGAAGGTTATTAGTAACCATGTCTTCAATTCTTAAAAAACCAAGTTCTTCTAGAAAAAAGAAGAAGGCAATAATCCAATTTATCATAGTTAAATATTGAGTATTCTTTATTAATAAAGGTTAACTACGAATTTAGATAGAGACGTGTTAAGAACGAGATTAGTAATGACTAATAATTGGTTCATTTAACCTACGCATTTTTCAAAAAATATTTATGGTTTAGAACTTTATCTATCATATAATATTTTTCTCAGTTTTATTAAATGACGATTTTAAAGTACCAGATATTCGGTAACAACTCAGTAGGAGTTTACTTAACAGTTAATAACGCATACGGTTTATATCCGTCTATTCTGCTTAAACCTGTTGTTGAAAAAATCAAAAGTGTATTTAAAGAACCTTTTTATCCCTTTTCGATCAATAATTCCAATTTAATAGGAGTATATACGGCCAGTAATAAATATGGAATTATCGTCCCTCACATAATTAGGGAAGACGAACTTCACCAATTAAAAAAATATTCTGAACAATTAAATAATGATTACCAAATCGGTGTTCTTAGATCTTTAGATAATGCTTTTGGAAATTTAATATTATGTAACGATAAAGGTGCTATAATATCTTCTTTTTTAAAGGATTATAAAGAGCAAATTGAAGATACTTTAAAGGTTGAGACTGTTGTCTATGAATTTGTAAATAACTATCTCCCAGGTTCTATTTCTTTGACTAACAATAAAGGCTGCCTAGTTCATCCACTTGCAACTGATGATGAGATTGAGATCATTTCTGAGATTTTAAAAGTAGAGGAAATAGATGTGTCCACAGTTAATAGGGGAATTCCATATCTCTCCTCTGGGGCAATCGTTAACGATCAGAGTGGGATATTTGGAAACGGATGCACGGGTCCTGAGATGATGCGTTTAACTAACGTATTGACATTATAAGTCTTATTTCTTAAGCGTTGTATTATTGTCCAATAAAAAGCAAAATTTAATATTTTTAGAATAATTATTATTTTTAACTACGTGGATTCTCAGGAATTGTAAACTTATGTCAGAGATTAAAATTTATCGAATTATTGGTACTTACTCAAAAAATCATAAAAAATATTTATTTCGAAAAGAGATTCGAGCTCTAAAAGAAAAAGATGCTTTAGAAAAAGCGTTGAGCCAAATTACATCAATAGGCATACTTAGAAGACAGATAAATATTAAGGAAATAAAAGAAATTACCCCAGAGGAAAGTCAAGATTATCTAATTAGAGAATTATCAAAATAATAATGAAATCATAGGTCCTAGTGATTTATATGGAAAATAATCAAAATTTAGAACAACAATTAAGCCAATTTAGGTATATTAAAGAACAAAGAGACATGTTCCAAGGCCAATTTGAAATAATTAATGCATCTCTTGGAAATTTATACACAACCAAACTAACTTTGGATAATCTTCGTGATGGAGTTAATGAGGACGATGAAATTTTGATCCCAATTGGAGGTTTAGCCAGTATAAAAGCAACAATTAAAGACACAAAAAAAGTTCTCGTGTATGTTAAAAATGACACGATAATTGAAAAAACCGTTGAAGAAGCTATTGAATTCATTTCAAAACTTATTGAACAACACAATACCCAGTTAAAATTTCTCCGAGAAAGAATTTTAAACTTAGATTTAAGTCTTCAAGGAATAAATCAGATCCTGCAGAATAGAATGGCTCAGCAATAAATTTGTATAAATACTTTTTCTAAACTAATATTGATTTTCAATTTAAGTGGTCAAATTAATGAAAAAATTAAGTAAAGTTTTCTCTGCTTTCGTTAAAAAACCTTTAACATCTGAAACCTTAGAGAGTGCTTTAAATGAACTGAATCTATTATTGATTGGAAATGATGTAGCGACAGAAACAGCCGATGCTCTATGTGAAAAAATCAAAGAATCTCTTAAGGGAGAACAAATAGGCAGGCTAACATCAAAAAGTAAGTTTCTATTTGAAATTCTAAGAGATATAATTACAGAAATTTTAACTCCAGAGAGAACAATTGATTTATTAGAAGAAATTAGAATAAAGAACAAAAGTAATAACCCTTATATAATTTGTTTTTTAGGAGTTAACGGAACGGGTAAAACTACCACAATTGCTAAAATAGCATATTATTTAAAAAAAAATAATATTTCTTCTGTAGCTGCGGCTTCAGATACATTTCGGGCAGCAGCAATCGAACAGCTTTCTTATCACATGCAAAATATTGGAATCAGAGTTATCAAGCACGAATATAAATCAGATCCGGCTAGTGTTGCCTATGATGCTGTACAACATGCAAAAGCAAAAAATATAAATGTTGTTTTGGTGGATACCGCAGGAAGACAAGTAAGTAATAAAAACTTAATGAGAGAAATGCAAAAGATTGTAAGGGTATCTGAACCAGATTTAATCTTATTTGTAGGAGATAGTCTAGCTGGAAATGACGCGTTGAATCAAGCTAAGGAGTTTAATAATAGTGTCGGAATTGATGCAAATATCCTTACTAAATTTGATGCTGACGCAAAGGGAGGCGCCGCATTATCGATTTCTTATGAAACAAAAAAACCTATTCTTTTTGTAGGAATAGGACAAGGTTATGACGATTTAGAACCATTCGACAATGCAATTTTTATTTCAAATATTCTCGATCTAAAGGAAGAATGATTTAAAAAATTCTGATTAACAGTTAAATTTTTTAAATATTTATTTTTATTTTAATTGTGTCAAATAATTACCCTGGTTATGAAAAATATACAAAATACGATAAAGGTAAGAAATTAACCCTTTACGAGCGTATAGGTGTCTTTTTTCAAAATACCAGAAGAATAATAAAAATAGCAAATAAACCAAGTAGGAAAGACTATTTTCTAGTTTTTAAGATATGTGCCATCGGAATTTTAATATTAGGTGTCTTATCCTATGCTATTCAGTTAATTTTTACGCTAGTTAATTCTCTTTTGCAAATCGGTTAGAATTTTTAAATTAGTTTTATTTTTATTAAAAAGACAAATTGGTTTTATCATTGATTTGTAATGAAAGTATTCTTAGATTATACTAAAGATCTTCATTTTAAAGCTTCTGCAAGAAATTTTAAAGATTTTGAGGTCGACGAGCCAGTTTCGTTTCACGGGACAGATCTCGGTCCAAGTGCAGTAGAGTATTTATTAATTGGCATCGGGGGTTGCTTAGGTACAACCTTTATTTACTGTCTACAGAAGAAAAATATAGAACTGGAAACATTTGAGGTAGTTGTAGACGGAAAAGTATCTCACACAGGTCCTAAAAAGCGTCTAAGATTAGAAAACGTGGATGTTGATTTGAAATTCACACCGAAGGAAGCTAGTTCTGATTTAGAGATTAATAGGTGTATGAAAGAATTTACAAAATATTGTGTAGTCACAAACTCTATCACGAATGGCTTGCCTATTAATGTTAATTGCAAAAAAATATAAATGATATCTAAAAATTTGGATTTAAAAAAAAGATAATAGTTTTAAAGAAAAGATGATATATTTTAGAAGAAGAAAATTGTGATCTCTGACGGAACTCTGAGATCTTCTTCCTTATTTTTGCAGGCAATAAATTTGATTTTCATAGGCAATAAAAGTGTAATCAAACGCTTGGATAAGATACCATCAATTATAAGATATTGCGTCGATTTAAAATCTTTAATTTTTTCAAAGATTTCCCCTACGGGTATTTCAAATAATTTCTCTAAACTCTTACTAAACCCAATACTATGTCCAGGTTCTATTTTTACAAGGCTTTCTTTTATTGCCGCTGGATTTTTTACTTTCAACTTCTTCATGAGTTTTTGGAATAACGTATCCTTGCCTGTAACTTCTTTCTTATCTTTAGTAGTACGTATATATTTAGCTCCCGCTGGTTTTTTGTTTTGGAGAGATTTTATCATTTGTTTACGAGTAAGTTCTTCCACTTCTAAACCTTCCGGTGCTCGAGCTACATAATCAAGTTTTGCTACTTGTAATAGTTCATTTAAAATAATAGAGCCACCTCTGTCTCCATCCAAGAACGCTATAACTGGCTTTTTGGTCTTAATTAATTTTACAACAGATTTGGGTACTTGTGTGCCCTGAACTGCAATGGTATTTTTAACTCCTATTCGTAATAGGTTTAATACATCTGCTCGACCTTCAACGATTATTAATTCTGGGCTAGAATCAACATTGGGACCTGCAGGTAAGTTTTCCGGACCCCACGATGTTATTTCTCCAAGTTTAATATCTGCGTCGATTTTTTCTTCGATTTCGCTAGGTTCTAAAGAATTCTGATCCCACTTTTTTAATAATTCTGCAGCACGCTCAATAATTTGTTGACGTTTAGTTTCTCTAACATCTCGAATGTCCAATAATTTGATTTCAGCCTCACAAGGACCAACACGAGAAACAGTTTCAACAGTCGCTGCTAATAGTGCTGTTTCTTTGCGTGTGAGGCTACTGGGTATTTTAATGGTCCCCTCGGATATCCCTTCCTTAGATTCATTGTTGACCTCAATTCGCCCAATTCGTCCAGATTTTTGAAGATCCCTTAAATCCAAGTCTAAGAGAAGCCCTTCAGTTTGTCCAAAAATCGCTCCAACGATGTCTGATTTCTCAACGACACCTTTAACTTTAAATTTTGCTTCGATAACATATTTAGTAGTAAAATCTGCATTATTAGCAGTAATCTCAATCACTCCTTTTTTCTAGTTAATATTTTATTTTATCAAAGAATCTAAAATTAATTATAAACTTATAAAAAGAAGTAAAATCCAACTAGTAGATAGGAACTAATGTTAAATTGATTATTTCTAGCTAAGATCTTGAATATTTTATCTTTTAAGATAGTTTTATTTATCTTTATTAAGTTTGAACTATGAATCTACTTCAAATTTATTGTTATAAGTTTGGATAATAATTTTTATTATTACTTTGATTGATTTTTTTTTTATTGGTTTATTTTATTAATTTTATTTAATTAATGATCTTTCTTGAAAATTTTACTTATTCGATTAAAATTTTAATGTATTTGTATTAAGATGAACGTTAAATTTAATTAGCAACTCTATAAATAATCAACATTTTATTGATGATTATTTTATAAAAATAATTTATTAAATTTATCTTTTGTCAATTTAAGAATAAAATAAGAATTGACTTTCATGGTTATATAACCTATGTGAAAGTTTTTGCCTATGTGATTAAATCAAAATTGAAATTTCCATTTGTTAGACATGGTGAACTTAATGAAATAGCCCCATTATGGGATAAACAAATCCCTTGGAAATGTAAGGATGAAGATGGGAATACTAAAATCTTCAATTCAAATCATACTAACTGGGAAAAACGGAATGAAGAAAATAAAAAATCAAATAAATAATCTTTTTTTAAAAATATTGATGATTAATAATTGAGAAGAAAAAAAGTATATAATATGGCAAAAGCTTATTTTAAATCTTTTGCATATCCCTTTTTTAATAAAGGAAATGTTCCAATTTGGACACATCTTTGGGTTACTCGAAAATGTAATCTTAATTGTGATTATTGCTATGTTCATGATGAAAATTATCCTGAAATGAATACAGTTGAAATGAAACGAGCAATTAAACATATAAAAGATATTCTTGGGTGTCGAATAATTGCGATAATGGGAGGAGAACCATTAATTAGAAGAGATTTGCCCGAATTAATAAGTTATATGACTGATAATAACATTTATTCTTTTCTTACTACTAATGGGACTTTACTAAATGAAAAAATGCTTTATAAGTTAGGAGAAGCAGAACTTGATTTCTTAGAAATTTCCATTGATGGAGTAAGAGAATCAAATGTAAGTAAAAAATGTGGAAAAAACGTAATTTCAAATTTAAAAACTGCAATTGATATCGCTGCAAACATCTATGATATTGGATTATCAATTAATATGATAATTACTAAGCAAAATTATATAGAATTTGATAAAATAATTCGATTAATATCAGGAAAAAGAATTTCACTTACTATTGGATTATATATCCCAGATATAACATCTATTAAAAATCTTAGAGATGACACATTACTTTTTACTACTTCTGAAGACTTAATTATTTTGAATAATCTCGCTAATAAAATAATTAAACTAAAAAAAAAAGGATTCTTTATTGCGTTGGATGATTCTTATTACAAAAAATGGGTTTCATTCATGGAAAATTTAATAAAAATACGTAATAATAAAAATAGTATTATCAATCTTTGGAAATGCCAATCGGGATTAAATTTTCTTGAAGTTGATTGTGATGGAAGAATTAGATACTGTTCCTATTTGAATAAATTAATTGACCCTACATTAACAATTTTTGATTTAGATAATGGATATTATAAAAAATTACAACCGAAAATTCAAAATATGCTTAACTATTGTAATTATCGATGCTTTGCAAATTGTTTCTATCAAGTAAGTCGGATTAGGAAACATCCTTTTAAATTTGTTAGAGACTTTGGTTTCAATCATTTTTCTCATTTTATAAATGAATGGTATGATATTGAATTACGACAACGTAAAGAACAGGCAAAAATCAATTTAAGACAAAAATATCAATATTTTTTAGATAAATAATCTTTTTTTTAATTTGTCCCAGTGTGGCAACAAAAGTGTAGTATTATCTCCATAAAATGCGATTTTTTATTTCATGATTATAATTCTAAATGCATGAGTCTTTATTGGAACGATAAATTATTAAGAGCTATATCAAAAAATACTAAAAAAAGAACAAAATATAAAATTAATACTGATATTGGTAGATTTTATTTTTATTTCGAGGAAAATAAGAAATCTGAGCAACCCTCGATTTCTGGAAGGTTAGTTTTTTTTCCAAAAAATATTAAGTAAATTGATGTAGAATTATTAAAATTCTTGAATTTATTTTATATAATTGTTATTAATTGTTATTATTTAATTTCTAATTTTAGAGTTAATTAGTGTTTGGTATGATTGAGAAGATAATAGTTCTAGGTGGGAAAGGTGGAGTTGGAAAAAGCAGTATAAGTGCTGCGACTGCAATAATATTGTCAGATTTATTACCAGAAAAGAAAATCCTTCTCATTTCCTTTGATATGGCACATAATTTATCAGATCTCCTATCAAAGGATATAGGAAATGCGATTACGCCAATAACGAGTAATTTCTGGGCGATTGAGCCTGACGCAAATGTGTACGCAGAAATCTATACTAAGGATTTAGTTAATAATATGAAAACTCTTATGAGGCAGATGCCTTTAGTAGGCAGGATCCCCCAAATTGAAGAATTTATTGATACGACTTTTACATCAGATTCTATACCCTTGGCATTAAAAAATGCAATGTTTTTTCAAAAAATCTTAGACGCTGAGGACACTAATTCTCAAGATATGCAATTTGATATCATTATAGCTGATTTTCCTCCAACTGCCAATATGATTACTCTTTTTGAAATCCCTGAGGACCAGGTCAAGGTAGTCTTAAAATATTCGTTAAATTTCTTTAATTCTATTAAGGACGCGATGCAAAATTTTTCTAAAGTGTTTAGACAGTTTTTAAAACCGTTCGATGATGATTATGAAAAGAGAAAGGAATTAGGTAAAGAAATCTTTAAAATGATGGTTGATCTTGAGAAGAGAGGGGAAAGAATTACTGATTTGATCCATAGTGTAGGATCATTAAGATTAGTTTCAATTGCTGAGAAACCAAGTTTTGAAGAAGTCAAACGAGCGAGAGATTTGACGAATAAATACATTAATCTCGATGCCGTTCATATTAATATGATAATTCCCAAGAAACATGCGAAGAAGTGTGATTTTTGTGGTCAAATTTCATCAATTCAGCAGAGATATTTAGTAGAGATTACCAACGAGTTTAAAAAAGTAAAAATATGGGAGTCTAATAGACTTAAAGAAGAGCCTATTGGATTGAATGGATTAAGAAAATTAGCTAAAGAAATTTATAATGATGCTACAACTAATGAGATTTTGAACCCGTTAGGGTCTTAGAATTTTATTCGTTATGCTTATAAGTTAATATATTATAAAAATAATAAGGCTTTTAATAATGCCAAAAAATAAATTTGGAATTTATATTGCTAATTATGGTATATTCAATGATCCTCAAGATTATATTGATTTAGCAATTTTAGGTGAGAATAATGGGTGGGATGGGTTCTTCTTATGGGATCATGTCTTTTTATCCTCAAATAAAACAATACCGTTTTTAGATCCATGGATAATTTTATCAGCAGTTGCAGTAAAAACAAAAAGAATTAAATTAGGAACCACAGTCACTCCTTTAGCAAGAAGAAGACCATGGATAATTGCAAAGGAAGTAGCTACTCTTGATCGTTTATCAAAAGGAAGAATGATTTTAGGGGTTGGTTTAGGAATTGATATAGATTTTAGTGTTTTCGGAGAAAACACCAATCGAATAATCAGGAGTGAAAAATTGGATGAATCTTTGCATATTTTAAAAGGTTTATGGGCTAATAAACCCTTTACATTTAAAGGAAAGCATTTTAATATTAAAGAAGTAGAATTCTTTCCAAAACCTTTTCAAGATAAAATTCCGATTTGGGTTGGTGGAACTTGGCCCATTAAGAAACCATTTCAGAGGGCAGCCCAATATGATGGTGTATTTCCACTTAAAGCAGGTGAAGAAGAATCTTTATCCCCAAATGATTATAGAGAAATTATAAAATACATAAAACAATATAGAAGTTCCCTTGATTCTTATGATATTATTAAATCTATTTACACAACAGGTATAAAAGAAGAAGATGAATGGATTAATGATTATCTCAATATTGGGATAACTTGGTTTGTTGAAGCAATATGGCCTGGACGTGATTCATCATTAGATAATATTAAAAAAATTATCTCTCGAGGACCCCCTCTGATTAAATGATAAAATAGTGCTTTTTATTTTTATATTCAAGAATCACTCAAAAATTACACTAAAAAAGAAGAATAGTTAAAAAATACTTAATATAATTTTTAATTTTATGTTCCCTCTTCGTAGCCATGGATGTAATTGTATTGCTCCTCGGTTAATTCATCAATTTGAATGCCCATTGATTGAAGTTTTAAGAATCCCACTCTATCGTCAATTTCTACTGGTACATCAACCATTCCTGGTTTCAGCGAATCTTTATTTTTGACAATATATTCAGACATTAAAGATTGAAGACCGAATGACATATCCATTACTTCAGCAGGGTGTCCTTCAGAGAGTACTAAATTTGCAAGTCTTCCTTTAGCAAGTAAATATATTTTTTTACCATCAGGAAAAATTAATTCTTCTACATCCTGCCTAATAGGTTTGATTTCTTTAGCATACTCATACAATTCTTTAGTGGGAATCTCAATATCGAAATGACCCAAATTGCCAAGTATAACGCCTTTCTTCAATTTATCAAACATTTCTTTTGTTGGCGGAATTACATGCTTGCATCCCGTTGCTGTAAGGATAATATCAGCTATTGGGAGCGTCTTTTCAATTGGCATTACTTGAAAGCCGGCGAACCTTGCTTGAAGTGCCTTAATTGGATCTACTTCTGTGACTATTACATCGGCGCCTAAACCCCTAGCTCTTAATGCCATACCAGAAGAGCAATGCCCATAACCAGCAATTACTACAACTTTGCCGGCAAATAATACATGCATTCCATAGATTGCTGCTACAATACCTTGACCAGTACCTAATTCATTATCAAATTGATTTTTACATCGGGCATCATTTACTGGAAATAATGGAACTTTTAAGTCTCCTGCGTTATCCATAGCTCTAAATCTTTTTACACCAGTTGTGGTTTCTTCTTGGCAGCCGATAATTACTCCATCTGTAATGAGTTCAGGAAATTCTTTATGAGCTGTAACTATCATGTCCGCACCGTCATCAATTAAAATATTAGGTTTTGCCTTTAAACATTCACGAATACACCAATAAAATTCCTCGTCGGTATTACCATGCCACGCAAATGTATTAATTCCCTCTTTAACCATCGCTGCCGCTACATCATCTTGAGTTGATAAGGGATTACTTCCACACAACCAAACATCAGCACCTCCTGCCTTCAAAGTTCTAGCAAGATTAGCAGTTTCTTTAGTTATATGAAGACAACCCGCAATTGTGATTCCCTCCAAAGGTTTTTCTTTAGCGAACCGTTGTCGTATTGTTTTAGCAGTAATAGGCATTTTAGACTCAGCAATATATATCGCTTCTTTGCCTTTTGCAGCTAAGTTTTCATCTGCAACTTTATAATTTACCATTACAAATCAATTTTAAAATATTTTTGTTGATATAGTAAGTAATTTAAATAGTAATTTAAATATATTATTGGTTAAATAGTAAGAAATCGCACAAAAATATTAACATTTAAATAGTATATATTTTATTATATTCTTATGACCAAAGCTATAGATGAATATAGGACCATTAATCTTATAAAAAGTTTCAACGATAAATCTAAATACATAATAACTAAGCTTACACAAGTTTTAGGTTATACTAGACAGACAATTAAAAAAAGATTTGATGATCTGAAGATAGAAAAAATAATTAGTAATTTTACAATCAATATTAATCCGAACATTCTTCCCATTAATTTAAAATATGTATTATTAGAAATTAAAACCAATCCCAAGGAACCAAAACTATTAGAAGATTTGTTAAAAATCTCCCAATTAAAAATTCTTGATGGAATTTTAGGAGAATATTCTCTTTTTGCATTACTCATATTTCATTCATCTGAGGAGTATTACCAGGTTTTAAGTACAATAGATAAAATAATGGCTCAATCATATTTTAAGAAGTATCATATAATCGAGACTATTAGAGTGTTTAAAACTAATGGGATTGAATTGTATGACAATAAAATTGATCCAAATTTCGAAATTGATAGCATCGATTATGTAATATTAAAAATATTGCAAGAAAACCAGAATTTAAAGCCAATCTCAACTTACGAGATTAAGGATATAATTAAAGATAAGTACAAAGAATTTTTGATTAAAATGAACAGACAAGAAATCTCACAATCTACAATTCATAACAGAATTAAAAAGCTTGAAAAAAAAAACGTAATACTTAACTACGCTCTTAACTTCTGTCCTCAAAAGATTGGATTTAGAGGAAAATATCTCGTAAGAATTAAACCTAAGGATCCTTCGAAATATAATGATATTGCCTTAAATTTAGAAAAAAATAGCTTCATAACCGATCTTTTCAGGATAGGGGAACAACATGGCTTATTTGCGATAGTTCGCGTTAAAAAAGTCGAAGATTACGCAGAATTCATAAAAAGTTTGTACCAATCCGATGAAATTGAAGACACTTTTACTAGTTTTGTCCTGGATGAACTGAAGACTTATACAAATTTTGTTATTTCTTAGACTACCCCGAGAACATTTCAAATCTCAAGTTCATTTTCAATCACTCTCTAATGATTTATATTTCATTTCAATTACATTTTTTTTATTAAGATTAATATCAATATTATAAAGATCAAATTGAACAAAATCACATCCTTGCGGGGAGTTTCATATATTTCGAGATATTATTGACTTCATAAAAAGACCGAATTACGAGAAAATTGCTATAATTGATATCGAGACAACAGATTTAAAACCAGAAAATGGATTGATTATAGAGATAGGTATTGTTGAACTTGATTTAATAACTGGAGCAACTAGAATATTATTTGATTCATTAGTAAAGGAATTCCCGTTTGGAGATATACACAGAAACGCATGGATTTTCTATAATTCTGATTTAAAATTCGAAGATGTTGTTACCGCGCCTAGGTTAGATCATGTTAAAAATGAAATCCAAGAAATTCTAAATCAATATTCGTTAACAGCGTATAATACAGCTTTTGATTTTGGATTTATGGAATCAAGGGGATTTATTATAAAAAAGGATATCCCAGATATTATGGTAGTAGCGAAAGAAGCGTGCAAAATTATATATGCAAAGGGAGGTTATAAAAATCCAAAGATGCAAGAAGCTTGGGACAATCTCTTTCCCAACACTAATTATAGGGAGAAACATAGAGCAGCTGACGACGCAATTCATGAAGCTAGGATACTTTTTGAAATGTATAAACGAGGAGATTATAAAGTTGATCCGTAATAAAGCTACTTTCCTAAATCAAACCCTATATTGTACTTTAAACAAAGCTGGAACGAGGATTCGTTTTAAAATATCGAAATAAATTAATTTAATTACAAAAGAATGATATCTTTAATTGAAAAGTATGAATTATTTTTTTGAATTAATTACAAAAAGTGTAGGTTTCTCAAGAGTAGGAAGAATAGTATATTCAAAAGAAAC
>Ga0255055_10001008_pt1 | contig 21367 bp, 17 predicted proteins | sample JV7_2_27_MG_FD_188633 | JGI IMG/M metagenome (GOLD analysis project Ga0255055, IMG submission 188633) | Seawater microbial communities from Jervis Inlet, British Columbia, Canada - JV7_2_27 | ecosystem: Environmental > Aquatic > Marine > Inlet | place: Canada: British Columbia | collected...
TTATTGAACCAGCGTGCTTTCATCGTAAGCCAGATGCGCTCTATAGGGTTGAGGTCGGGCGAATAGGGCGGCAAGTACATCGGTTGCCAGTTATGCCAATTGGTCGTTTTGCGTTTGTGCCATGAGGCATTGTCCATAATCAAAATATTAGTTGTTCTTTGAAATGAAATGCTTTTATCGGCTTCGTCCAAAAACGCCTGATAGGTAGCCGAGTCAGAATGGGATGCTTCAATGGCGAAAAATTCTCCGCTGCGCGGGCAGACCATGCCGATGACATTCATGCGCAGATGGCCGCCATTTTTGGTCACCCGGGTTTTTCTGCCCTTTTTGTCCCAGCGTTTTCGGGGACGCGGATCACCCTCAAAGCCTGACTCGTCGGCAAACCAGATATCCACATCGGGCCGTTTGAACAGCTGCTCGAGTGTTTGCAAAAACGCTTCACGCAACTGCTCATCTTGTTTGTCCGGCCAAGGCTGAGGCGTCTTTAGCGCATAGCCTTGTTTGTGAAAAAACCGTACCACCGTCTCATAGCTGCATTGGATCTGATACTGATCACTGATGTAGCCATGAAAGGCTTTGGCGGTCCAAAAGCTTCGCTGCGCTTGTTGGGGCTGATCGATGAGCTCCGCCAATTTCGGGGCTTGCTGATCATTGATAATGGCCATTCTACCTGGCCGCTTTTTGACAATCAGCCCGTCGACACCGCATTGATTGAAACGGTTAATCCACTTTCTCAAGGCACGATTGGTTACCAACAGTGCATTGCAGACAAGCTCTCTGTCGATACCGGCCAAGAGCATCTGGATGGCGCTACAGCGTGTAGCTGTTTCAGTAGAACCCACCCGGGAAACTTGCTTGAGTTCTTCGATGGTCGCGTTTTCCGGATCGGGAATGAGTAAAGGCCGTGCCATTGATTGAAATATGGCACATCGTTCCGTAAAAGTCTAGATTTTTTTTCAATAAAAACAATAATATAGCGGTTGTCATGTTTGTAATAATTTCAGGCTGTTACACATTACATTTTCTCCTGTTAGGAAATCTGGCAAACGGAACATATTTATGACAACCGCTATAGCCCGTCAAATAAGGGAAATAGCCTAAGTTGTAGATAACGGGCTAACGGGCACTACTGTTTAAGATCAAGATTGGATTACTATTGATAGAGTTTAACAGGGCTGGGAAATAGGATCTAGCAAATAAATAGTAAATAGATTTTTTTAAAAAGATAAACTGGTTTCAGAATGGTTAGATATTGTTCGAGGGCAAGGCGTGATCCGGTTTGAAAGCGGAACGTACACGGTAGTACGTGAGCATTTTAAATCGGATCACAACACAGCCATCGGACAAGAGATAAGCGTTTTGAAACCAGTTTTAGCGTTTGCGGCGGAGGCGGTTCATCGCCAGCCGCAAACTGGTCTGCATCCGTCCGATTGCCTGGGCCAATAGACCGATCTCGTCTCTGGATTTGATATCAATTTTTACGTTAAGTTCTCCCAGGCTCATGCGTTCGGCGGCATCGGTTAACTTCATCATAGGCGTAACGATGGCGCGGGCGGAAAACCATGCGATCACCGCTACCAATAAAATTGTGCATCCCAGCAGGGTCAAAGCGAACTTCTGTACGCGGTTCAAAGCAGAAAATACTTCCTCCTCTGCCTGATGTAATGCCAGAGCCCATCCATAATTGTTACTTCTCACGTGACCCAATGCCGATCGATCGTTTGGCATATTGAATCGAGTTGTGATGGTTGTCCAGCCTTTTTTGCGATAGTTGGCTATGAGTGGATGGTTATTGAGGTTTTTACGTTTTGCTATATATTGTCGGTTTGGATGGGAGATCACATAACCCTTTTCATCCACCAAAAATGCATAACCGGTTTTCCCTTTTTTCCATGTAGCGATATTTTTGGATATATCGTCTACTGTCATTGCGGCCGCCATGATACCAATGGTCTGGTTTTCCGATTTGATCGGCACCGCCAGAACAAGGGACGGCTTTTTAGAAGTTTTTCCGATTAGAGTCTGCCAGCTGAGGTTTTTGCCTCGCATTATACTCTTGTAATATTGTCGGTCCGAGTAATCTTTTAGGGGCACATCATCATTTCTGGCGATTTCCATTCCATCAGTTCCAACGGTGAATACAAGATACATCCACGGGTATTGTTTTTGAATGGTTTCTAAAATCGGTTTTTGTTGTTCCCCATCCATGGTAATGACCTCTGGAAGATTTGCCGCTGTGCGCAAAATGGAAACATTGTTGTTGATCCAGCCGTCGACCTGATTTCCCAATCCTCGGGCCGTTTGCGCCATCAATGCCTCGGTGTCGGTACGAATTCGTTCGTTGGTTTCCCGCAAAGTGATCCCCCAGAATATTGCAAACGGCAACAAACTGACGATAAGCATCACTGTGATGATCTTGCCAAACAGACCAAAGCGAACCTTCTGGCCTCCATAAAACGACGGTGCTTCGCTTGCGAGGTCCTCAACGTCCTCACGCCGCGAAATCGGGCGTTCAACGTACCGATCGGGCATCTGCGACGCCCGGGATACCTCAGGCTCTGGTACTTCATAAGAGCGTGCAGGCTCACTGTGGGATACAGGCGTTGGTTTGGTTACGACCATGATGTTATTGCAGGCTTTGCATTTAACCCTGGCACTTTCACCCTTCATTTTCGTTTCATCAACTCGATACTTTTTTCCACATGAATCACAAATAATGTCCATCATGGGCTGTGCTCCTTAATTTAAGTTCGCTTTTTATTTAAGATATCCATCATGGATTTTTTAAATTCGATCCGTTTTCCCTCATCGAGGATTTCGTGAGAAAGGATCGTAATCAATTCGGCAGCCTGGTGTACCGGGATTTCAGGACTAGTTAATTCCATTTCTGACACAACCTCTTCGATCAAAATTTCGGCCATCGGTCCTATGACCTTAGATAGATTAATTTTAAGTGCCTGAAGGAAAATCTTATCCAGGACAGGAAGGTCCTTTTTTACAGGTTCTATAAGCCCCTGTTCCAGTAACTTCGATAAATTTTTCTTCAAAGTGACCGCTTTCATTTCCACTTCGTCGGCGATTTGATATAGGCTCTTATTCTCATCAATAGCAATGAGCAAACGAATCATGTCCGCATCCAAGGATATTTGGTCACTATCCTTGCGGATCGCCTTTCGGTAATAGTTCTCCTGATGGCCCGACATGCCAATATCCATTTTCGATCCCATTTTTCGTTATAAGTTGATATTGGATAAAATAAACCTCGGCGTGCTGGAAACCTGCCGAGGGTTGCCAATTTGCGCGTTGAGGGCTTAACGATAATATTTTATCTACTTGAAAACAATAGAGAATGGATGGTTTATTTTTTATTTAGTTCTTGTTTTAGTTTTTTTTCCATTTCAGCAAAAAGGTTTTTCTTTTTTTCTGCCTGCTGAGTCTGAATTGACTCAATTTTTTGTAAAAGACCTTTTTGGGATTCCTTAAATTTTTTAAGCTCCTCTTCTAGCTTGCTCTCATCATCACCGCGCGGAATCTCCTCAATTTTCAGAAAATCACGGATAAATAGTCTGTTACCATAAGATCCTTCGACAATATCAATAATCTCCATTTCCTTTAATTTTCTGGAGAGATAACTGCTGCGCTCAATTGACATCGATAGAACTCGACATATATCTTCTACAGTCGGGGGCGTGCTATTTTGATGTTCACAAACCCTTATGGCCGATATAAAAAGGTGGGCGCTTGTATATAAATCTTTGCTTTTATTTTCCATAATTACCGGTTATTACTTTAGATGATGTGCTGAAAAGCTGCTGGCTGTACTTGACATCAGCTCTTTAGCAGAGTAACATTTTCTTAAAATTTGTCAAGCAACAAGGGAAGCTTGCCAGGCGATGCTCGGACTGTGGCATGCCGTAACCTAACGAATCACAAACCGAGGAATCGCCTTTTTCAATCAACCGGTGGTCCTCAATAATCCTTTTTCCGGCCACTAAGAAGGAGACAGCCATGACTGAAATTGTTGGAGTAAATGCAAGACAAATACTGGACTCACGAGGCAATCCTACTGTTGAGGTGGACGTTGTGGTCGCGTGCGGCGCAGTTGGAAGAGCTGCAGTACCTTCTGGTGCTTCTACCGGAAAACGGGAAGCGCTGGAACTGCGTGACAAACGCTTAAAACGTTTTGGGGGAAAAGGCGTGACCTCTGCCGTAAAAAATGTGCTGACTAAGATTGCTCCGGCTATCGAGGGAATGGACGCCGCGGATCAGGCCACATTGGATAAACGGATGATTGAGCTTGATGGTACTCCCAATAAATCAAAGCTTGGAGCCAACGCAATTCTGGGTGTATCCATGGCGGCGGTTCGTGCTGCTGCGGCGGCTTATGGATTACCCCTTTATCGATATCTGGGCGGCATCAATGCCAGGTACCTGCCAGTTCCGATGATGAATATCATAAATGGCGGAGTGCATGCGGCCAACAATCTGGATATCCAGGAATTTATGATTTTGCCTTTGGGTGCCGACTCGATAGCCCAGGCGGTTCAGATGGGCGCGGAGACATTTCAGCAACTAAAAAAAATCCTCAAAAGCCAGGGATTCAACACGGCGGTAGGCGACGAAGGCGGTTTTGCGCCTGATCTGGAGTCGAACGAGGCCGCCATTCAGAATATTCTGCAAGCTGTTGAAACTGCCGGTTATAAACCCGGCAAGGATATAGGCCTTGCTCTGGATGTAGCTGCCAGTGAAATATTTAAAAGTGGTAAATACATCCTAAAATCCGAAGATAAAAAGCTCAATGCGAGTCAAATGATCGACTATTATGAAGGACTCATAGATAAGTATCCCATTCTCTCCATTGAAGATGGTCTTGCCGAAGGGGATTGGGATGGCTGGAAAATTATGACCGATCGACTGGAAGGTGCCGTCCAGATTGTCGGGGATGATATTTTTGTGACCAACCCCAAGATTTTCAATAAAGGCATTGAACAGGGCATCGCAAACTCGATCTTGATCAAGCTGAACCAGATCGGAACGGTCTCCGAAACCCTTGATGCCATCGAATTGGCCAAACAGGTAGGATATACAACCGTGGTTTCTCATCGTTCCGGTGAAACTGAAGATACCTTTATTGCCGATCTGGTCGTTGGCGTCAACGGCGGCCAGATAAAAACGGGCTCCTTGTCGCGCAGTGACAGGGTGGCAAAATACAACCAGCTTATTCGGATTGAAGAAGAACTCGGGCCAGCTGCTAATTTCTCCAAAGAACTGTTCTAACATGATTGCACGATCAAACAAAATTGTCGGATACATCCTCGGTCTGTTCCTTGCCACTTTGTTTTCCACGATTATTTCCGCCTATGTGCTTGAGGGCCCTCACATAGTTCAGCTCATGACCGAGCAACTGGGGCAAGCAGACAGTCTGTTTATTTCCCAAAAAGTGGTTTTTTACAACATCCAGCCTCAGCCCGTATCTTTAAGCCAAAATGACAGCCGTCAAACCGGTAATGGTGCTGCGGAAAATCCAGATAACCATCAAGCCGTATCCGATGAGACAGATGAGGCTGCGGTCCAGCAAAAGACGATTCAATTAGACGAGTCGTTGAGATATGTGTTTTCTGAGGCCTTTCGTTCAGATATCGTCTCGGATGATAATCAGCGAATTTTTGTTTTCAGGGACGGTCAGACGCTAACGGTGATTGACGGTGTCATTTCAGGTGGCGGCGAGACTCGGTTTGACCTTTACAAGGATCTGTTATTGTACCGATCTCGTGAGGCGCTTTCTGAGAGACTCTCGTCTCTGGGTATTGATATTTCTGTATCAAGTTTGGGGAAATTGGAAGGGCTAAATGCCTTTGTGTTGGGGGCCGAATATCCGGATGAAAGCCGGCCGCAAGTGTGGATCGATAGGGTAACATTTCACCCCCTGCGCATGATAATCCCCAGTGACAGCAGCGCATACAGTACTGATTTTTTGGAAATCAGATACTCAGAATGGCGAAAAATTAGCAAAATATGGTATCCGATGCGAACTGAGTTCATTCAGGATGGCATAACCGTGCGGGCGATTGAGGTTAATGATTATCAGATCAACCCAAACTTTTCTAAAGACATATTTGATATTGCCCGTCTGAAGTTGGAATATCGGCAACCTGTTAAAACACCGACTCGTGCAAATGAGACCGATGGCTTAAGCGAAGTTCAAAAAACCATCGAGGAATTCAAAAAAATATTTGAATAATTTAACGTTTTATGCTTGCAACTGTATGAGGGGAGAAGATGGCAAAGGACACAAAATATATATTCGTAACCGGTGGTGTGCTTTCATCTCTTGGCAAAGGATTGGCGTCGGCGGCGATCGGAGCGTTGCTCGAAAGCCGGGGCCTGACCGTGACCATTCAAAAACTGGACCCTTATATAAATGTGGATCCGGGAACGATGAACCCTTTTCAGCATGGTGAGGTGTTTGTGACCGATGACGGAACAGAGACCGATCTAGATCTGGGGCACTACGAGCGCTTCACCCATGCTAAAATGGGCAAAAATAACAATTTTACGACCGGGAAAATTTACCATTCCGTCATTACCAAAGAGCGCAAAGGGGATTACCTGGGTGGAACCGTTCAGGTAATTCCGCACATCACAGATGAAATCAAAAACAGTGTTAAACTGGCCGCCAACGATGTTGATGTGCTCATTGTTGAAATCGGCGGTACTATCGGCGACATTGAAAGTCTGCCGTTTTTGGAAGCGATCCGACAATTCAGAGCGGATGTGGGCAAAGAAAATTCGCTTTATATTCATCTGACGCTGGTGCCTTATATCAGCACCGCGGGTGAAGTCAAAACCAAGCCAACCCAGCACAGTGTCAAAGAACTGAGAAGTATCGGCATCCAGCCCGACATTCTTTTATGCCGCACCGATAGATTTCTGTCCAAAGATATCAAAGCTAAAATTTCCCTCTTTTGCAATGTGAGTGTTGATGCAGTTATCACCGCAAAAGATGTGGATCATATTTACGAAGTTCCCCTTATCTTTCATCAAGAAGGTTTGGATGACCAAATTATTGAGTTACTCAATATCTGGACGCGAAACCCTCAACTGGACAACTGGGAGGAGCTCATCAAGAAAATCAAGGCGCCCAAGCATTCGGTTACGATTGCGGTGGTGGGCAAATATGTTGATCTTACCGAATCATATAAAAGCTTAAATGAGGCGCTGTATCACGGAGGTATCTCCAACGATTGTAAGGTAAATTTGAATTTTATTGACTCCGAAAAACTGGACAGTGGGACTTGTATTCAGATGCTGGCCGATGCTGACGGTATTCTGGTGCCCGGGGGATTTGGACAACGTGGTATTGAAGGAAAGATATGCGCTGCCAATTTTGCGCGCGTGAACAAAGTGCCGTATTTCGGCATTTGTTTAGGGATGCAAATTGCCGTTATTGAATTTGCACGTCATGTCGCCGGTCTGGAAAATGCGAATAGTTCGGAATTTGATGCAAATACGCCGTATCCGGTTATTTATCTGATGCGCGAATGGTTTGATGAAAGAAGCCAGACCGTCCAGCGACGTGATGATTTATCTGATAAAGGCGCCACCATGCGGCTGGGCGCTTACAGCTGTCATATTGAAAACAATTCGTTTGCCTCCCAGGCCTATCAAAAAGAAGATATTTCCGAGCGGCATCGCCACCGCTATGAATTCAACAACGAGTTTATGGATCAATTGAAGGAAAAAGGGATGATCATCAGCGGCGCTTCACCCAACGGCGAACTGGTCGAGATCATCGAAATCGGTGATCATCCGTGGTTTCTTGGCTGTCAATTTCATCCGGAATTCAAATCTCGACCGATGGAGCCGCATCCGCTATTTCGAGATTTTATTGGGGCATCCTTGAGGAATTCTCAAAGTCGCAACCAGCAGTAAAGTTTACATCTCGGAATTTCTACTACATAATAAAATGATATAACTTTCCGATTATTTTTTTATTTTAAGGGTGTTTAATTCTTTATCTATCAGCTCCTGAAATCCTTGCAGGCTTCTTTTTTTTAGTTTTCTCCCATTGATGAAAACCATCGGCACCGCATTTACGCCCGCTTTAATGCCTTCATTGAAATCATGCTTCACTTTTTCGAGTAGCAGGGGATCTTTCCGATCTTTTTCGAATTTTGCTTTATTTAATTTGAGTTGTGAAGCAATTTCTTCGATTTTTTTTTCATTAAGATTTTTATGATTTTTAAACAATTCATCATGAAATTCCCAAAATTTTCCCTGACGATCGGCAGCGAGGGCTGCCACGGCTGCCTTAAAGGCGAACTTATGGCTGCGAATCGGGAAGTTTTTAAACACAATTTTGACCGTTTGGGGATTTTTCTCGAGCACCTGATCGAGTAGAGGCACAAGCCTCGCGCAGTATCGTCATTCAAAATCGCTGAAATCCGCAATAACAACTGGTGCATCTTTGAGGCCTTTGTAAGGCGATCCTTTGATGGATAGCTCTTGAATAAAATCAAGGGCGATGACTTCAACAGTTTTGCTCTGTCGACTGGTTGCAAACAGACGCTCTCCCTTGGGACCCAGTTTAATCTGATCAATCTGTTTGCCGACTTCAATTTTATCGGTGAGATTGCCGTCTAAAGCGTAAACGAGTATGACACCTTTATTGTTAAGTACATATACAGTTTTGCCATCGGGCGAGATGGCCACATCCAGGGGAGAAGCCTCAAGTTGCAACGTATTCAGGATCTCCCAGTCAACAGTTGCAAAACAAAGAGGAACCGGTACCATCCAAATCGATAATAACAGGATTGCTTTCCAGAATTTAGATTTCATTTTCACCTTCACCTCCAAATAGGTGCGTGCTCGCGGGTATGCGGGCCGGGCCATCAGAACGACAAACTTTCCATCACACCTTGAGAGCGTTTGGGAACGCGTTGTCTATTTTGTAGTTCGGGTCGCCCTTTTATTAGAGAACGCATCCATGGTCTCCTGGGCGCATTCCGGGCAGTAACTGGATGTGATATCCAGTTTAGCTTTTTCATGAATAAATTGCTCAATCGAAACCCATTCTCCCTTGCCGGGCTCCTTGTGACGGTCATCCCTGATTTTTTTACATACGCAGCACATCGGAAGAATGTTCTGATAAATTTTAATCCTGCGTGCAAGCTCCCTTTTTTCCAGGCAGCGATTAACGCGGTAAAGCATCTCTGCGGATTCACAGGGTTTAAGTAAAAAATCGTCAGCTTCTTGCCGTAACGCTTCAATGGCGGATTTCATATCGCCATAGCCGGTAAGGATAATGACCATGGTGTCAGGATTTAATTCCTTGGTGTTTTTCAAAACCTGAATCCCATCGGTATCTTCCATTACCAGGTCTGTAATCACCAGATCAAAACTGTTTTTCTGCAGCAGTTCCAGCGCCGTATCCCCACTATTGGTTTTGGTCACGTGAAAACCCTGGCTTTCAAGATCCGCTCCAATACCTTCAAGAATATACGGATCATCATCTACTAATAAGATGCTAAATTTTTCCATAGCGGTCTACCCTCTCAAGGTCGGCAGATGTTTTGAAGCAGGCAAGAATTGGATAAGCGCTGATCTGAACACAACATAACACGTTTTTTGATATTACCAAACATTTTCATGTATCCAGCAGGTTGTACCGGCTGATGAGGCGCGATAGGTAGGTTCTTTGAATACTCATTTGTTTGGCCGCTAAACTTCGGTTGCCGCCGGTGTGTCTTAAATTCAACGCGATAAACTCCTTTTTAAACATATCAGTCGCTTCTTTTAGTGTTAAGCCGACTTTCATCCCTGGATAACTCGGCTTGGAGGCAAATTGAGGCAAGTCTTCGGGCATAATATCTCGCCCATTTCCCATTACAACGGCTCTTTCAATGGCGTTTTTCATCTCGCGCACGTTGCCGGGCCAATCATACTGGAGCATGGCATTCATTGCCTTTTTTGCGATGGTCAGATTCGACATGCCCCTTTCGCGTTTAAAAATTTTTAAAAAATAATTCGCCAACAAGGGGATATCTTCTTTTCTCTCCCTAACAGGAGGCATTTGAATTTGAACAACATTCAGCCTGTAATAAAGGTCCTCACGAAACCTTCCTTCAGTGACATCTTCGTCAATATTTCGGTTGGTAGCTGCGATGACCCGGACATCCACCGGGATTGATTTGTTGCCGCCCACCCGGTAAAAGACCCCTTCCTGCAAAATACGAAGCAGTTTTGATTGCATACCCGGGCTCATCTCACCGATTTCATCAAGAAAAATTGTGCCTTTGTCTGCGAGTTCAAATTTTCCTATTTTGCGGCCCACGGCGCCCGTATATGCGCCTTTCTCATGGCCGAAAAGCTCATCTTCAAGCAACGATTCCGGCAAGGCGGCACAATTGAGCACAATCATCGGCTCATCTTTTCTGACGCCCACCCGGTGAATTAGACGCGCAAGCAATTCCTTGCCGGTTCCACTTTCGCCTAAGATTAAGGTACTGGCTTTTGAATTGGCGACTTTGACCGCATCGGAAATGACCTTCCTAAGTGCCGGGCTTTCACCGACCAGCTCATATTTAAGATCCAGTTCTTCTTTGAGGTCCTTGATTTCTTTTTTATCGTGCTCGATTTTACGAGCATTGCCAATCCCTACCGCGGCAAGTTCAGCAAAAACGGACAAAATCTTTAAATCCGCATCTGTGATGGCGCTTCCATCTACTTTGTCAATGATCTCAACAACGCCGATAATCTCCCCGCGAACTTTCATAGGTACACAGGCAATTGAGCGGGTTTCAAACCCGATGCTTTCGCTGATTTCTTTGTACCAACGCGGGTCCTTGGAAACATTAGGGATGAGAAGGCGTTCTCCCGTCTGAGCCACATGACCCGCTATGCCTTGCCCCAGATCGATTTCGAACTGCTTGACATCATCTTTTTTTTCTCCGGTGGCCACCTTGAAATATAGCTTTTGGGTCTTGGGATCCAAAAGCAGCAACGAACTGGCTTTTGCATCCATCATTCGGGTGGCTGTTTCAATAATCAGCTCAAGTAGCCGGTCAAGATCCTGAACCGATGAAACCCAGGTGGAGATTTCTTTCAAACGATCAATAGAAGTATCCGTGTGCTTCAAGTTGTTATCCATTTTTATACATCCTTAATCTGGAATAGTATGAATTTGATCAATTTGGGAAAGCAATTATGGCGATGCATTTTTAAAATAATTCGCGGGAGTTGTCATAATATTGTTTTAAAAACAATATGTTATGTTTTTATAACCGGCTTTAGTCTTATGATGTTCGGTAAAATCGACAAAAGGATATATATTCACTTTTGTGTACAGATTATAACATACCCCGGTATTATGTCAATTTTAATATAGATTATTGTACACTTTTGCCATATTTTGATTTCAACTTCAGAATTGTCTCCTGTTCCCAGCGGGCTGTGTATTTTAAAAAGTCCATCATCCCACCATACCAGGGATAGTTGACCCAAAAAAAGGCGCCAAAAAAGTCGAAATACGCTACCTGTGTGACCTTGGTTTTTTGTCCGATGGTCTCGAGCGTCTCAAGCTGAATATGCCCATAATGAAATTTTTGGCCACATTGTTCCGGATTTCGAAGAACAAAATCCAATCGATACCTGTCGGGGGAGACCGTAGTCTGCCAGCGGAATTTTGCACTTGGCCTATGGGTATATACGTCTTCGGTGAATATGTCCTCGGTAACCACAACATTTCCCCGGCGGCTCAGTAGTCGGTGAGATTTGATAAATTTATTGCTTAATAAAAAATCATTATCAAAGTCAGTCTTAAACTTCCAAAAAGCTTCTATCGGTGCCTCTACTACATATACCAGTTTATAACCCTTGCCGGTTTGATGTGGCGGTTTGAGCTTGGTGATAAAGGCCTTGCCGTCCAGCAGTTCTTTTTCTATGGGTTTCCCTGACGACAATTCCGATGCGACACCGGGAATTTCAGCTAAGGAAAGGGCAACAATAGCGTAAATGAGAAGGTTGAATCGCATGGGCGGTCTCAGAAAAGATGGATTGTGGCTTGGTTTAGCGGGTGGCCGTCCGTTCTTTCTTGATAAAAACTGGGTGTTTGTGTTTTGAGTGATTAGGCTTTTACTTGGGCTACGATGAATTCCGCCACTTTTTCAGCGGATCGTCCAAACATCTCCTCTATCTGGATGCGTTCGAGAAGCTGATCATCCCAGGCGACACTGTTTTCCTGAACGATGTTTTTGATGTGTTCGTATTTGCCTCCCAGAGCTTTAATTCGGGTACTCAGTGAGATGTCTTCTTTAAATTTCACATGAAGCAATACCAGATATTCAATGATGTTCGGTGAAGCAGGTGAACTGGAAAGGATCGGTATCACCACGATGCTGCGCGCGTCTTTACGGCCTTTGCCGACGTAGACGTTGCCCTGTCTGACAATGATGCGTTTGGTTCCTTTCAGGGTCGTATCGGTTTCAACCCGTGAAGGAATTTTCTTGACGACGCCCCTTTTGGTAATCATATGGATTGTCGTGTCTGCAACCGGTTCCCCTAAAAGGTCTAATCCTTCAATCCGGTAGAGCACGGAGCCGGTGACCTCGGAAACAATGTCCTGAAAATTTTTTAGTACAATAATATTGTTAGCTGTTAGCTGAGAAATGCCAAACTTTTCGGTCGCTAAAACATCAAATAAGATTCCTTCAATCCGCTCACTAATCCGACTGGTGCCGACGGTTACGGTTTTAGCCTGGTGCTTAATTGCATCCACCGGGCGCGCCAGGCAGTTAATGGCATCCCCCAGGCACTTAAACATTGCATTTAACAGATTGGTGGCGGTTCCCTTTTGGCTAAAATCAAGCTCAAAGTCTGCAACCGGCAATTTTCCCGATAAATATTTGAGCAAAAGGGTTAAGTCCGAAGTGGCCTCAAAACCAATCGCAAAGGGGAACTGTTTTTCGACTTTTTTTCTTCTAAATGCCTTATCAAAAAAAGCAACTTTTTCTCGGAATGACCTTTCAAGAATGATTTCGTATACATCTAATCCTTTTTCTGCATATGCATCAATGGTATTTTGTAACTCCTCTTGGAATTGATACAAAAACCGCGAGCCATCATTGATAGCCAGGGCGGCATAATAGCCCCAGATATGACCCACCAGCGTGTTTAAGATGGGGGCCAGATGCTCTTTAATCGGTGGGACCTGAAAAACATCAGCGGCATATGGGAAAAATCGGTCTTCGCCTTCGTTTGCGATGACAATGGGGGTTGCTTTGTGGGCTTTGAATATGGCCGTATCTTTAATGATGTCGCCGATTACCGTACTCCGTGACCCAGCGGCGCACATGATGATCAGCGGCTCGGATGACAGGTCGATGTGTTTTTTGTCCTCAACGTAATCCGAGGAGATCGTTTTGTAGCAAAGTTCGCTCAGCTTGATACGAATTTCATCGGCAGCGGCCTTGTTGGGTCCACTGCCGACAGTCGCCCAGTAGGTTTTGGTTACCGCAAGTTTCTGTGCGGATTTTTTAATGGCCTCTCCCATAGCGAGCACTTTGCGCATGTGTGACGGAAGCTCCAACAGACGCCGGGTTTCCTCGTTTACAAATGCGTCATTGCGGCGGTTTTTCAATCTGGCGATATAAAGACCCAAAATGGCGCCGGCAACGATCTGAGAATAAAAAGCTTTGGTGGAAGCCACCGACATTTCGATGTCGCGACCACTGCTGGTATACATCACCCCGTTGACTTTAAAAGTAATATCCGAATCCCGGCGGTTGACAATGGCCAGTGTGTAAGCCCCGCGTTCTTTGACCATGTCAACGGTGCGGTTGGTGTCGGTAGTGGTGCCGGATTGACTGATCGCGACAACCAGCGTGTCGGTCATGGAATTATCACCGTCATTTTCATTTAATTGAAAACCGCTGAATTCAGAGGCTTTGAGGGCATTAATCTGAATCGACGGGTTATCCAGGTAATAATTCAGGATATTGGCGCAGGTTAATGCTGCCACACCGGCGGTGCCCTGTCCGATAAAAAAGATACGCTTAATTTTATCCGTTATCAGCGCTTTTTTCAGGGATTGTGGGATAATGGTTTCATCCAGCACAATCGCGTATTGAGATTTGTTATCTTCTTTGATTTTCCATCGGTTTTGCAGGGTTTTTGCAACCGAATCCGGAGATTCTGAGATTTCTTTTAAAAAATAGTGCGGAGAATTTTGGCGGTCGATATCCCGCGACGTTATTTCCGTAAATTTAATGTCGCTTTCATTGAGCCCCAACGGGGTGCCATCATAAAACTGGGCTTTAATACCATTTAATCCCCCGGTGCTCATCTGGTCTAAAATAAAAATTTGACCCTGGGTTTTTCCCTGTTTACCTTCAACCGTTTTTTCACCATCCAGTTTAAGGTAATAGGGGGTTTCTTCAACAAAGCCATATACCTCAGAGCTTGGAATATAGTGCTCATCTGCGATCCCCACAAAGACAGCCTGGCCGCTGCCTCTTTGCGCCAGGAATAGTTTTCCAGGAGCTATATCCGTATGCATGGATATGGCATGGGATCCCTCAAAATCGTTGACTGCCAGCCGAAAGGCCTCATCAACCGCATGGCCCTGTTGGAAATACTGTTGGATCTTAAGGGGAATAATCTTCGTATCGGTGGTTATTTCGCTGTGGATTCGGTCTCCATTACGTTCGAATTCAGCCTTAAGCTCCTGAAAGTTATCGATATCTCCATTCAGGCAGGTATGAATGATCCCACATTTTGGTGTCTCATTGCCGGGGGTGTGATTGTCGACCGGATGACAGTTTGCCTCCGTGATCGCTCCCACCGACGCCCAACGGGTGTGCGCTGAAACCGTTTCAAATGATGCGGGAATCGTCGCCAGAATCTGAAAAACGGGATCATTTGCGATCTGCTGGCGCAGATATTGGACGTTGTCTCCAAGACGTCCGATTTCTAACGCTATTTTATATGTAACCGCAATAGCCACCTGCTTTTTGCCGTCCGTTTTTGTTGACGGCTGGCAGTTGATTCCGGCGTTGACCAACGGGTCAAGCTCACATCGCTCTTTAAATTGATCCAGCACGTCCGCCTGTGCGAGGGCCGCTTCAAATTTTTGAAATTCAGGCGCCTCGAAAATAAACATGATGGAAATTCCCGCCGAATCTCTGCCCCTGACCTCTAGTCGGTCAATGCTGTTCAGTACAGCATTTAGATTTTTAAAAAAGCTTACGTTTGACAGTGAAGGCGGCTCAGGACTGTGAACCAAAAGATTTCGTATTTTTTTTGTATTGGATAGAAGATCGGTGTCAAGACTCCAGGTTATATCCTTCAGTTTTTCGATACGATGGGAGATTAGATCTACCTGTTCTGCTGAAAGATGGCCCATTTGTTCGGCCAGCAGGTCGGTTTCAGTTTCAATGGTCGCTCTTAGACGATTTGCAAGTTGTTCAAGATACTTTTGCGCTTTTTCGTCTGAAAAAACTGAAAAAAAATGGGTGTCGGTTTTTAAGGTCTGTACGCCGCGCCATAACGCATCGATTTTTTCACTGCCGCCTAGATAGCATTCATTCCACGCATCGGTTTGCTGACAGGACTGATACCCACCGGCCTCGATCTGCCGGGCCATTTTTTCCAGCGATTCAAGGTCGAAACGATGACGCATCGCCGGTTTGTTTTTAAAGGCAACAATCCCAGCAATGCCGCAATAAAGCATGGTTTCCCGACACGGGAAAAAAACAATGGCGCCATCAGGGACTCGATGGATATGTTTACCGAAATAAACATTGGCCTGCAGAACCAATCTCGCCTGAAGAACCCGATGGCGAAAAAATTTGCATGTGCGCCTTGAAACTATCGTCAATTTAGCTTGTAATGATAATTTCATTTTTTTTCGGATATTTCCTATCAGATTGTACCCATTAATAATGTTTGATCTTTTTTTGTGTATTGCTCTGGCCGTCACCGACGCAATACCTTTCCATATAGAACGATATAAATCATTATGCATACATACACAGCGTTCTGCATGTTTGATCTATACGGCAGTTTTAAAATCAACGATTCATAGGGTGAATACGCAATTTATTATGACGCTGTATATATATGATCAAAGAGCTAAATCAGCATAACACATTATTATCGCCGATCGACTTCCTGGGGTCAAGTATTCTGTCAGGTTTAAGAGGTTCAGGGTTCAAGGTTCAGAGGTTAGATAACAGAAGACAGATGTCAGAGGTCAAAGGACAGATCCAAGTAATTGCGGATTTCAGATTGCGGATTGCGGAATGTTGAGGTCAGCCAGAAACCAGCGAAAGTAGGGCAGCCCTCTGTGGCTGCCGGAAACCAGGGACCGGTAGCCGCCAGCAGCCAGAAACCAGCAGCCAAAGGCATGAACCCTGGAATCTGAACTCCCGACCCCTGAACCTTTGAACCTCTGAACCTTATTTGAGGGGTGTTCCGGGCGCCACCGGTTTTTCCAAAGTTGCCAGGGTAGGGCCGGAGTCGTCAACTGCGGCAATCACCATCCCATTGGATACCACTCCCATGAGTTTGGCGGGCTCCAGATTCGCGACAATGATCACCTGCTTGCCGATCAGATCTTCAGGCGAGTATTTTTCGGCAATTCCGGCTACCAGGGTTCGTTTTTGTCCCATATCCACTTCCAGTTTTAGGAGCTTTTTTGCTTTAGGGATCTGTTCGGCATGCACAACGGTCGCAACCCGCAGATCGATGCGACTGAATTCGTCCAGCGTAATTTCGGGTTTGATATTCAAAACAGCGGGTTCCTCCTGCGTTTGAGGGGCCGAATCCGGAGCTTTTTCTCCGATCTCTATTCTTGGAAATAGGGCGACCGATTTTAATAGCGCCGTTCCCGGCGCTATTGCTTTCCAGGTTTTGAGATGATCGAGGTGATAAAAAGAGTCGTCTGGTTTCAGCCCGAGACGTTTTTGCATGTTTTTTGCCGTATCCGGCATCACCGGGTAAATAAGGCCTGAGATGATTCGAAGCCCTTCAAGCAGATGATAAATAACAGCCTCCAATTGCTTGCGACTTGATTTTTTCTTGGCCAGGACCCAGGGGGCAGTTACGTCGATCGTTTTGTTCATTTGCCTGATAAATTCCCATACAGCCATCAGGGCTCTATGAAATTCAAAAGATCCCATAAAGCTTTCAAACTCCTTGATGGTTTTCAGGGCACCGGATTGCAGATCAAGGCCTAATTCCTGCTCTGCTTGAGGATCGACTTCGGGGACTCGTCCCTTGAAATATTTATGGGCCATTGAAATAATTCTGGAAAACAAGTTGCCGAGATCATTGGCCAGATCCGAGTTGATCCGCTGCACCAATGCGCTTTCACCAAAGCTTGAATCCAGCCCGAAGTTCATTTCGCGAATTAGAAAAAACCGAAACGCATCCAGACCATAGATATTTTTCAGTTGCAACGGTTCGACCACATTGTCAAGGCTTTTCGACATCTTGCTCTGCTCGATATTCCAGTATCCGTGCACATTTAAGTGCTGGTATATTGGAATTCCGGCAGCCTTGAGCATGATGGGCCAATAAATACCGTGGGGTTTGAGGATATCTTTGGCGACGATGTGTTGGGCTACCGGCCAGAATTTATGAAACAACTCGCCGTCAGGGTATCCAAGGGCTGTAATGTAGTTTAATAAGGCATCAAACCAAACGTAGGTGACGTAATTTTCATCAAAAGGAAGCGTGATGCCCCACTTAAGTCGGCTCTTTGGCCGAGAGATACAAAGATCTTCAAGCGGTTCTCTGAGAAATGCGAGCACTTCGTTACGGTAGCGCTCCGGGCGGATAAATCCCGAATGCTGCTTGATGTGATCGATGAGCCAATCCTGGTAGCGGCTCATCTTAAAAAAGTAATTCGATTCTTTAATGGTTTCGGGCACTGTTTCATGATCCGGGCACTTGCCGTCGATCAATTCCCGTTCGGTATAAAATCGCTCACATCCGAAACAATACTGGCCCTCATATTCACTGAAATAAATATCGCCTGCATCATATATTTTCTGAAGGATCTGGCTCACGATCTCCATGTGGGCGGCATCGGTGGTTCGGATAAAATAATTGTTGGAAATATTGAGTTCCGGCCACAGATCTCTAAATAGCTGACTGATTTTGTCGACATAGGCCCTGGGGCTCAGGTTTTCCTTTTTAGCCGCTCGCACAACTTTGTCTCCGTGTTCGTCGGTTCCCGTCAGGAAATGAACTTCTGCCGGGCGCATGGTATGGAACCGGGTAATTACATCGGCGACAATGGTCGTATAGGCATGTCCTAAATGCGGGCGCGCGTTCACATAGTAAATGGGAGTGGTGACGTAAAACGGCTTGGCCATTTTCCTTCTTATTCCTTCTCCTGGTTTACTTTATCCGCGGTGAATTCGATTTCCTGGTCGCCTTCTAACCGAACGGCAATGCGGTTGCAGATGGCATTATGACGAACAACTTTGCCTTTTCCACTTGGGGTGATGACAGTTTTTCCCAAGCGGGGCAAATTCTTTTTTAGCTCCTGGTATGTTTCAAACTCATAGGTTAAACAGCACATCAGCCGACCGCATTGTCCTGAAATTTTGGTAGGGTTAAGCGACAGGCTTTGTTCTTTGGCCATGCGTATCGATACGGGATCAAATTTGTTCAAAAATGTCGAACAGCACAGTTGGCGGCCGCAGCGACCGATACCACCGCACATTTTGGCCTGGTTGCGTATCCCCACCTGGCGCATTTCAATTCTGACCCCGAGTTCTTTAACCAACATTTTTACGAGTTGCCGAAAATCAACACGCCCCTCGGCTGTGAAAAAAAAAGTATATTTGCTCCCATCGAATGATTTTTCAACAGAAAAGAGATTCATTTTCAACGCGAGTTTTCGGATGTACTCCAGGCAAAAGGTATGCGCCGACTTTTCATCGGCCAGATTTTTTTGACGCTGGTTGAAGTCTTTTTCAGTAGCCAACCGAAAGACCTTTTTGAGTGGCTTGCCGGGCGGCGGCTTTTCTCTGAGGGACGGAGGCACCATCACCGTTCCGAAACCGAGTCCTTGCTCTGTTTCAACGATCACATGATCACCCTGGTTAAGGACAAATGCACCGCAGTCAAAATCGTAAACCTTACCTGCGGGTTTGAATCGTATGCCGACTATTTTTTTCATTAGCGTAATTTTTAGGTTTTTTGTGCCAGTTGGATAAGCAAACCTTCCATAGTGAGTCTCAAATTGGTGTTTGCGGTGATACGGTTTTGAGCTTGTTGAACGGCATCAACTTTCGACAGCAGCGATGGTACGCTGGCCTTTTCTGATGCAACTTTAATTTTATCGGCAACATCCTGATTGATGATTTTCCCGGGATCATACTGTCCGATTATGAGATCTCTAAACCAAACTTTTATGACCTCAAGGGTTTCCGAAAGTGCCTCCTTTTCCCCGGATAATTTTTCAGCTAGCGCAAACAGGCGACCCATCTTTTGTAATGATAGCGTGTTAATTTCATCGAGCAACCATTTTCTGCGTTTTAACCAGTTGTGGCGGACCATGGCCTGAGCTCGGGAAAAGCTTCCATTGGCCATCGCTGCAACGATTTCGGCTGCTTCAGGTGCAAGCCCATGTTTTTCGCTGAGCAAAACCGCCATATTTTTTTTGGAGATCGGATTAAATCCAACGTGCTGGCAGCGCGATACGATCGTTGGGAGAAGAGCGGATCTGTGTGTCGCGATTAGTACCAGCATTGTGCGATCTGGTGGTTCCTCCAATATTTTAAGGAGCGCATTGCTGGCCGCTGCATTCAGTTCCTGGGCATCGGATATCACAACCACCCGGGTTCTGGCCTCGTATGGTTTCATGGCCAGCGTGTGAACCAGTGCCCGAATCTGTGAAATCTTAATAAATGCACCGGACGGTTGGATTCGGATGATGTCCGCGTGGTTCCCGGACTCGATTTTTCTGCACGATTTGCAGACACCACACAATTCGAAAGCTGCAAAATAAGATTTGACGGATGGACGGCCTTCGTCCTGTTTTGCCCGATCTTCAGCCTTGAGCCCGGAATTCTCCCCCTGACAGTTACATGCCATTGCCAGGGCAATGGCGGAAGCCTGTTTGCCCACACCTTCGGTACCTGTAAAAAGAAGAGCGTGAGGGAGGGTCCTGTTTTTGAGGAGGGTGTGTAAAATTCGTATGGGTCGTTCTTGATTTATAGGCGGTTCAAACCCAGGCACAATTCATTTCGCTCCGTTGGCCAATTGAATCCTGGCGTATCGGAAGGCTGGAATCATGGATCTAATGGATAGGGACCATTTAAAATTAGACCTTTTCGTTATCTTTACCCATTTTTCCATTAGTCCAACTTTCCAATATCCCATGCGCTAAGGGCAAATCGATCGCCTTCAGAATCTGAACGGTTTATCGCCAAAAGCGGGTTGAAATATTGAAAAACTTCAATAATCTACCCGTTCTTTCAGCTCTTTTCCGGATTTAAAAAAAGGAAGTTTTTTTGGTCGTATGGTAACTTGCTCGCCGGTTTTTGGATTTCTACCGGTATAGCTTTTGTAATCTTTTACAAAAAAGCTGCAAAGACCACGAACTTCAACCCGTTCTCCACGCGCCATGGCATCTGCCATGTTATCGAAAAATATTTGAACAACCCTTGCTGCCTCCGCTTTCGAAATGTTGGCCTCAGTTTTCAGAGCGGAGATAAGCTCCAACTTATTCATAGAACCTCCTTTTTCCAAATACGAGTCGGCTTAAAATATTCGAAATTTATAAGATAAAACTTAATTAGATGTCAAGTAGTTATGTTAATATTTTGGGTAGAATTTCAATTTCGTCTTCATTGACTTCTACCCCGGCATATTGTCCGAGGGCTTCGATATTGACAACTACGCGACCCTTCCCACCGTAGCGGATAAAGGTTCCGGTAACACCGGCAAACGGTCCACTAACAACAAGAACGTTATCTCCCTTCTTCAGACTGTTACCGGTCGTTACGAGATGGTCACCGGTCACCATGATTTTCAATGAATCGATGGTTTCTTCAGGTACCGATACGGGTTCCTGTTTACTACCGATCAGCCGAACCGCTCCAGCGGTTTTAACAATCTCCAGATGAGACTCGGGGGCAAGATCGGTTTTTACAAAAAGGTACCCGGGAAACAGCGGAATTCGAATCATGGCTTTTCTGTCCCGGCGTTTGCTCCTAACTGTAATCTTCGGTAGAAAAACCTCTATGGATTTTTTCCCCAGGCCGTCATTGACCACATTTTCAAATCTACTTTTGGTGTGTAACACATACCAGAGACGGCTTAATCGTTTGTCTTCCATTCGTTACGATCCTAT
>Ga0255055_10001009_pt1 | contig 21347 bp, 20 predicted proteins | sample JV7_2_27_MG_FD_188633 | JGI IMG/M metagenome (GOLD analysis project Ga0255055, IMG submission 188633) | Seawater microbial communities from Jervis Inlet, British Columbia, Canada - JV7_2_27 | ecosystem: Environmental > Aquatic > Marine > Inlet | place: Canada: British Columbia | collected...
TGGCCATGGGTTTTAATATGCTCGAAATGATCAAGATGAAAGTAGGCAATAGCCTTCCGGCAATATTTATTCCATTGGTTTACTTCATGTTGAAGCAGCTATTTATGTTATTTTGACAGCCTCTATAATGACATTTGAAAAGAAAGAGCATCTTAAATTTTAGAATGGTTTTCTTGGAAATTATAATTTGGATTTTAACAGGCCCTCCGGTCTGATAAACAGGACCAGCATCAGAATCACAAATACAACTACGTCGGTCATGTAAGAAGCAATCACTCCGGCGCTCAGCGCCTCAGCCAGCCCCAATATCAAGCCGCCTAACAATGCACCCCAGATGTTGCCCAGGCCCCCAATGACCGCACCGGCAATGCCTTTAATCGCCAGGGGGACACCTTTTTGATACTGCATCAGGGAAATCGGCGCAATCAAAATACCACCTATGGCCCCGATTCCGGCGGACATTGCAAAACTCAGCATTCCCATCCGATCGACATTTATACCCAGTAACATGGACGCTTCGCGACTTTCTGAGCACGCGGTGCTGGCCTTACCCCAGATGGTTTTGTCAAAAAAGATTTTTAAAATAAAGGAAATTAAAACCGCTGCTATAAATACGGGAATTACCTGAGAGTTTACAGCCGCCCCGAAAATATTGATGGTTCCGGTTTTAATGAGCGCCGGCAGTGTGTAATCATCCGTTCCCCAGATTAAGTAAGCGACACCCTGTAAAAACATGGACCCGGCGATGGTAATCAGAATCATTCTGACCGGTTCCGCCTTTCCAAGCACCCGAATGGCTCCCAAATGAAACAGCATGCCGGTTAGCGTTACCACCAGGATAGCGAGGATCAACGCGTATATAAGAGATGATTCCAAAACAGATGTCATCGTAATGGCCACCATACCACCGAGCATGAGAAATTCACCTTGAGCAAAATTCAATACCATGGTGACCCGGTAGATAAATGAAAAGCCGATACCCACCATGGCGTAAATGGCTCCCATGGTTAGACCTGAGATGATAAATTGAACATAGAGTGAAAAGGTGTCCAATGCGCTTCTCCTGGGTTACATCCCTTAAGGAATCATCAGAACGGGAAAGGCCCATAGGTTCTTCCGAGCCTTTCCCGTCAGACAAGTATTATTTAGCCGGGACCCAATCGCCACCTTTAATTTCTAGAACCGAACATTGATTCACGCCGATCCCTCTGTGATCCAAGGCACTCCAGGAGTATGATGCCTGAACCCCCTTAAATTTCGACTGACCCTCTACCCAATCCCGAATCTTCTCACCATCGGTTCCGACTTGCACAATCGCTTTTACAAACATCAGGGCGCTATCATAGCCCACCGAGGCAAAAAACCAGCTCTTGGGACTTTTTCCGTATTTGGTTTCAAATTTCTTCTGAAAATCTGCAATGATATTTTTCTGTGGGTCACTCGCATCCAGGTGCTGGGGAAAGCTGATCTTAGCGCCAACTGTGTATACGTTGGCTGTGTTTTCGCCTAGCAGACCGATAAACTTTTTGGAGAGGTTGGCATCGGAAACCATCATCGGCACGTTTTGCATGCCAACCTGGTCCCTGTTTTTAACAAGGGTCACCGCCGGGCCGCCGGAGGCCATCGTTCCGATGGAATCAGCACCGGCCGCTTTGAGTTTTGACATCTGGGGTGTGAAATCTGTGCCTTTGTTGTCAAATTTTTCCGTTGCGACAACCTTCATGCTGTACTTTTGGGCCCACTTGTCATACATGACAGTTGAAAGATCTCCCATCTGGGACAGCGGCTCGATATTGCCCAGCTTTTTAAAGCCCTGTTTCTGGAGCCAGATGGTTTTGACTTCATTCTGTCTGGGGGTACCGATACTCATGGCCCATGTATAACTTTTTTTCCCTTGCTTTTTATAATCGGGCAAAATTTTGGCATTGATCTGGATGCCTCCCGAAACCGCTGCGTAAGGGACTTTATATTTCTCAGCGATGGGCATGACGGTTTGAGTTGCCTGGGTAATCACGGGTCCTATTATCGCCACGACCTTATCTTTTTTGATCAATTTCTCAAAAATCGTTCTGGCCGAATCAGGATTATTTTTGGTATCGTAGACAGCCAGTTCAATTTTCTTCCCATTAATCCCACCCTTGGCGTTGATTTCATCGATCACCAACTTTGCGCCATTGACGCAATCCTCTCCGATCCAGCCGATTCGACCGGTCATCCCATAAGCAGCTCCAATTTTGATCGTATCAGCCGCAGACACTGTTTGCGAACAGACAAAAATGGCCATAATGGCGATTCCTACCACAAATAATTTTGATTGTTTCACTGCGTCCTCCTTTCATTTGTAATGAGTCCTAAAATAATGGTAACGTCTTTATTCGTCACCCATATCCCATCCATTGTACCCTTTTGACGCTATTACCTCCTCTTCGTTAGAGATTATGCACCCATGTAAGCCTTCACGATCTTTTCATCGTTTAAGAGGTCTTCACACCTTCCTTCTATGACGACCGATCCGGTTTCCAAGACATACCCCCGATTTGAGATTTGCATGGCAGCCCGCACATTCTGCTCTACGAGGAGGACCGGCAGTCCTTTCTGATTGAGTTCTTTGATAACCTTAAAAATGGTGGATACCACCAGCGGTGCAAGTCCCAGAGATGGTTCATCAAGTAAGAGCACTTTGGGTCTGCCCATCAGACCCCGACCAATGGCCAGCATCTGCTGTTCTCCGCCTGACAGTGTACCTGCTTTCTGATGTGTTCTTTTTTTTAGTAATGGAAACAGTTCATAGACAGAATCCATATCTTCTCTGTATTCGGATTTGCCCAGTTTAAAATAATGGGCGTATGCACCTAAACGAAGATTGTCTTTAACCGAGAGTTCCTTGATTATCAATCGACCCTCCGGTATCTGTATGATGCCCTCTTTCGTTAATTTCGCTGCACTGAGCTTGGTCACATCTTTACTTTTAAAGATTTTACTACCTTGCCAGATGGGAATAATACCTGAAAGCGCCCTCATCATGGTAGTTTTACCCGCACCGTTGGTCCCAACTACGCAAACGATTTCGCCGGCATTCACTTTTATGGAGACATCTTTTAGGACTTGAAATTTTCCGTAACCGGATGTGACATTATTCAGTTCTAACAAGATCTTCTTCCTTGCCCAGGTACACTTCAATTACGCTTTCATTGTTGACAATTATTCCAGGGGGACCATAAGCGATTTTGGTTCCAAAATTAAGCACCATAATTTCATCTGAAATGCTCATGATGAATTTCATATTGTGTTCAACAATAATTTGGGTAATTCCGCCTTTTTTATTTTTAAAGATAATCTTCTCTAAGTTGTCCATCTCCCGATCATTCAGTCCCGCACCGGGTTCATCTAACAGCAAAAGTTTGGGCTTGGCCGCCAGAGCACGTGCGATTTCCAATAGCTTTTGCTCACCTAAAGAAAGGGATTCGATTTCTGTGTCTTTTTTTTCCGCCAACCCCACAAAGTTCAACATCTCCATGGCATAATCTTTAATGATTCTCTCCTGGCGCACTGTGGATCTAAAACCAAATATGGCCCGAACATAATGCGGTGAAATCCAACCATGACAACCCACTGCCACATTTTCAAGGACCGTCAGATTCTTAAAAAGCCGTACATTTTGAAAAGTTCTGGCAATGCCTCGCAGTGTGATATCGTGTGGAGGATATTGACTCAGGGACACATCTTCAAAAATGAATTCTCCTGAATAATCTCTGTCAAAGCCGGATATAAGATTGAACAGGGTTGTTTTACCCGCACCGTTGGGTCCGATAATAGCAAAGATCATTCTGTCTTCGACCTCAAAGTTGACGTCCAGCAGGGCCTGAAGGCCTCCAAAATTTTTCGAGATCGATTGACCCCTTAAAATGTGCTGATGCGTGTTTTCCATATCCTATTGATATATTCGTCTTTGGCTAAAAAATTCTGAAAATGGTGCTTTTGGAAATTATATCGTTTTATAACTTACTTTAAGTTCAATAAACGGTTTAATCCCTCGACTAAACCACCGGGTAGAAAAATGAGTATGAGCATGAATACAAGGCCTTCAATAACCAGTTCGAGTCTCTCCATATGTTCTAGAAATTCAGGTAGTGCAAAAAGAATTAAAGCTCCGATCAGCCCCCCGTATATACTGCCGGCTCCTCCCAAAAAAAGCATCAGAAGTAGTTTCACCGAAAGCATAATATTGAAACTGTCGGGAGAAATAACAGTTCCATAATGGGCATATAGACTGCCGGCGATACCGGCCAGAGCAGCACTGAATACAAATACCTGAATTTTGGTCTTGGCTACATTGATTCCCATGCACTCGGCGGCCTCTTCGTCGGTATGTACAGCCTTCATACTTCTTCCAAGTGCAGTTTCACCTATTCGCAGACAAACAATGACCGCCAGGAAAACAATACTCCAGACAAGATAGTAATAACTGCGGTCAGAATCGAACGTGTAGCCTAAAACGGAAAGATGGGGGATTCCGGATATGCCCGAAGACCCTCCAAGGTACTGAATTCTGATCAGCGATTCGACGATAAAGGCAAATCCCATCGTGGCAATGGCCAAATAGTATCCGCGAAGCCTTAAAGTGGGAATTCCAACAAGAAATGCGATCAGACAGGTAATACATATTGCACCAATGATGCCGAATATTGAAGACCACCCAAGCCAGGTGGTTGCGATGGCTGCCGCGTACGCCCCGATAGCAAACAGGGCGTTATGTCCCAGGGAAATCTGGCCGCAATAACCCAGAAGAAGATCGTATCCAACAACAACCAGACCATAAATGCCCACATAAATAAAAACAGTTATCCAATAAGATTCAGGAAATACCAGCGGAAAAATAAAAATCGCTGCCGCAAATAAGGGTAATATGAGAAAGTGGGATTTCAACAGGGTTTTCTTTCACTAAATAATAGGTTTACGATGGCTCTTAAGGCAGTCAAAATGTTCGAGGCCATCTATTACGGATCTATTTATAGCCTGGCCCATTCTGATAACTCTCCATTTCGCCTACTTCCGCGTAAAGACCTTCTTTTCGCTGCCGGCGTACATCTTCCTTAAATCCCGTTTCAACACTTTGCCCGAGGGATTTCGCGGAAGGGCGTCGGTGAAAATCACCTTCCGCGGCTTTTTGTAACTGGCAAGATGTTCTTTGCAGTACATAAGGACTTCTTGTTCGGCGATCTCCTGGCCCTCCCGTGGAACAACGACGGCACATACGCCTTCTCCAAATTTGGAATCAGGAATCCCGATGACGGCGGCTTCCATAATTTTTGGGTGTTTGTAAAGCGTGGATTCAACCTCTACCGAAGATATGTTCTCGCCACCGCTGATGATGATGTCCTTCTTACGGTCCACTACAAATAGATATCCATCGTCGTCCATCTGACCCAGGTCACCGGTATAGAGCCAACCTTCTTTCAGGGTGGCGTTAGTGGTATCCGGGTCATTCAAATATTCACTCATTATCTGATCGCCTTTTACCGCTATTTCGCCCACCTCGCCCGAACGGCATTCCTTTCCGGTTTCACCTATCACCCGTATGTCAGTGTTCACGAACGGCCGCCCCACTGAGGGCGCTTTTTCAATGGCCATTTCATGTTTGGCCACCGACACAGCGGGCCCGGTAGCCTCCGTCAACCCGTAAGCATTATAGATGCGGCCTTGAGGTAGGTATTCCGCCATCTCTTCGATGGTCGCTCTGGGTACCGGTTCCGAGCCGGTGATACAGGTGCGCCATGAACTGAGATCATATTTTTTAAAATTCGGTACGGAAAAAACCTGCCGATACATACCCGGGGTAATATACAGGTAGGTGCATCTTTCCTTTTCTACGATTTTAAGAAAAAGCTCCGGATCCCAGGAAGGCTGCGGAAAACAGGTCGTGCTGCATCCTGAAATGGCGTGGGCCAGATGATAGCCCACGGCCCCAATGTGATAGAACGGTGTGACCACCAGACAATTGTCACCATACTGAATGTCCATATCCGCAGCCCAGATCAGACCGGCCGTTATGAGGTTTTGGTGGGTGAGCACAACCGCCTTGGGAAAAGCAGCTGTTCCCGAAGTAAACAAAACCACAGCGGCTTCTTGATCGTTTCCCGCAAAAGGAGGAATATCTGCACTTGCTTTCTCCATTAAATCTGCATAACATGACATACTCGGTAAGGCTTCTTTGCCAAGACAGATGTAATGATCAATCCCAAGACGATCTTTAATCGGCTCGACTCGCTCGAGGAACTCCTCGCCCAGTATCAAAACTTTAACATCCGCCACTTCCTGCGCATATAAGATCTCATCCGATACAAGGCGGAAGTTAAGGGTCACGGCAACCGATCCCAGCATAAAATTGGCCCAGAGTACCTCCGGATATTCAAAACAGTTATAGAGAAGAATCCCGACGCGGTCTCCCCGCCCTACCCCCAGAGCGGAAAGCGTATTTGCCAGACGACATCCTCTTTCCTTGAGTTGAGAGAAGCTCATGCGTTGGTCCCCATAGATAAACGCATCTACACTAGAGTTACGCCTTGCTTCTCTTAGCAAAACTTCCCTTAGATGCATGATCCCTGCTCCCTTGTTAATGGATTAAAAAATAGTGCCTATCGGAACCGTTGCTGATAAATTCTCTGGAGGATCTGAAAACAAAATCATATTTTGATGAGACTGTCTGTACCTGCCTTTCGCAAACACAAATTAGATATAATTAATTTTTTATTTAATTCAATATGAAACCCCCGTCAAGCAAAAACACGTAAACGAAGAAAAAATATACGATATTGCTACCAAGGATTTAATACTTTGAATAAATTATATAAATTTAGCATTATGTTAAATAATTGAAGACCATCTTTTCAACAGACGCCATGAATGCGAGCCTGCGACTTTTTTTTTCTTGACTTAATTCCGGATATCTATCATAAAAATAATTCAAAAATTAATTAATTTATGCATTAAAATTACCGGTGCAACGGTTTTTCTCAACAAACCGATAGTGAGAGGGGGTTAATCTATGAGTATTTTGCCTTTCTCTGATGAGGAATACAGCCAAAGGCTTGAAAAGATAAAAAACCGCCTGTCGGAGGAAGACCTGGACGCCCTTATACTCACCCGGGCTCAAAATATTTACTGGGTGGCCGGATATCGAGCCGCGGTAATGAACTGGACCCTGCCACTTTTGCCCCTGATCATCACCCGGAAAGGTGAGATGCGTTTTATGACCCGGGTGATCGAATGTTCGGCTGCTGAAACCCAGCTGGCCCCTAATCCCCGATTTTATAAGGACCATGAAGACCACTATGCGATCCTGGCAGAACTAATTGAAGACTGCGGAGTTGCCACGGGTACCATCGGCGTTGAAGAGGCATTTATGACTGTTTTTCAGTTCAATCAGATGAAAAGCGCCCTGCCCAAAGCAGATTTAAAGAATGCCAGCTGGCTCGTTGAAAATCTTCGGATCGCACTATCTGAACAGGAAGTCACCTACTATCGCAAGGCGGCTGAGATTACCAATATCGGATTTCAAAAGGGGCTGGAATTGATCCGGGCCGGTCTTTATCCCTACGAAATCATCGCGGAGATTCAACATGCCATGTATCAGGCGGGCCAGTCCGATGTTGAAGTGCCCAAAATGTGGATATGGTCAGGTCCAAAAGGGGGTTACATGCACGATACCGCCGTCAATCGCCGCTTAAATGCAAAGGATATCGCCACTGTCGAAGTATGGGGCACCGAATGTCAATACCTGGCAGGCGCTCAGGCAACCGTTTTCCTTGGTGAAAAACCCAAATCTGAAATCATCGATGCTCATAAACTGGTGTGCGACATGTACCTGGCCTCCAAGGAGGTGCTCAAACCGGGTGCGATTTCAGGAGACACGTATAAGGCGGCCAGTAAGGTTTACCGCTCAGCAAAGAGGGAGGATTACTGGCGCAGAGTCGGGGCCAACCTGGGCCTTTCTTTCGGTCCGGTGGATATGGGCATGACCGGTCAGTACGTCATTGAGCCCTGGACCCCTTTTATCCTGCAAATTGTTGAAGTCGAACCAGCACTGGTTACCTGCTGCAGCACATTATTGGTAACCGACACCGGATGTGAGGAACTGACGCCGCCCCACCTCGAGATGCGGTGTATCCCCTAACTTACAAACACGAGAGCAGACAACCATCTTATCAAAGGAGGATAAAATATGGGAGCAAGTGGTAAAAAAGCTTGGCAAAAAGGACTTGACAGAATCCCTCAGGCGGTGGGCGAATTTCCAGTGGACCCCGCAAACATGGCCCTGTTGGTGATTGATATGCAGTATTATGTGGCCCACCCGGATTATGGCGTATTAAAAAATTACATCGACTCAGATCCGGAAGCGGCCCAATATTATTCGGATCGATTGAAAATTGTTATTCCCAACTGCGCCAAACTTCTTGGTTTTTTTAGGGAACAAAAAATTCGGATTTTTTTTGGAGCATTCGGCGCATCTCTTCTGGATGGAAACGACCTGCATCCCCTCAGACAAGCACGCCTCAAAGAAGTCCCGGCCTTTACCACCGAGGACTTTGAATTCAAGGTCCTTGAAGAACTCCAGCCTCAGCGGGGCGAACTTGTCATACCCAAAGCAACCCGCAGTGCGTTTTCTGGTACTTCCCTGGATCACCGAATGCGAATGGCCGGCATCGACACGGTTGTGGTCGTCGGAACGGCTACCGATGTCTGCGTGGGAAGTACCGCCAGAAGCGCCTGGGACCTGGGATATAAAGTCATCATGATCGATGACGCCACTGCCACATTTACTGAAGAAGATCAGATCTATACCATGAGAAACTGGGCCGCCTTCTTCGGTAAAGTGATGGATACGGATGAGTTGATATCAACTTTGCAGGAAAAACTGCAAAAGGGGTAGACTCGCAAGGCATTTGCAAAGGCATCCTTAATAGCCAACACCTGAATTGCAATCTGAGTTCCTGGATAGTCGACCTCGGTATTAATTTGAAACCATAGGATTCAAGTCAAAGGAGAGCAACAATGATATTTTTGCATGTGACCGTCAAAGTACAGCGTGGCAAAACGCAAGAGTGGTGCAAGATTTTTGAAAAACATTTGCTTCCAGCGATGAAAAAGCACGGTCAGCGGCTAGTGGGGGCCTGGAAAACAAGTGTCGGAGCCTATGATGAAGTGACGGATCTTTATGCGTTTAAAGATTTTACCGAGTTTCAACAAATTCGGGAAAAGCTATTTAACGATCCGGAAATCCAAAAATGGTTACCGATTATTTACGAAATTACCGGCCCCGAGGAATCCAAAATATTGGCCCCATTGGGATATGGAGAGCTTACCGGAGATTGATGCAAATCGTGATTTCTGGAGATTTATTTCTCTTTAGACTGGATGAGTTCGATTAAAACCCCATAGGTGGTTTTGGGGTGAATAAACGCGACCAATTCCTGGTGGGCATTTCGGTAAGGTTTCTCATTAATAAGTTGAAGCCCTTTGGTTTTGAGACGGTCCAATTCGGCCTGGATATCATCGACTTCCAATGAGATATGATGGATACCCTGCCCTCTTTTCTGAATAAATCTGGCAATCTGACCCTCAGGGGTTGTGGACTGCAGGAGTTCCAGGTCTGTTTCGCCTATTGAGATAAAAGAAAAGAGAAGCTCTCCGAATTGCTCCTGAGCTGATACGGATACACCGAAAGTTTCATCGAAAAAGGCCCTGGCTTCCTCGAGATTATCAACGGCCAGGCCAATGTGGCTTATTTTCTTAATCATTGCCGAACTCCTTGTGTTTCACGGGTGCAGGCTTCTGACAGGTCCTTCTTCACGGATAGGGGCCGCATCAATCACAGGATCCCGGAAGGGTTGATGCCATTGAGTTAAAATAAAATATTGAATTATATATATCCCTAAAAGATGTCAAGACAAACTCGGAGGTGAGTAATGGAATTTTTAAAAAACCTTACGGTCCTATCCCTGGAACAGGCAACTGTCCTGCCATATTTAACATATCGATTAGCCCATGACGGGATTAACGTTATCCGGCTCGAACACCCAGTGTATGGAGACCCGAACAGACTGGTTGGCTGGAATCTGCTAAATGAAGAGCGAATGAACACCTATTACCTCTGTATCAACTCCGGCAAAAAAGCCATGACGCTCAATCTTGCGGACCCCGAGGGCCAAAAAATTTTCCGTGCTTTAATTCAGGAATTGAAGGTTGACATTTTTGCCACCAACCAGCTTCCGCGTAACTATGAAAAACTGGGGATCGATTATGAGACAATAAAGGCTCTCAAGCCGGATATCATCTGGCTGGGCATTACGGGTTTCGGTCCGCACAGCAATGAACCGGCCTATGATCCTATCTTGCAGGCCAGATCGGGCCTGATGGACCTGACCGGTGAAAAGGAAGGTGAACCCTATGTAACCGGCATTCCACTTCCCGACATGGGCACCAGTGAACACTGTTACGGGCTGGTAATGAAAGCGCTTTATAAGCGAGAGGTCACCGGTGAGGGTTCCGGTATTAATATGTCCATGTACGAATCCTCCCTGTCCTGGATAACCATTCCCATTACGTTTACCAGTTTGGGGCAAACGATCACCCGCCGGGGGAATACTCATGAATTTTTTGCCCCACTTTCAGTTTATAAAACAAACGATGGGTATATCTACCTGGCAGTGGGCAATGACCGCCAGTGGAAAGCAATGGTGTCCCAAGAGATCTTTCAATCACTTGATAAACCGGAGTATGAGACCAATGAAAGCCGAATCGGGGATGTCCAAAATATGAACAACGCCATTAATGAGATTACAAAAAATCATTCATCAGCGGAGCTGATCAAGTTGTTTAACGCCATCACTGTCCCGGCAAGCAAAATAAATTCAATTCCCGACGTACTCGCAGATCCCTTGGTGCAGCAACGCCTTTTATCTGCTGAAGACCCGGTAACCGGCACAAAAATCACGATGCCCCCGGCCCCCAATCTGACGCCTTATCTTGAGGAATTGAACCGCCAGCTTTCATTTCCGCCACGATTCGGTGAGCACAACCAAGAGATCATTGGTGGGATTCTGGGATATTCGGATGAGGAATTGGAGCAGTTTAAGGAGCGCAAGATCATTTAGCAAGGTTGTGCGATCCGTGAGCCGACCGTTCCGTCCTGGGCGTTGGTCCGTTTGCCAGCTGGGAGCCGAAAAATGAAATATCTGTTTGTTTAAATTACTAACGGTATCGCGGTCTCGATCTTTTCATCAACGCTGCATTCTTTTCGCCGCATCCTCAACAGCCTCAATAATTTTGGCATAGCCGGTGCAGCGGCAGATATTACCCGATAACGCCTGGCGGATCTCTTGTTCTGTGGGATTGGGGATTTTATCTAAAAACCCTTTAGTGGTCAACACCATTCCGGCAGTGCAAAATCCGCACTGCACCGCCCCTTTGTCCAAAAATGACTCCTGGACCGGATGTAGCTCACCGTCTGCGCTTTCCAGTCCCTCTATTGTCGTAATTTCCTTTCCTTCAGCATCCACCGCCAGAGTCAAACACGAACTGACCGGCAACCCGTCCAACAACACCGTGCAGGAACCACACACCCCCATATCGCAAGCTGTTTTTGTTCCGGTTAAATCCAGTTTGTTGCGCAATACATCGGCTAAAAATTCATGGGGCCGTACCCATATCCGGTAGCTGTCACCATTGATGCATAAATCCACATATCGCTGATCCATATCTACTCCCCTTTTCTAGCTTGAACTTGAGGCCTTTGAATAGGCCTCCGCAAACACCCGTTGCAAAAACACGGCCGCTATCTGCTTTTTGTAGTCCACCGTAAAATGATACTCTTCCACCGGATCAATTGCTGCCTTGATTATGGCACCGATCTTTTGACGAATATCCGGATGATCTTCCTTGCCCGCTAGGAATTGTTCAGCCTCTTCAAGTCGTAAGCAGCAGTTGCCCACTCCACTTAGACCAATCCGGGCTGAGCGAATCGTCTTTTTGTCTTCTTCTAAATCAATAAGAACCGCCACCCCCGGCATCGCTTTGTCCATGGCTTTGCGAACCTGAAAGCGGGTATAAAAACCTTTGGCTGTCTCAGATGGAATCGGCACAATGATTTCCTTAAGCACCTCGCTGGGCTCCAGTACGGTTTCAAAATAGTCTTTAAAGAAGGCGGCCAGTTCAATTTCACGCTCACCCTGGCTGCCCATCACCACCACCCGCGCCTCAAGGGCCAGCAGGGCCGGCGCCGCATCGGAATTTGGGTCCGCATGCGCCAGAGTACCGCCTATGGTGGCCATGTTTCGAATGCGATTTGTGGCCACATAGCCCAGGGCTTCTGAAAGCAAAGACAGCTTTTCCTCAACAAGGAGAGTGCCCTTAACCTGATTATGGGTAGCCAGGGTGCCGATGCGCACCGTTCCGTTGTTTTGTTCAATATATTTCAACCCCGGAATTTTTTTGATATTGACCAGTGCCTGGGGAAAATAAAGGTTCTGTTTCATCAAAAGCAAAATCCCGCACCCTCCAGCCAGCACTCGAACCTCTTCGCCGGATGCCAGTGTCTGAACCACTTCTTCAAGGCTTTTGGCCTCGAAATATTCAAAGGACTGCATTTATCCCTCCTTCGCCGCTGCCATGTCCGCTTCGGTTTTCTCAATTTCTGCCTTAAGTTTCCGACTGAACTCTTTCATCAATTGTTTGGCCTTGCCCTTGATCACACTGCGGCCCAGGGTGGCCAATTTGCCCATCAACGTCACTTCACTCTTATAGCGCATCTCTGTCTGAGTTGCAGATACCCGCACCAGCTCCATGGTATTGATCTGCTTTAGCCGGCTGGCAATCTTGCTGTCTTTGCCTTCAAAAACAGATATCAGACGAACCGGCTCCTCTGCTTCCATAATCTTGACACCCAGATTAAAAGTGGCCGACAGGAATCCCAGCTTGGTTTTGACCCGCACTGAATAGGTGCCATCGGATTCTGCAATAACCTGTTCCACCCCGGGAACGCAGCGGCTCATCTTCTCCGCATCCCATATATATGCCCATACAGCGGGCCGTGAGGCCTCGATTAAAAAATGGTCCTCAAAAATCATTTCCGTAAACCTCTTTTCGTTCGCATTTCATTATATCAACTGATCAAACAGCCAGACTTATCGAGTCCACCCCATCCAATTAGGCTTTTTTCATTTTCTTTTTAATGATCGCTTGATAAACCTTTTCCGGCGTCATGGGCAAAGAATAGACGCGCACACCAACCGCATCATAAATCGCATTCGCGATGGCGGGCGCAAGCGCTATTGAAGCACATTCACCAATTCCTTTGGCGCCAAAAGGGCCTTCCGGATCGTCGGTTTCCACCATCTTAATCTGAAGCGGCGGTGCGTCCAGGCTTGTCGGCAGATGGTAGTCGGCAAACGTCGGATTGATTACCCGGCCCTCCTCTATCTCGCTCTCTTCAAACAGGGCGTAACCTAATCCCATGACAGCCCCGCCTTCAATCTGACCTTCGAGTCCTACGGGATTAATGATCTTGCCAATATCGTGGGCCACCGAGGCATTGATGACCTCTACCTGTCCGGTTTCGGTATCTACTTCAATTTCCACCGCCTGACCGGCAAATGTATACGCCGCAGATACATTTCCGTGAGAGTCCTCGGGACTCAGCAGAGTAGTCGGTGGATCATAAAATCCTTTCCCAATAATGAGATCACCTCCGCTCTGGAAGTGTTTTCTCCGAACCACCTTTTCAAAGGGCATGCCCTTGCTCGGCGCATCCTTTGGAAAAACGACGCCGTCATAGATATCAAGATCCTCGGGTAATATTTCGAAAATCTCACCGGCTGCCTCCAACAGCTGATTGCGGGCATCGCGGGCGGCAAATAACGCGGCTTTGCCGCCAATAAAGGTAGTGCGGCTGGCGTGAGAGCCAACATCCCAGGGCGTGACATCGGTATCATTGTTTACAAGGGATATTCTGTCATAGGGTACGCCCAAGACATCCGCCACGATTTGGCAAAGAGAGGTATCAGATCCCTGTCCGATCTCAGAAGCACCCGTAAAGAGAAAGACATTGCCAAAATCATCAATTTTAACAATGGCTCCGCAGCCATCGGATCGATAGATTCGAGACCCGCCACCGACATGCCACATCCCGGCCAGGCCAATTCCCCGCACTTTATTCGGCGCCGGTGATGCTTGTTTACCCCGTTTTTCCTTCCATCCAATTCCCTCTGAAGCAGCATCCAAACATTCAATGTATCCGCAACTGGTAATCCCGATTCCCTGCTCGGTGGTTTTGTAAGGCTCGTTGGCATTGATTTTGCGGAATTCCACGGCATCCATCCCCAATTCTTCGGCCAGCATGTCCATTTGGGACTCCAGAGCAAAGTGAGCCTGTGGGTTACCGTATCCGCGCATCGATCCGCAGATCGGCATATTGGTATAAACGGGTGTGCAGAGGAAGTCGACATGCGGCACTTCATAAAAGGAGCCAAACGTCTGAACCATTGTCCAGGAGGAAAGCGGCCCCCAGGAAACATAAGCGCCCGCGTTCATTAAAATATCGACTTTGCGCGCCATCAGCTTACCGTCCTTGGTAACCCCGTGCTTCAATGTAATCTGGGCCGCCTGTCTTTTGCAGGCAATGCTAAATTCCTCTTCCCGCGTAAACACGGTTTTAACAGGTCTACCTGCTTTTTGGGCCAGTAGCACCGTAACGGCCTCAAAGGGGTACATGTCGAGTGCTTTACCAAAAGCGCCCCCGATGGTCGGTTGCAGAATGCGAATATCGCGACCGTTTATGCCCATGGCATCGGCGATATCCCGCTGGAGAATGAACGGTACCTGAGTTGGTGACCAGACGTTAAGTCTGCCGGAGGCATCAAAAGACGCCGCACAAAAATACGTACCCATGGTGCAATGCTGGATATGCTGAAGATGATAGGTTTCCTCCAGCACGATATCGGATTTGGCAAACCCTTCTTCAACATCCCCTTTCCGGTAAGTGCGGCAAATCTCATCAATCCGGTTGGACTTGCGCCCTTCGTGGAGAATCGGGGCGCCTTCGGCCAGGGCCTCTTCGGGAGTAAAAACAGCGGGAAGCTCTTCATAGTCGACTTCAATTAACTCTAATGCTTCCTCAGCTGCTTCTTCAGATTCCGCTGCTACAGCCGCTATCTCGTCACCGGTCCAGCGTGCGATCCCTTTTTTTAGGGGCATATTATCCTTGATAAAACCGATTCGAATATCGGGGATGTCGTCTCCGGTCAGGATGACTCTGACACCGGGTACCCGCTTAGCCTTGCCGGTATCAATGGAACGGATTTTTGCATGGGGGTACATACTGTACAGAATCTTTCCGCAGAGCATTCTGGGCATAACCAGGTCCTGTCCGTAAATGGCACGTCCTGTAACTTTTTCGCGGCCGTCTTTTTTGCGAAGTCTTTTCCCAATGTAATTAAATGATGTCATCGAGCCAGCTCCCTTTCAGTACTCCTGCTTTTATCTTTTATATTTCAAGTTCGGCAAAATCTTGTATGAGTTTGAATTCAAGATTTGTTCAGGAAGGCGGGGACAAATTTTCCTGGATATAGTTGACGATTTCCGCCAGCGGGGTCCCAGGTAAAAATACTTTCTTTACACCCATCTCAATCAGCTCTTGCACGTGACGCTTCAAGATGATGCCGCCAACCAATACCGGGACATCCGCTCGACCTCTTTCTTTTAGCCCCTGGATCACCTTTGGAACCAGGACCAGATGGTCGCCGGCTAAAAAGCTGAGGCCCAGCAGATCCACGTCTTCCTGTATAGCAGCACGAATAACCTGGTCCACGCTTTGCCGGATTCCGGTATAGATGACCTCCAAGCCCGCATCCCGCAAGGTTCGGGCGACTATTTTAGCGCCGCGGTCATGACTGTCGAGCCCAACTTTCGCAATCAAAACACGCGTCTTATGTTTTTGCATGGCTTGTTTCTCGGTTCTCGGATTGTGTTTTTTAGATATAAATGGGTGGGCTGTACTCTCCCCATTTTTCCCGCATGACCCCGCATATTTCGCCAAGGCTGGCGTAGCATTGGACAGCTTCGATGATATACGGCATCAGATTTTCGTCTTGATCGATGGCATTGCCTAACTCCCGCAAAACCTGATTCACCTGCTTCGTGTCCCTTTTGGCTTTCACTTGCGCCAGCTTCTCTTGCTGAATTTTCTCAATCCGTTGATCGTATTCAAATATATCCTGTTGCTCAACATCTTCTTCTTCCGGCATGACGAACTTGTTCAGTCCCACGATTACTTTCTCTCCGCTGTCCACCATCCGCTGAAATTCAACACTGGATTCTTGAATCTCTCTAAAAACAAAGCCATTTTCAATGGCTTTAAGCATGCCCCCCATTTCATCGATTTTTTTTAAATATTCCGAGGTCCGTTTTTCAATTTCATCGGTTAAGGCTTCCACGTAATAGGAACCGGCCAGGGGATCAATCGTGTTACAAAGACCGCTCTCGTGGGCCAGAATCTGTTGGGTCCTTAACGCCAGACGAGCGGAGTCTTCGGTCGGAATGGCATAACCCTCATCCCAGCAGGCCGTATGGATCGCTTGATGGCCGCCCAAAACACCCATCAGGGCATGCATGGCGATGCGAACAATATTATTCTGCGGTTGTTGGGGCATCAAGGTCGATCCGCACGACCCGCTGTATGTCCTGAACAGGTAGCTCTTGGGGTTTTTGGCTTGAAAACGTTCTCTTACAATATTTGCAAACATTCGTCTGGCAGCACGGTATTTTGCCACTTCTTCGAATAGATCTCGGTGGCATGACAGGCTGTAAGACAATCGGGGAGCAAAATCATCTACATCCAGTCCCCGTTCCAGCGCTTTTTCTATATAGAGGATGGCATCTGCCAGCGTGAAGGCCAGCTCCTGGATGGCATCTGCACCGGCTTCTCTGAAATGATATCCGGTGATACTGAGTGTATTCCACTTGGGAACATGTTTGTAACAATACTCAATGACATCCATGGTCAGCTTCAAGCTTGGCTCAGGCGGGAAGATATAGGTTCCTCTGGCAATAAATTCTTTCAAAATATCATTCTGGGTGGTGCCCATTAACTTTTCTTTGGGGACACCCTGCTTCTCCCCGACTGCGATGTACATGGCCAATAAAACGGTGGCCGGCGAATTGATGGTCATGGAAGTCGAAACCCGATCCAACGGGATATCGTTGAAAATGATCTCCATATCCGCCAGGGTGTCCACAGCCACACCGACACGACCCACAGCGCCTTCTGACATGGGGTGGTCTGAATCATAACCAACCTGGGTGGGCAGATCGAAAGCAACAGACAATCCCGGCATTCCATGTTCCAAAAGATAGCGAAAGCGTTTATTGGTATCCTCCGCAGTGCCAAACCCGGCATAGTTTCGCATGGTCCAGAGGCGTCCGCGGTACATCGTGGGATAAACCCCGCGGGTATAGGGATATTCTCCGGGGTAACCCAGGTCGCGATTATAATCTGCGTCCGGCAGATCCAATGGCGTGTAAAGGCGTTTAACCGGAATTCCGCTTTCGGTGGTAAAAACGGCCTCACGTTCAGCGGTTTTGTCCGATACACGCTTAAGCGCAGTTTGTTCCCACGCCTTCATTTCCTTTTTTATCTGTCCCTGATCCATTTTACTTTTTAACTAAAAGGGTTTTTACGCTATTCTTGTGCGAACCTGCTGAAATTAGGTAACAAAAAGATTCTCATCTATTTTCATGCAAAATCAAAGACCAATGGTCTCCTCTTCCATGGACAGACAATTAAGACACGTATCCCGAGCACTGCGTACATGCATTCGAATAATCTCAACGCTCTTTAACACATCCTTTTTCTTCATTCTTTCAACCAACTCGTAATGCTCTTCAACCGCCAGCGGCATCCTTTTAGAATCGCAATTGTCCAGACGGAAGCGAAGATTAACGTGTTCCAAATTTGTCTTCAGCATTTTCTCCAGGACTTTATTCTTGGTCATTGCCGCAATTTGAACATGAAATTCAGCATCCACCATGAATTTTTTAGAGGTGTAACTGTCCGGCATGTAGTGCTTATGATTTCGAAGTTTTTCCTCCAGCATTTTGAAATCAGTGAGCTCAGCTCTTTCGATGGCTTTTTCAACGGCATACGACTCAAGTGCTTCTCGCACCCCGAAAAGGTCCCAGAGCTCCTGAAGATCGATGGGTTTTACCTGGAAACCACGGAAGGCCTCGGAAATAAGAAATCCCTCCTGTTCGAGTCGAGTAAGGGCATTAATAATCGGGGTTCGGGACATGTTAAAAAGCTTGCACAAATCGCTGTAAACCAGTCTCTGTCCAGGGATGACTTTTTGTTGAAAGATCATCTGCTTGATTTTACGGTATGCGTCCTCTATAAGGGTCTTGTTCTCTTTGTCATTTTCCATAGTAATTTTCTTTCGTAAACGGATGAATTTAATTTCACTTTTAATTCAATAATTAATCCCTGTCAAGAGAAAAGTCCGCTATCAATGCAGGTTCTTCAACGAATTAACACCATCTCCGTAGAACCATATTATTATATAATTCAATAGATTTTATGATTTTTTACGGGATAGGGAATCATTATTTGATAAAGCTTCAATTCAATTATCATTACAAAAAAAATTCAAAATTTAATTAAATTTGCGGCAACTTGATTCTCTTTTTCTCAGGGTAAATCAAATCATCCCCTGTCAGATCATTCATCATGACATTTTTGCAAAAAATATTTCAAAATCGGAATTTGTCCTTGCTTTGGTTGGGGCAGATGGCTTCGCAATGCGGAGATTCTATCTATCAGATCGGATTGCTGTGGATCGTCCTGGACCTTTCCGGATCCACCTCAGTTACCGGTATGGTCGCCATGGCCTCGTATTTGCCCGCTGTTCTTCTTTCAATGGTCGCCGGGGTTACTGCTGATCATAACGATCGCAGAAAAATAATGCTCATATCTGATGCGTTCCGCTTTATTCTGGTTCTGCTGATCCCGGGCGCCTTTTTTGTCGGTTACTTAAACCCCCATTTCCTGGGAATCAACGCCTTTGCCATCGCCATTGCAGCGACTTTTTTCAACCCTGCCAAAGATGCGTTTGTTCCGCAGATCGTTCCTAAAGAAGGCCTATTGAAGGCCAACTCGCTCATTCAGACATCCTGGCAAATTTCGTTGCTGCTCGGTCCTGCTATGGCCGGTGTAATGTTGCATTATTTCGGAAACGTTCATCTCTTTGCAGCCTGCTCGTCAGCTTATTTGTTTTCGTTTATTCTTGTATTTTTGATTCGGCCGGCCCGGAAATTCTCAGGAACCACCAAAGACTCCACCAGTCTGGAGGAAGTCAAGGATGGACTGCTTTTCGCTTTAAGGCACTCGGTGATCTTTCCGCTGTTATTAATCACCATTGCCGACAATCTTTTGATCATGGGACCGGCAATTCTCGGCACTCCGGTGTTCGTTAGAGAAACCCTCGGATTGGATGCAGAAGCTTACGCGATAATCATGGCCTGTTTTGCTGTCGGAACGCTTATCGGCAGCGGAGGCCTTTTCCTTTTCGGGGGCCGTTTCAAAAAGGGCCATATCCTGCTCACCGGAATGGTCTGGGATGGTATTACTTTTATCCCGCTTTATTTTATTAAATCATTGAGCGCCGCGGCTATTCTCGTGACAATTCACGCTGTCGCGATACCGCTGCTCGTCGTACCCCGAACATCGTTGATTCAAGATATCGTCCCGGCCAATATGACCGGTAGAATTTTTGCCTTGATGCATCTCTCGGTGGTGGGAATGTCGGCTATATCTGCGGGACTGTCTGGTTTGATCCTGGAATTGATAAATGCGCCAACCCTGTTTTTGCTGATCGGAATCGGAGGTGGATTATGTGGAGTTGCCGGATGGATTTTTGCAAAGGATCTGAGAATGTCCGATTGATTCACAGACCCACACGCGCTCTTTAACCAAGCGACCGGCCGACGCTAAAGCTAAGGCGAGACAAACCTGCTCGGTCAAAAGGGGAAAAGAAAACATCTGTGTCTATCAGTGCGGGGCTGTGGCTACCTATATTTTTCTGATTAAGCGTTTTTCTTTTTGAAGGCCGCCATCAATTCCGCCAATTTTTCGGCACCTTCCAACGGCATCGCATTGTACATTGACGCCCGGCAACCGCCGACCGATCGGTGGCCTTTGAGTCCTGAAAAATTGGCTTCGAGGGCTTCTCCGATAAACTTCTTTTCCAACTCTTCGGTGGGCAATCGAAAGCAGACATTCATTCTCGAGCGTGACGCCTCGTCCACCGGGCAGCGGTACCAACCCTCTGAACTGTCGATGGTGTCGTAAAGCGCACCGGAGCGTGCCAGCGCCCTTTTTTCCATTTCGGCCAGTCCGCCCTCGGATTTTACCCAGTCAACGGTGAGCTTCATCATATAAATGGCAAACACCGGAGGTGTGTTATACAGCGAGTCTTTAGCGGCATGGGTTTTATAAGACAGATAGGCCGGCAGGCCGTCTTTGCTCTTCTCCAACAGCGCTTTGTGTATAATCACAAGCGCCAGACCGGCAGGACCCAGATTCTTCTGAGCACCGGCAAAAGCCAGGTCGAGTTTATCCCATTCGATCGGTCGCGACATGATATGAGAAGACATATCCGCAACCAGCGGCACCGCACCCGTGTTTGGATACTCATGATATTCAATTCCACCGATGGTCTCGTTGCCGCAAATGTGGAGATAAGCGGCATCTTCTCCTACATTATACTCATCATTGCCGGGGATGCGCGTAAAATTTTCAGACTCTCCGGTCCAGATAATACGGGTCGGCCCCTGCTTTTCGGCATCGGCAATTGCTTTTTTGACCCAGGTTCCAGTATTGAGAAATTCTGCATTTTTGCCATCGATCATGAGGTTCAAGGGGACCATTGCAAACTGCAAAGTGGCCCCTCCCTGGATGAACAGAACCTCGTGGCTGTCCGGGACACCCAGTACTTCGCGGATACCGGCAATGGCTTCATAGTGTACATCATCGTAATGTTTGCCACGGTGACTCATTTCGATGAGAGACATTCCCGCACCCTGGTAATCAACGAAATCGGCCTGGGCCTTTTCCAGCGCAGGAAGCGGCAGGGTGCAGGGCCCGGCCGAAAAATTGAATATTCTGTTTGCCATCTTCTATCCCCCAGCAATGTAAATCTGATTGCTTTGAATTTAATTTTTTATTTAATTTAATTTGACGAAAGAGTCAAGCTCATATCATGGATTCAGCGGTTGTAGGGTTAAAAAAATCGAGATGCCAAAAC
>Ga0255055_10001011_pt1 | contig 21312 bp, 20 predicted proteins | sample JV7_2_27_MG_FD_188633 | JGI IMG/M metagenome (GOLD analysis project Ga0255055, IMG submission 188633) | Seawater microbial communities from Jervis Inlet, British Columbia, Canada - JV7_2_27 | ecosystem: Environmental > Aquatic > Marine > Inlet | place: Canada: British Columbia | collected...
GGCATTGGCACTTTTTTAAGATCACCGAAAGTAAAGAAAGTGCCAATGCCTTCTGAAATCCACTCCAGAACGTAAAATAAGCTGTCAGGAGTAAGTCCCGGATTTGGGAGTTCTGTTTCTTGAGCTAAAACTACTGGCCCGAGAGAGAATGAAAGTGCTAAAGTTATTAATAAAGATATTGTTTTCATATATTTAATTCCTTACTTTTTATGTTTTTGCCGACCTTTCATTTTCATTATATCAAAAAACCGCTCAAAAAGCGATTTTTTGATTCCTGCCTTGCCAACAAGCAGGCGTCTCAATTATTCGATAATTCCAACTTCAATTATCCGCTGTTCAATTTAATTTTAAACATACTCTTAAAATACGCCCAATGCGAGAAAATATGAAATATTGAAATCGCAAACATCGCAATTCCTGCCTCTACGTGCCAAAACAGAATATTAAACCAAGGAAGAATTGTTACTCCAAAATTAATTTCTATAATCAACAATATTCCCAATATTCCGGAAATTAAAAAAGTTATAAGTAACAGAAAATTCCAAATTTTTCTATGATTAACAACACTGATAATTTTTTTCTTAGATAGAATGCAACTGATTGCGTATAAAACAATTAGATATAAAAAAATTGGCAAAAGATGATAAACGCTTTTTTGCTGTTTATCTTCTTTGTCTGATATGTTAATTTCCTTTGTTATTTGCGCATTCGCTATTTTATCACTTCTATTTTCAGGCGCTGGCTGTGAATGATCGCATATTCCATCATTATCCGTATCAATATATTTTGCGCAATCTCCTGGATAAGGACAGTCTATTTCATTATGCAGACAATCGTCCCACGCCAACACGCTTACTGGAATTAAAATAAATAATAGCAACGCAAAAATTATTTTTTCCATTTTATTGCCCCTGTTTTATCTTTTCAGCAATGTCTTTTATAATTGATGGGGAAAATTTATATTCATATCTCATATCTTCCAGTATGGTTTCTGTTGTGTAATTTTCTTGAAAATCAAATTCCTGAATAATCCCATTGAGCAGCTCCTTGGAATCTATTTGCCATAAATCAGCTACTTGTTGTATTGTTAGCTGTTTCATCTTACTGCCTTCTATTTCAACAAAATGGTCATGCTCATGATTATCACTAGAATGTTCAGTATTTTCAACTTCAACAGAACTTTGTACACTGGCCTCCATTAACGTTTTTTCTATTGATGTTTCTTTGGAGCTATTCATAATTAAAAATAGCCCTAATAATATTATAAGTATAAATCCTATAGCTATAAATGATGTTTGTTTTTTCATTATATATAATTAATTTAATTAGCCACAATAGAGAAGAGGCGCCTCTTCTCTATTGTTGCGCATTTTATCTTCCGCGGCCTTGTTTATTGCCATTTCCTTGTTCTTTGCCGTACCCAGCGCCGACTTTTTCACCATTGCTGATTCTAAGTCCCAATTCTTTTCTAATTTGATCGGCACCCTCTAAATCACCCTCATGAGCCAATTGATACGCTTCAGCAAATCTCGAAAAGTTTTCCGCATTAATCACCTGAATAACTCTTCCGCGTCCATTCATTAATTCTCTCCACGCTTCATAATCTTCATTTGCAAAAGCTTTAGTTATTGCGATGTGCCTTTCTGAAGAACAAGCTGGCCCTTGCTCTGAGTAATCACCTTGATAGGCCATTGTCGGAGAAATAGCGAAAGCAAAAGCGAATACCATTACAGCCACAAACGTTCCACCTAAAATCTTGGTTGATTTTTTCATATTTTTATTCCTTTTCTTTTGTTTGAATTAATAAGACAAAAATTCGACCTTTGTGCTTATTAATACACCTTACCAGTCAATTTTATTTCACTAACGCCTAAAATCACGCATAGGTTTGCGACGATAAAAACGAATAGTGTCTTCATCTGTAATTTTGTGAACTCCAAAAGCCTTGATTGTAGAATTATCTTTATCTCCTATCACTATTACGGTATCTTCTTCTTTAATATACTTTATAGATTGAAAAGGACGAGTTTCAGAAGATATAACTATAGAAAAAATTTCTCCTTCTTTTGTTTCTATTTCAAAACCATTATCAGCAAGATTTAAAACTTTACCAAAATAAACATTATCCAGAGATTTTATATGACGCCCCTTATACAGGGGTCCAAAAACAGAGAATTTACCTTCTTGGACGCCTTGAAACAATTTTGAGTGCATTGGTGTCCTCGCAATAAAAATCCCTAATAGTAAAATAATTATCACTATACCTAAGATCGAATAAACTAAAGGCCTTTGATAAACTACGGAAAATTTTCTGGCAAGAAACTCTAAAATAATAACAAAAAGAATTACAAAAAGCATTAAAAGCCAAGGCAAAGATGCAAAAAACATTCCTAAACCTCTAAAGCCAAGAGCTGGAAAGTTAAAAACCCCACTGGCGCGAAGAAGAAAAATAATAAAACTTGCTAAAAATATAGTTAAAAGAAAAGCAAAAACAATACCCGCTACAAAAAGAATGGTTTTTAAAATAAAATAAGACTTAGGCTTCATTTTTATTTTGCCTTTTTTAATCTTTTTCAATATTTTTTCACCTATAGTTTTGGTCATAAAATTTATTTCCCATTAATTTTTTTAATTTTTCCCGACCTCTTTTTAAACGAATTCCAACGGTAGAAATTGGAATACGTAAAATATCAGCGATTTCCTTATAACTTAGTTCTTCTAAATAATAAAGGATGATTGGTTCGCGGTATTTTATTTCTAATTTATCAAGGCATTTATCAATTGCCTGACGTATTCTTTCTAGATCTATGCCTGTATCATCATTTTTAGCAACAGAATACGGCAAAAGAATATCTAATTCAAAAAACGAAAATACTTTTCTTCTTTTGTGTTTCTTCAATGCATTAACAAATTCATTGTGAGCAATACGATAAAGCCAGGAAGAAAATTTCTTTTCAAGATTGAAGCTCTTAATATTTTGATAGGTCTTAATAAATACTTCCTGAACAACGTCCTCGATGTCTTCTGTGATATTAAGAAACTTCCTGGCATAGCGCTTCATTTTTGCTTCATAGCGCTTAACTAATTCACCAAATAGCTCAAAATTACCCAACTGAACCATCTGGACAATCTCCTCATCTGCCTTTTCCGATGTTTTCTGTCCCATAATATTTAATACAACTAATGAATAGACTTTATTTCAATTTTATCAAAAAATCGCTTAATCCGCCAACTGGCGAAAGCGATTTTTTGACCCGCTTCGCCATAGCTTCAGCGAGGCGAGCCCGTCTCGGTCACTCGATACATTCTACTTCGGCTGCCGGGGAAGGATTCGAACCCGTCCCGATCTAAACCCTTTCCAAAATCTTAAAACCCTCCAAAACCGAATCGCAAATAAAATCTTCTAAGGGTATAAAATCTTCCTTGAGTTGAGATTTTCTCAGGCAAAAATTATATATCCGTTTCTTATCCTGTTTAATAATAGCTGGGGGGAAATTCTTCAATAACAACATCCCCTGTATAATTAGCCGTCCTATCCTGCCATTACCGTCAGAAAAAGGATGAACTTGTTCAAACCGACTGTGCGTCTTAGTAATATGACTGATAATATCTTTATTCTGTCGATTAATATCTTTAATTATTTTTTTTATTAATTGAGACACCTTCAAATAGTTAGCTGTTGGAATGTACGCGCCAACAATACGAACCGAATGCTTCCTATAAAAGCCAGCGTCATCTTTAATGCCATTCATTAAAATACTATGAAGTTTCAAAATCAGTTTTTCACTTATATCAGATGTTAGCCCAGCGAGATAATCTAACAAGTATCGCCAAGCAGCTTGATGATTCTTTACCTCTAATTGTTCAATAATATCCTTGTTTGGCAAAGCGACATTATCAAACAAAATTGCCCTGGTTTCATCTTCGGTTAAAGTACTGCCTTCGATTCTGTTCGTATGATAAGTAAACGAAAGCATAAACTGATCATAAATATCAGGATTTTTCATGATTTTCCTTAAAATATTTTTATGCTCTTTAGATTTCTTTAATATTATTTGCTTCTTTGCACTTAAAGGATCGTCAGGGATGGTTTTTTGGCCCGTGTATTTAAAATATAAATTATTAATATTTTCTTCTGCTTTTCTATGAGGCTTTGACCTCCCATTGATCCAACTATTAAAAGTAACAAAAGACACTCCAAGCTCTTTTGCTGATTTTTCTTGGGTTAGACCTGAAAGACTTTGAATTATTCTTAATTTTTCAGCTATGGTCATACACTATCATTTTATAAAACTTTATAAAGCTTGTCAAATGTAAAAACTTTATAAAGTTCTTAACGAAGGAACGATTCTTGAGAAACGAGAGTTGTTGGCATGTTTGAAAAGTAAATTGGTGTTGGAAAATAGAAAATTGAGATTAGAAAGATAAAAAAAGAGCCGCTTCTAACCACATAGAGACGGCTCTGGCTAAATGCCAAGGTTTTTCCTTAAATTTTAATCTCCCTCCTTGCTTTATCATGTAAAGCTGCAAGACCAGAAAGCAATGTAAGTTGTTGACCCATCTGATCTACGTTGTGACAATGAAATTCACGCCCTTCGTCTATTTGTCTTATGCGATCTGGGCTATTATAAATCCCACAAGCATCACCAGGACAATCGAGAGTGAAGCGGCCATTACCATGAACATATGCACGAAAATTGTATTTAGCATAAGGGTCTAATTCGCCATACAATTTTCTGTGAACAGCCTGCATGGATTCGCTTATTTCTGGAAAATCGGTCTGGTCATTCTGCTCCAATGAATATAACCAACTACATAAAGGAATGCTGAATTCGCCCCAAAGAGAACCACCATGCATGTCTTTAACAGTTATTGTCTCTACTATCATGAGCTGGATTAAGGATGATGAGGTTTCGACTTCAGGAAACCGCAATAAACTGGAAAAAACCGTAAAGCTTGCTGAAATTGCATCGGCCATTCTCCAATCATATTCATATTCTTCGCCTTTCCCACCACACCAGGAACACTTATTGCTGAAATCACCTTTTCCAGAACCATTGCAATGCTGACAAGCTACCCCTGTATAAATTTTTACTCTGGGTATCTCGGCAACAAATTCAACAAAATCTTTCTTTTCTCCTTGGCCTTCTCTACGAACAAATACATTATCAAATCCAAAATTTCCATCGAAATTGCCAACAAAGTTTTTAAAACCAAGAGGCTTTTTAAGATCAACAATTATCGGAGCGTCATCGCTAACAGGAGCTGTGCCTTTAATAAAATCATTGTGCACTCTTAAAACAATAGCTGGTTTTGTTTTTCGAAAAGATAATTCATACCAACAAGAAATGTTTTCTCTGATAAGTAATTTTATTTCTTTCAATCTATCCTCCTTTTATTTTTAAATGATACTGAGCTTAATCTATCAAAAAACCTTGAAAAAGTCAAGGGTTTTTGAACAAAACTTTTCAGAATGGCTTGGACTCGAACTGAAATTTAGCTCCATTTTAGCCTCTTCGGTCACTAGCACATGCGCTCTGGGCAACCTCGGTCTAGAACCTGGGTTTTAGAGGTAAATTCGGGTCTTTTTCAGAGGTTCCCCCGACGCGCCTGCCCGTCCGAAGTCATCCTCCGCCAAGGCTTCGGAATGACGAAGGAGGGTCCCGGTCGACCTATTTTATACAAAACTCGCAATTTTTTTGGTTAATTCGTCTTTTCCTTCTTTTGTTTTTGCTGAGTAAGGAAAAATTAATATCTGCGACAATTCTTCCTTAATAACAGAGATATTTTTTTCTCTCGCAATCTTTCCTAATTTATCAATCTTGTTCGCGACAATAATAATATTATGCTCATTTTTTTGAAGAATTTTTATCATCTCGCGATCAAGATCAGTTAATCCGACTTTAGCGTCTATAATCAACATAACAGCTTTGGGCCTGACATTGGAGTGCTCTATATACCAAAAAATTCTCTTTATCATTTTGTTGCGTTCTTTTATTGAACACTTAGCATAGCCATACCCTGGAAAATCTACGAAATAAAAAGAATTATCAATACGAAAAAAATTCGCTTCGCGTGTTTTCCCCGGGTGCTTGCTTACTCTGACAAGATGTTTCTGATTGATTAAAGAATTGATCACGCTTGATTTTCCAACATTAGAACGACCAAAAAAAGCGATTTGAGAAAAATCATCTTTCATACTATAATCACCGCCAATTACTCCTTTGATAAATTCTGCCTTTGATATTTCCATATCTATATTTTACCCTCTTTTAATCTAAATACCAAATAAAAAAAGAATGGCCTTAACCATTCTCTGAATATATATGGCTGGCTACCTCTGTCTACTTGTCCTCCGTAGCTTTAGCGAAGGATGGAGACCCTGGTTTTTGAGGGTAATTTAAGGGTTTTTCCGAGTGTTTCCCCGATGCGTCTGCCCGTCCGAAGTTGAAAACGAAGGAGGGTCTCGGTCGGGGTCTTTTGAAGCCGAATGAGACATTTGAGACACTGCTTTAAGCTAAAGTGTCTCATTTTAGCTATCTCTTAGTTCATGGCCTATTTGATTCGAATATTTTTTCTCTAATAAATCTAGAGAGGGCGTAAATCGTTGTTATTTCGAAAGCTTTTGTTCTAGGAACTAGATTCTTAGTGAAAAAACCGACGGCTCCGTCCTGCTGTTTGGTATTTTTCAGTCCTCTAATTTCATCCATCACGTCCCCTAATTCTTTACCTTTTTTTACTCTCTTTACAATTTCTTCGGGCATCAAGACTGAATTTCCTTTCCCAAATCCCCACCTTCCTTTTTTATCGACAATAGCTACAAGTCCAGTCAAAAAAGTCCCCAGTTCTGTTTTTTCAAAACCACCCTCTAGACCGACTCCAAAATCTGCATTTAATCTCTTAATCGCTTTTTTGGCTCTATTTTTGGATCCTTTGACTAGCTCTTCGAAGTCCATTGGCATATCAGAAATACCAGAAGATACAGAAATCCCTATAACCTCACAATTATCAAAAACTTTTTGAAAGGCTTGTTTGACCCCTTTAATTTTGACAGGATTTTTAGAACCAACTGCTATTTTCATATGTTTTTATTATATCAAAAAATCGCTTTGATAGCGATTTTTTGATATTAACTCGTCTCGGTCACTAGCACATAGAGGCTGGCTAACCCGGTCTAGAACCCCGTTTTTAAGGGTAAATTCGGCTATTTTCAGTGTGTCTCACCGACGCGTCTCGGTCGGGGTCTATTTAGGCTAAAATCATATCTAATTTTCAAAACAAGCATCTGAATCATTGATTGCTTTTGGTCCTGACTTTAGGGAATTACCACAACTATCTCGAGTACAAAAAAGTTTAACGATCCAACAAACATTATCTTCCGACTACCGCTTTCTTTTCAGAAGTGTTTTTGGATAAATTTGCACGTCTACTTATTTCTTTTATGATGATTCTTATTAGTTTCTTGGCTTCAATTTCATTTTCCTTAACTGATAAATTCCAATCCAATCCTGGTCCGGTATTTGCTTCCAGAAGATAAATATTACCGTTATTGCTGATAATGAAATCAAGAGCATATAACGAAAACTTTTTATTCAAAATATCGACTATTCTTTTAGAAACTTTTTTTATTTCCAAGGGAATTTCGCTTTTGGATATATATTTTAACAGCCCACCTGCGTGCTCATTACACCTAAAATCTCCTTTTTTGGCAATTCTAATGTATGTCTGAATAATTTTTTGTCCTAAAAATATTAGCCTTACATCGGTTGGTTTAAAAGAGTTTTGAAAACTGAAACCTTTATCAAATTTCACAAAAGGCTGGATGACAAAAGATAGGCTTTTATGCTTTTTTACTAAGGCGATCATCATTTTAGTCTGGTCGTTACCGAATTTATAAACATTTAACCCACCAGCTCCAAACCTATCCTTGATTACTACCTCTTCTGAGAAGTCACTTATGTTTTGATGTTTAGCTATTTTTTCCTTTAGGAGCTTTTGCGCCTTTATAACACCTTGTCTTGTACTGTCTCTTATTGTTACTGTGGGCATAAAAAAACCATTTAGCGCTTCGTAGGTTTTTTGCTTATCAAAACAAAGATCAAAAAGGTGTGGATCGTTAAACGGCCTAATTCGTTTTGAAGAAAAAAGTAAATTACGCTGCATTTTTCTGCTTTTACTTGTTGGAGAGCATTTATCAAAAATGAGTTTTGAAAAGCCTGTTTTTTGGACCTTTATCCAAGCATTTTTTTCGAAAAGCCAATAGCTTTGGCATTTTCCCGCATCGATAATATCAGCAGATGTAGTAAAGGCTGCTTTTAAATTATTTTTTTGACAGGTTTTTAAAAAGTAACCATAGACTAGGTTGTAACTTTCGTTATCAGACCTTTTAGGAAAAGGCGCGCTGATAACTCTAGACACAGAACTTGCACTATTAGTAAGTTTTTCAGAGTAAACAATTAATATGTCAAAATTGGTAATTTTATTCATAAATGGCCTTTATCTACAAAACGTAAATTTTTTTCTTAAGAAAGAAAAAAGAAGAATCTTAAGTAAACAGCAGGCTATATTATATACTTTGTTAGGCTTTAATGAAAGAGAAAGCTAACTCACAGGCTTTTCGAGGAGTAGAGTCACTAGGGCGCATATGCTGGCTGGCTACCTAGATCTAGAACCTGATTATGTGCCTTTTAGAAAATTTTGATTTTCTCAATCCACGCTATACTTCAATTATTACTGGCAAAATCATCGGCCTTCTTCGAGTTTTACTATATAAAAATTGACCCATTTTATTTCGTAAATTATTTTTAATATATGCATAGTCTATCGGTACGCCAGCAATAACTGTATGCTCAACGATTTTTTTTACCTTTTTACGTACTTCTATTAGAAGTTCTTTTGATTCTTTCATATAAATAAATCCGCGAGAAATAATATCTGGATTGTTTTTAACTTTTCCGGTTTGCCGATCTATTGTAACTATAATCACGAACATTCCGTCTTCAGCCATTGTCTTGCGATCGCGCAAAACAATATGGCCAATATCACCAATGCCCAGCCCGTCAACAAAAACATAATTAGTATCAACTTTTTTGTTCAAAACTTTGGCTGTTTTATTTTGAAATTCAATAATTGAACCGTTATCGAGAACAAATATTTTATCTTTAGAAATTCCGGTCTGCATGGCTAATTTTGCTGCTTCTTTCAAAAAATAATGATTAGCGTAAACCGGCAGAAAAAAATCTGGCCGGATTTGCTTTATTATTTCCTTAATACTGGCAGCATTGGAATGGCCGCCAATATGAACATCCATTATGTCGCTATGAACGACATTATCGCATTTGCGATAAAGACTATCTTTCAGTCGCTGAATTGTTCTTTCATTTCCGGGAACAATGGACGATGAAAAAATAATGGTATCATTTTTTTTAATACGGATGAATTTGTGATTGTCTGTAATTATCCGCGATAAAACCGCATTGCCTTCGCCCTGTGCTCCGGTACAAATAATTATAATTTTATTTTCTGGATATTTGTGTATATCGTTAATAGAAATAAGCACTTCCTTGTCGGTTTTTATATATTTTAATTCCTGGGCTATTTTAATATTCATCTTTATGCCATAACCATCCGGGGCAACTTTTTTGCCGATTTTTTTAGCGTATTTGATAATATGATTAATCCTCTTTATTTGAGAAGAAAATGTGCCAATGATTACTTTACCCCTTGCCTCTTTGATGAGTTTTTCCAGGTTAGCATACATATCTTTTTCCGAAACCAATTCGTGAGTGGTATCAAGCGAACCCAGGCTTTCAAGCATTAAAATTTTTGGCGCCGGCAAAGAAGACAAATGATTATAGGTAATTACTTCCTGGTTAATTGGATTTTTCCCTATTGTCCAGTCGCCTGGATGAATGATCGTTCCATTCGGCGTATTGATAATAACGCCGATCGCATCCACAATTGAATGTTCCACATTGAAAAAGCCGATTCTGAATTTACCCAAATCAAACCGGTCATTAATTGATTTAATCTTAATAACCTTCAAGCGCTTAGCTAATTCTTTGACGTGTTCTTCCGCTCTTTTTTCAATTAGGGCAATGGTCAAATCTCTACCAATAATTACTGGATAACCAAGTTTTTTCAAGAGTAATGGAGCAGCGCCAATATGGTCAAGATGTCCATGGCTAAAAATTACTCCGCGAATATTTTTTTCCTTGCCACGCAAATAACTAACATTAGGGATAATAAAATCAATGCCGGGCATATCTTCTTCTGGGAATTGAATGCCCATATCCAAGATAACAATATCATCATCATATTCAAAAACAGTCATATTTCGGCCGACTTCTTCCATGCCTCCCAATGGAATAATTCTTAAGGCGGATTGTTGTTTTGTCTTTTTTCCCATTGTCGGTCTATGTTTTAATTTTTAATATCTTCATCATACCAAAAAACCGCTAAAAAAGCGATTTTTACTCTCTTCGGTCACTATCACATAGTGGCTGGCTACTCCGGTCCAGACCCGGAATTTTGAGGGTAAATCAAGGGTTTTTCCGGGCTTTCCCCCGACGCGTCTCGGTCGGGGTCTTGTATTTATTAAGTTAACTTTTTAACTAAATAATCAAAAAATTGTTGATGTAACTTTAATAAATGCTTAAAATATTTTTTATTCTCTGGCTTATCATAAAAATCATTAACACCAATGTCTACTAATATTGCGCCCATTGTTCTTTCAAGAAGATTTATATTTAATTTTCTATCAAAATCTTTGTCTTTTTTAACTATTGGAATCTGATGATAGTGCTTTCGCCACTTTTCAACATAATTTATCCATTTTCTAAAAGAATAATCTGTGTCTCTTATGTGCTGCATACAGGCCCAAATATTAAAAGCTAATTCATACCATTGAGGACAATGACTCCAAAAAAGATTTGAGAATAAGACGAATGAACCGCCAGGCATTTTATAAATATCATTAGCAGTTATATGTCTATGACAGAAAATTAAAGGAATTGAAGAAAAGTGTTTTTTTACTAAATGATTAAATTTTTCTAAAAAAGGAATATAATCTTCTTTTTTTAGTCTTTTTTTATGCTCAGAAATTTTACGCCAATTTTCAATTCTTTTAGTGGTTAATTCTAAACTACTTTTAACTGTTGCTTTTAACCAGGGATTTATTAAGGTCAGCGTTCTATAATCTTGATAAAATTTTCCAAATTCTTCCATTTCCTTTTCATTAGCAAATGGCATTTCAAAGATTTTAGGCGCATCAATATATTCAGAAATCAAAAAGCCATACTCTCTATCTTTATTCCATTTTTTATAAAAATATAATTTAGGAACACGAACCAATAAACTCTTGTTTTGTTTCATAAATTTATTAATCATTTCCGTTTCATCAATCTCGGGTTTTAATCCTTGTAATTTCAAAACTGCCGGCTTTCTCTTATATTTTCCCTTATAAATTAAACTCCCAACTTTATTTTTTTCATAAATAATGCCTCGAAAAATTTCTTTTTCAGGTTTAAATCCTGTCTCTTTTAGTATTTGTTCAAGAACTTCTTTTTCTCGCTTAGAAAAATCATCTTGTTTAAAATATTTTTCTGTTATTACGTTTCCCATATTTTTATCTTAACAAAAAACCGCTCAAAAAGCGATTTTTTGACGCGTCTCGGTCACTCGATACATTCGACTTCGGCTGGCTACCCCGGTCTAGAACCCCGTTTTTGAGGGTAAATTTGGGCCTTTTTCGGGGTTTCCCACAACGCGTCTCGGTCGGCCTGCCCGCCGAAGTGGCGGGGGTCTTTTGAAGCCTTGCCACGTTCTTTAACAATTTCAAGTTTTTCTTTGACGGCAATTAAATTTGAGTTCGCGAAACGAACACAGATTATTCTATAACAGTTTAACCAATCAACCCAATCGGATGAGCAGAACAGCAACAACGGCGAGAACCATAAGCAAAATTTTGCGTGTAGTTATACTTTCTCTAAAGAGAAAGTATGCTGTTATTGCTGTAGCAAAAATATACAAGGAATGGATTGAGGTGATAAGCGGAAAAGGTCCTTTTGTCAGAGCTATAAAAAGAGCGTATCCACCAAAAAAACTAAAAAGACCTATGGGAATGCCTATCTTAAATCCACCAGACAACAATTCTTTTTTGGAATCCTTTTTGTGGACAAAGAAAAGAACGAGAAGTGCTATAAATGTTGCAAAAAGATATTGGTATATCTGAAACGCGTGGATGTCAAAATTATCAGCAACAATTTTTTGCAACACTTTATTGAAGGCAGATACAAAAATAATCGCAGAACCGACACCAAGAACTAATGGTGCAAATTGTGACTTGCCCCTTTTGTACAGAAATAAAAATACAGTAATAACAGCAAGAAGTATGCCCGCGCCTTGTAAAAGGGTCACATATTCACTGAAAGCAAATATGCCGACGAGAACGGTTACAACCAAGCTGGCTGTAGTGGTAACAGGAAAAAGCACATTCGTATCAACATGCTCAAGTGCATACATTTGCAAGAGCATAATGATCGGGAATGATATGCCCCAAAGAAAAGCAAGCCACAACATTCCATTAGTTGTCAGTGGTAGATATGAAAAGAAAAAAACCAGCGAAAGTACTGCCGATACAAGAAGTGACCAAAATGCTGTTGAAAAACGGCTATACTTTTTTGCCGATGGGTACTTGTAGAAAACTAGTGCTACTCCGAACAAAAGAGTGGCCAATATTGAAAATGGAAACCATGATAAAGTTAGCATACATAAATGAAAAAATTTCTTTATTTTTAATCATACATCTTAATTCTATCAAAAAATCGCTCAAAAAGCGATTTTTTGACCCGTCTCGGTCACTAGCACATGCGCTCTGCCGGGCTAGGATTCGAACCTAGATCTCGAGAGCCAGAATCTCGGGTGCTACCATTACACCACCCGGCAAAATAAAAATTGCTCTTGCCTTCACTACCAAAAATTTGGTGTGGGGGCTTGGCAATCTTAATTGGGGCTTGGGGTTTAAAGTTTGAGGTTTGGGGTTTAGACTCTAAGGTATTTTCTGATGGCAATAAAACTGCTAGCTGCTCCCAAGCCAACTCCAACAACTAAAAGTAAAACTAAAAATGCCCAAACATTAGCCTGAAAATAGACAAAGAAATCTTCAATCGGTAAAAACCCTGAAATTTTAGGCGAAATAAAGTAAAAAACTGGATAAAGAATTCCTATGGTAAGCAGCGAGGAAATAATGCCATACAAAATTCCTTCAATAATAAATGGCCCTCTAATAAACCAATTATTGGCTCCGACTAATCTCATAATCTTAATCTCCCCCCGAGAACTGTAAATTGCCAAACGAATAGCACTAAAGGTTACTAAAAGCACAATCAAAATCATAATCACGCTCAGAATCAATCCTCCTAATTTTACATTAGCTATTAAATTAGAAAGCCTGTCAATTACTTCTTTGTTCTGTCTATAATCTACTTTATCAATAATATTGCTGTAATAAATTCCTTCTAAAAATGTACTAATTGTTTCGTATTGAGATGCTTCCTGGGCTTTAATGTTTAAACTTGCCTCTAAGGGATTTTCTCCCAATTCCTGAAGGCTTTGAATCAAATAGGGGTTATCTTTGTGCCTTTCTCTAAATCGTTCTAAGGCATCATCCCGAGAAACATATTCAACTCGTTCAACCTCGACTAATTTTTCAAGCTGGGATTTGACCACTAAAATATCTTCTTCATCAGCTTCTAATTTGAAATAAACGCTAATATCAATTTTTTCCTGAAGATTGAGCAAAACTGCGCTAGCAATAACATTGAGCATTAAAAGAGTGCTAATCACTAATAAGGTAAGAACCATAACGCTAATTGTAGCTGCAGAAAGCCAGCCATTCCGCCAAAAGTTCTTTAGACCTGATTTAATTATGCGTTTGAGAGTAATCATAATTTAGGCTATATATCTTCCTTCTTCTTCGTCCTTAATCATTCTACCATTATCTAAAGTAACAACCCGTTTGCCAATTGTATTAATTATTTCCCTGTCATGAGTAGCTAAAACCACGGTTGTTCCCATCTCATTTATCTTGCATAAAAGTCTAATAACATCCCAGGTATGAAGAGGATCTAAATTACCGGTCGGCTCATCGGCTAATAATATAACCGGGCGATGGGCAAGAGCCCGACCAATAGACACTCTTTGTTTCTCGCCCCCGGAAAGTTGGGGGGGGAAATGATGGGCTCGCTCGCTCAATCCTACTAATTTTAAAATCTCAGGAATATCTTTTCTTATCTCTCCCTCTGTCTTACCGGCTGCCTCCATGGCAAAAGCAATATTCTCATACGTAGTTTTATTAGAAAGTAATTTAAAGTCCTGAAATACAACGCCAATTTTTCTTCTATAAAGTGGCAAGCCCTTAGAACCAACCTGCTTCAAGCTTTGCCCGTCTACAAGTATCTCCCCTACGCTGGGTTCTTCTTCTTTGAGTAATAGTCTTAAAAGAGTGGTTTTTCCTGCCCCGGATTGGCCAACAACAGAAATAAATTCTTTAGGCTTAATTCTAAAGCTTATATTCTCTAAAGCAATTGTACGCTCCGCATTAATGGGATATATTTTAGATATGTTTTTGAAGTTTATCATATTTAAATTTTGATTTCTGCTTCTATAAATTTATCTAAATCACCATCAAGAACTTCTTCGGGATTCGAACTTTCTATACCCGTCCTTAAGTCTTTAACCATTTTATAAGGATGGAGGACGTAGGAACGAATTTGGTTTCCCCATTCAGCTGCCACTTGTTTTCCTTGAATTTTTTTCTTCTCTTTTTCCTGTGTTTGCAGCTGCTTTTGGAATAATTTTATCTGTAATAACTTCATTGCTTTCTTTTTATTAGTGCCCTGAAGCCGTTCTGATTGGCAAGCTGCTACAATGCCGGTGGGAAGATGAGTAATCCTAACAGCTGATTCTGTTTTATTAACGTACTGGCCGCCAGGGCCAGATGCTTTATAAGTATCAATTTTTAAATCCTCGGGCTTAATTTTTTCCGTTAGTTGGTGCCCGTTGGCCGACGAACTGAACTCTGGTAAAATCTCTATTAAAGCAAACGAAGTGTGGCGTAAATTATCAGTATTAAAAGGCGAAAGTCGAACCAACCTATGAACCCCGGCCTCTCCTTTCAAATAACCGTAAGCATAGAATCCATTGAGTTCTAAAGTTACATTTTTAATACCTGCCTCCTGGCCAGCAGCAATATGAATAACCTGGGCCTTAAATTTGTGCTTTTCAGCATATCTTAAATACATCCTTAAAAGCATTTCAGCCCAATCTTGAGCATCAACGCCTCCAGCTCCGGCACGAATAGACATTATAGCATTTTTCTTATCATATTTGCCAGAAAGAAAAACTTTTATCTCTTCTTCTTCAAATTTCTTCTGAAGCTGGTTGAATTGATCTATTTCTGGTGATTTTTCAAGTTCCTCCAAATCCTTTTCTAATTTTTCCCAAAAATCTACTTGCTCTTGTAAATCAGCTAATTCCTGGCTGATTTCTGCTGCTTTTTCGGAATTATCCCAAAACCCGGGTTCTTGAACCAAAATTTCTAATTGGATAATTTTCTCCTTTTTCTTTTTTAAATCAAAGACAGTCCTTCGCCTGAAGGATTTTTTCTTTTAATTCCTCTATTTTTTCTTTTATTTCCATCTCTTTAAGTTCAACCTTGAACTAATTGTACTACATTTGATATAAACTTACAACCCTAGTTCGACCCGAACGGGTTTAGAAGAAGCCGACAGTCTGATTCGAACAGACGACCTGAGCTTTACGAAAGCCCTGCTCTACCACTGAGCTATGCCGGCGAAAGCGGGATACGAGAATTGAACTCGCGTCTCTTGCTTGGGAAGCAAGCGTACTACCACTGTACTAATCCCGCAAAAATAGCCCCGAGGAGAATCGAACTCCTGTTTTAAGGTTGAAAACCTCATGTCCTAACCACTAGACGACGGGGCCAAGTAACATTAGTAATGTTAATATTCTTCGCATTTAATCTGGTAAAAGCTCTTTGAGTGGTCGCAGGATGGACATTTTTCCGGGGGCTGCTTTCCGAGATGAACATAACCGCATTCTCGACATACCCATTCAACTTCTTTGTCTTTTTTGAAAACAGTTCCAGCTTCTACTTCTTTCAATAATTTCTTGTATCTTCCCTCGTGATGCTCCTCTGCTTTAGCAATTGCTTTTAAACGACTGGCAATTTTCTCCAGACCCTCTTCTTCAGCAAGTTTGGCAAATTCCGGATACATTTCCCTGTATTCATAATTCTCTCCAACAATTGCTGTTTTTAAATTTTCAGCAGTGTTACCGTAAACTAACGGAGCAGCTGCTTCAACCTTTATCTCATTTGTATCCCCCTTGAGTTCCTGAATGTGTTCAAATAACCTTTTGGCGTGTTCCTTTTCATTATCAGCAGTAATCAAAAATATCTCAGCAATCTGCTCATATCCTTCCTTTTTAGCAATTTTGGCATAAAAAGTATAACGATTTCTCGCCTGGCTTTCACCAATAAATGCTTTGGTTAAATTTTCTAATGTTTTCTTCATAATTATTTTGTTGTTTTATTATTTTTTAATTGTATCATTTTATATTCTTAATTGTACCATTTTGAAACAAAAAATGTAACAATTAAATTTGCCTTAAAAACGACTTTTTAGCTCCTGTTTAAAAAAACATATCCTATGCTAAATACTGAAGCAATAATAAAGCTTAGCATAAATGGATTCTGTCCAATAAAAAATATCAGTATTAATAACGGCATAACAATAACCCTGGCAAGATTAAATACCATCTCTCTGGCCACTATAAAACGGAAGTGCTTTTTTTGAATAGAAAAAAGGCCTTTTTTAACAAACAAAGCATAACTATGAGCTGCCCAGGGAACATGTAAAACTTTTTCAGCTATATTTTTATAAGAATCTACTATAAAAATCTTCAAGGGACTATTGGCAAAAATGCGGCCTATCCATCCAAGAGTATAAAATAAAGCTCCGACTCTAAGTAATTTCACTCTGTCATACTTATCTGTAATTTTTCCGATAATATAAAATACTATTACTGAAAAAACCATGGAAAGCGTAATAAGTAATCCTGTTTTTTGAACCGTTATTAGTATAATAATAAGAAATATTGGCCAAATAACTCTTCCAACCATAGATTCAACTGCATAGCCCGAGAAACTTATTAGCATGCCCCTGTTCTTGCGAGAAAAAATTTCTCTGAACATTCCACCTGCTGTAAAGCTTAATTTTTCATAACTGTCTTTGGTAAAAAACAAAGGCAATGTTCCCAAAATTAATACGCATGAACCAATAAGATACAAAAGGGCAAAACTATGATAAGCTATAAAACCCCCGATTAATGGAGCTAATATAAAAACAACTATGCCTAAAATCCCAATAAAAGAAATCGCCTTTCCTCTGTTTTTGTTTTCAGAATGAGTAATAAAATTTAGATGATAGCCATAATTATACAAAATCATTCTCCAAGACAATAAAAAGGGCAAAATAAAAAACAGCCACGACTGTCCGCCCAATAACTTTAATCCGAGATAATACAAAACAATAAAAGGAGTTGACCACAATATCGCATGTTTAATCCCTATTTTTGAAACAATCTTTGCTCCCCAATAAGAGAAAATTACAAAACTTAAAGAAACTAAAAAATAAAAGAAAATAATTGCATAAATAGGATAACCAAGTTTGTAAAAATAAATAGGTACAAAAATATTTATCAGTGCTTCACCAAAGCTCATAATAGCAACTGATAAATAAAAATGGTTTAATTCTTTATTCCTAAAAAAATGATGGTGATAGAAATGGGTTAATAAACTCATCTGTCAAAACTTGCTCAAAAGCAAGGCCTCTGATAATATTTATATATAATAATTATACCACAAATAATGATTATTCTTGGCATTGAAACAAGTTGTGATGATACTGGAGTTGCCATCGTAGAAGCAGATGAACGCCGGTCAAAACGCGGATTAACGCGGATTTTTAATATTAGGTCTAATATTGTTTCTTCTCAAATAAAAGTCCACCAAAAATACGGCGGGGTGGTGCCGAATTTAGCAGCCCGGGAGCATTTGAAAAATCTTGAACCCTGCCTCCGACAAGCTTTTGTAGAAGCAAAAGTTACTCCCGAGAATATCGATTTAATCACCGTTACTATAGGCCCCGGCCTAATTCCCTGTCTTTTAATTGGAGTAAACTTTGCCAAAACTTTGGCTTATGTCTGGAAAAAACCGATTATTGGAATAAATCACATTGAAGCGCATATAATTGCAAACTATTTTGAAAATTCTGAAATCAAGTTTCCCGTAATTGCTTTGGTTGTGTCGGGCGGACATACGCAACTGGTTTTGATGGAAAATTTTGGGAAATATAAAATTTTAGGAGAAACCCGGGACGATGCAGCTGGGGAATGTTTTGATAAAGTAGCAAAACTGTTGGGCCTTGGTTATCCCGGCGGCCCTGCTATTGCTGCCGAGGCAGCAAAATACCAAATACGAGCTACCAAATACGAAATACGACTTCCTCGGCCGATGATTAAGCACAAGAGTTATGATTTTAGTTTTTCGGGACTAAAAACCGCTGTTCTTTATGTAACAATAAACAATAAACAACAAATAATGAACAAAAAGTTTATCCAAAAACTATGCCATGAAACCCAGCAAGCAATTATTGATGTCTTGATAGAAAAAACTATCCGAGCAGCAAAAGAATACCGCGCAAAAACCGTAATACTATCCGGCGGCGTAGCTGCAAACGATGAGCTGCGAAAGCAACTTCAGAAAAAAATACGAGATACCAATTTTCTGGTTCCGTCAAAAATTCTATGCACTGACAATGCTGCAATGATAGCTGCGGCTGGATACTTTAGATACAAGTTTGGCAAACCAAAAACTGACTGGAAAAATATCAGTGCTGATGCTAATTTACGAATAGACCAAAAAATGAGATAATATAACTATATGGGAAAGAAAATTTCAAAAGCCTACGAACCAAAAGAGGTTGAAGAAAAAATTTACAAACTCTGGGAAAGAGGTAAATTTTTCTCGCCCTCCGAAGCCTTGACGAAGGAGGGTAAACCCTCATTTACAACTGCAATGCCGTTGCCAAACATTACCGGCTCTCTTCATATGGGACACGTTCTAAACAATAGCATCCAAGATGTCCTGACTAGATATCATCGAATGAAGCAAGAGCCAACTCTTTGGATGCCGGGTACTGATCATGCAGGTATTGCTACTCAAAATGTTGTTGAAAAAGAGCTGAAAAAAGAAGGATTAACCCGTCACGACTTGGGAAGAGAAAAATTTACTAAAAGGATTTGGGAATGGAAAGAAAAATATGGAAATCTTATTTTGGAACAGCTTAAAAAAATGGGCTGTTCCTGCGATTGGTCAAGGGCTCGGTTTACCCTAGACAAAGATTATGTTAAAGCAGTTGAAACTGCTTTTATGCACTATTATAAAAAGGGTTGGATTTACCAGGGCCCGAGAATTGTTAATTGGTGTCCAAGATGCTCAACTGCAATATCGGATATTGAGGTTAAATACGTACCTCGGAAAACTAAGTTATGGTACATTAAATATCCGCTTAAGCAACAAGCAACAAGGAACAAGAAGCAAGAATATATAACCGTTGCAACTACAAGACCGGAAACTATGCTTGGAGATACAGCAGTGGCAATTAATCCAAAAGACAAACGATATAAAAATTTAAAGGGCAAAAAAATTATTTTACCGCTAATGAACAGGGAAATTCCGATTATTGCTGACCATCGGGTTGAATCTGAATTTGGCACCGGAGCCGTAAAAATTACACCTGCCCACGACGCTACTGATAACAAAATTGGCAAAGAACATAAACTGGAAACAATAAACGTTATTGGCGAAGATGGAAAAATGACCAAAGAGGCAAAAGAATATGCTGGCTTGAAAGTTCTTGAAGCTAGAAAGAAAATTATTGAAGACCTTAAAAAACAAAATCTTTTAGAAAAAGAGGAGGATTACGAGCATTCTCTATCGCTTTGTGACCGCTGTAATACTCCAATAGAGCCCCTGATATCAAAACAATGGTTTATAAAAATGAATGAATTAGCTAAGCCGGCGATAAAAGCGGTTAAAGAAAACAAGGTTAAATTTATTCCTAATCGTTATAAAAAAGTTTATTTAGATTGGATGAAAAATATTGAAGATTGGTGCATCTCTCGTCAACTCTGGTGGGGACACAAAATTCCCTTAAAAGGCGTTGATGATGTTTTGGATACCTGGTTTTCTTCTGCGCTATGGCCATTTGCTCATCTGGGTTGGCCAAAAAAAACAGAGGACTTAAAGTATTTTTATCCCACTACTGTTTTAGTTACTGCTCGTGACATTCTTTATCTATGGGTGGCAAGAATGATTTTTTCAAGCTTAGAATTCTGTAAAACGATCCCATTTAAAGATGTATATATTCATTCAACCATCTTGACTTTAAAGGGTCGCCGGATGAGTAAATCTCTTGGCACTGGAGTTGACCCCATAGATTTAATTAATAAATACGGAGCTGACGCTACTCGTTTTGGTTTGCTTTACCTGACTAGTCGAGATCAACAAGCAATAAAATTCTCTGAAGATGCTATAAAAGCCAGTCGTAATTTTGCTAATAAGCTCTGGAATATTGACCGATTTATATCAATGAACAGTGAGCAGCGAACAGTAAACAGTAAAAATAAAAATTTATCGCTTGCTGACAGATGGATTTTGAGTCGGTTGAATGCGCTTATTAAAGAAATTTCTGAAAAAATTGAAAATTATCAATTAGGCGAAGCGACTCGTCAGCTTTACGATTTTGTTTGGCATGAGTATGCGGATTGGTACATTGAACTCAGTAAATTGCAGGAAAAAGATTTTAATCAGAAAATTTTCAAAATTATCCTTCAACTTCTCCATCCGTTTATGCCGTTTATAACCGAACATATCTGGCAGATAAATTACAAAAACGAAAAAGCATTAATAGTTTCAAAATGGCCGAAAGCAAACAGCAAACTTATTGATAAAAAAACAGAAAGCGAATTTGAAAAAATTAAGCAAAAAATAATTGATATCCGCAAAAAGAAACCTGACCAGAGATTACAAGATATAGATATCGTTAAAAAATTGATATAAATGGCATGACTACAACCCTCTACATAATCCTCGCTGTTGTTCCCAGTATTCTCTGGCTGCTTTTTTACTTGCGCAAAGACAAACATCCGGAACCCAACAGGATGGTT
>Ga0255055_10001012_pt1 | contig 21308 bp, 7 predicted proteins | sample JV7_2_27_MG_FD_188633 | JGI IMG/M metagenome (GOLD analysis project Ga0255055, IMG submission 188633) | Seawater microbial communities from Jervis Inlet, British Columbia, Canada - JV7_2_27 | ecosystem: Environmental > Aquatic > Marine > Inlet | place: Canada: British Columbia | collected...
CGGGCTACTCGGCTATGCGCTCGATGGGGATTGGGCCGGTCGGCACGCTGGTCGCGGCAGGAATCCTCCCGGAGCGGCCCCGCGTGATCGTGGCTGACTTCGATAACCGCACCGCAGATAGCACCCTGGGCATCACGATCGCCGAGATGCTGCGCATCGACCTCGCCCAATCACAGGTAGTGAGGCCGCTCAGAAACAGGGCGATCGCAAATGCGTTGCGTCGCATGGAGCGAGATCCTGCAACACCGCTCGACCTGCAAGTGGCCCTGGAGATCGCGGAGCGAGAAGGCGTACCAGCGGTCATCGCTGGTGCTGTCAGTCCCATGGGGGATGGGTACGTGCTCTCGGTGCGTCTGATAGCGACAGCAGATGGTGCGGAGTTTGTTCCGTTACGCGAGACCGTGAGAGATCCCGCGGCCCCATACGATGCAGTCGACCGCCTGTCCCGAGCGCTGCGGGGCCGAATCGGAGAGCCGCTTCGCTCCGTGAGGGGCAGCGAGCCGCTCGCACGGGCAACAACCCCCTCCATTGACGCCCTCCGGAAGTTCACGGAGGGCACCCGCGCCTACGGGCGCACCGGCCAATACGCCAGAGCAACCGCCTTGCTGGAGGAAGCCGTGGCGCTGGACTCGGGCTTCGCCCAAGCGCACCACATGCTGGCAACGTGGTACTACGACAGGGAGATGTACTCACAGGCGCGCGAGGCGGCACGCAGGGCATTCGAGCACCGGAGCCGAATGCCGGAGAGACGGCGCGCGGCGACCGAGGTGGACTACTACCGTTTGGTGGAGCCCGATCGCGCCAAGCTCATGGAAGTGTACGAGTCAACTCTGAGCCGATATCCCCGGCACGCGACTGCAATGGTCATGCTTGCGGACCTCTACCTCAAGAGTCGTAGGTGGACAGAGGCGGAACGGGTGGCATTACGGGCGGCAGCCATAGTTCCCTTCCCGAATGCATTCTATAACGCGATCGAGGCGCAAGTGGCCCAGGGAAGGCTCGGCGATCCAGAACGCACCCTACTGGGACTTGCCGAGGCGGACCCCGAACACAGGTACCTGCTCTGGCTACCGGTGCAATTCGCTGCGGCCCGCCGCGACTACGAAGGCACGGGGGCACTGCTCGACTCGACGCGCCGGGATGAGAATGTTGCGTGGTGGTTGCTCGGCACGGCAAGGAACAGGGTTGTGCAGGGGATGTTCGCCGAAGGGCTGGGATATCTAAGTGAGTGGATCCTCATAGACAATGAGAACCACGACATTTGGGGGGCGGCGATCCACGCGAGAGTGAGCGTGTGGAGTGGGGACACGACCGGTGCGCTGAACCGGGTCGAGCTCGCACTCGAGGGATACCGGCCGGACTCTCTTCCGGATGAAGCTTTGTATCTGCCGCTCGTGACGCTGTACGCTGAGGCCAACCAGCCGGAGCGGGCCCGCGAGTTCTTGGAAGCCTACCAAGTGCAGGTACACGAGGTAATACAGCTGCGGCGGCCGGAGCGGCACGGAGCTGCAGGGGCCATCGCCTTCGCCGAGCAGAACTTCCAGGACGCGATCCAGCACTATCGCAGGTGGTACGATGAGAGCAACTGCGCCGTGTGCGGATTGTATCAGCTTGGCGGCGCCTACGAGATGATTGGGGATGTCGACTCGGCCGTGGCGGTGTATCAGCGTGCGGTCGACACACCTGGCATTGGTCGTTCGCGGGAGGAGTATCTCACGCTCGGCCCGACATACCAACGCCTAGCGGCCCTCTACGAGACACGCGGGAACCGCGAAAACGCTATCGAGTACTACAACCGCTTCATAGAGCTGTGGAAGGACGCTGACCCCGAGCTCCAACCACGGGTGCAAGACGCGAGGGACCGGCTTGCATCATTGGTCGCCGAGCCGCAGCCCGCGATGTAGCTGATGGAGGACCTACTCGAACGCCTCAAGGTGGCACTGGCCGACCGCTACGCGATCGAGCACGAGATCGGCAGCGGCGGCATGGCCACGGTCTATCTGGCCGAAGATCTCAAGCACCACCGCCAGGTCGCGATCAAGGTCCTCAAGCCGGAGCTTGCCGCATCACTCGGCGCCGAGCGCTTCCTGCGCGAGATCGAGATCGCCGCCCAGCTCAACCATCCCAACATCCTCACCCTCATAGACTCGGGCAAGGCCGATGGCCTGCTCTACTACGCGATGCCGTATGTGGAGGGAGAGTCCCTGCGCGACAGGCTCAAGCGCGAGAAGCAGCTTTCCATCGAGGATGCCCTGCAGATCACGAGCGAGGTGGCCGACGCGCTGGGCTATGCCCACTCGCTGGGGATCGTGCACCGGGACGTAAAACCCGAAAACATCCTCTTCGAGGCGGGGCACGCGGTGGTGACGGACTTCGGAATTGCCAAGGCAGTCACCGAGGCAGGCGGGGCGTCGCTCACGGAGACCGGTTTGGCGATAGGGACTCCGGCCTACATGAGCCCCGAGCAGGCTGTGGGTGTGAAGGACATCGATGCGCGTGCGGACGTGTATGCGCTCGGTTGCGTCCTGTTCGAGATGCTGGGGGGTGAGCCGCCGTTCACTGGTGTGACTCCGCAGGCTATCCTGGCGCGCAAGTCGGTGGAGGCGGTGCCCAGCGTGCGGGCAGTCCGGGATACGGTGCCGGACGAAGTGGATGTGGCCATCACCAGGGCGTTGGCCAAGGTGCCCGCGGATCGATTCATGACGGTGAGCCGGTTCACGGAGGCTCTCAGTACGCCCGTGATGCCGCGGGTTAGCCGTCCTGGTACCGGCAGATCGCTGGCCGTGGCGGGAGTCTACACGGCTGGGTCGCTGCTGGTGCTGGCGCTAGTGTACTTCGTCGTGGAACGGCTGGGACTGCCCTACTGGGTGGTGACGGCGGCGGTGGTGCTCGTTGTGGCCTTCCTGCCATTGGCGTTGCTAACAGACGTTGCAGAGCAGGAGAGGGTCAGCAGGAGGCCGCGCACCGGGTTCATGAGTGGTCTCACCTGGCGCCGGGCCGGGCTCACGATGATCGGCGGGTTTGGCCTGCTGGGGGCGGTTACGGCCGGATACGCTACGATGCGGTCGTTAGGGATCGGTCCCGCCGCTACGCTTGTCACCGCCGGTTCGCTACCTGAGCGCCCGTTGGTCGTCGTGGCCGACTTCGAGAATCGAACAGCGGACAGTGCTCTGGGCATCACCATCGCGGAGTGGCTGCGGATGGACCTGGCTGCTTCCCCCGGCGTCGAGCCACTCGCCCCACGCGCAATCTCGAGTGCACTGCGTCGTATGGAGCGGGACCCGGGCGCGCGCCTCGAGTTGCCAATAGCCCTAGAGGTCGCAGAACGTGAGGGTGCACCTGCCGTAATTACAGGAGTGGTAAGCTCGCTCGGCAGTAGCTATGTGATCTCCGCGCGGCTGGTTGCGACGGCTGACAGCACGGAACTCTTTGCTGATCGGAGAACGGCGCCCAACGACTCTGCCATTGTTCGTGCAGTTGAGCAACTGTCAGCTGAGCTGCGTGCATCGATTGGCGAACCACTGCGGTCCGTACGCAGTCAGGAGAGCCTGATCCGCGTCAGCACCCACAGCGTGGAGGCCTTGAGGAAGTTCACGCTCGCCGTTCGGCTAATTGCTAGGACTGGCGAGTGGTACGAGGCGCGGCGACTTCTGGAAGAGGCTGTGAGGATAGACTCGACTTTTGCAGCAGCCCACCATGAGTTGACGTCCATGTACCCCGCTGAACGCCGATGGTCAGAGTGGCTGGAAGCGATGCAAGCTGCATACCGACACAGGCATCGGCTACCCGAGTGGGAGCGCTCGTCTATCGAGTCCGACTACTACCAATCGGTCGAGATCGATCGCGTAAGGGCATTGGCCGCACATGAGTCAATGCTGAGGCTAAGACCGAGAGACCAGAGCACACTGGCGGCCTTCTCGGATTTCCACCTGACTGGCCGTGAGTGGGTCGCGGCGGAGGCACTTGCACGGAGAGCGGTTGGCGCGGGGCCAATCGGGGATCCCAGCGTAGTCTGGAATCTGGTGGAAGCACTGGCAGGACAGGGGAGATTCACTGAGGCCGAGCAGGCCGTGAGTCTGCTGGAGGAAGGTATCCTTCACCACAGCTGGCGTTGGCAGCTCAGTGAGAGGCTCACCTCCGCCCAGCGGGATTACGAACGAGCGAAGGTACTCCTGGACTCACTTCGGGAAGTGGATTACCGCGACTGGCTCGCGCGGGGGGGAGTATACGCACTGGCAAGGGGGTCATTCGCAGATGCGGAGCAGTATTGGCTCGAAGTAGCCGAAAAGGCCGAAGCACCGACTACACGACTCTTGTTCGCCCTCAACGTCGCGGGCATCAGAGCATGGTACGGCGACACTGCGGGGGCGCTGCGGCAGGTGGAGCGAGCACTGGCACAACATCCCTTGGACTCGCTGCCCCCGGAAGACCGCTCCTATCTGCGTCTCGCGAGGTTCTACGCATGGGTGGGTGCCCTCGAGCAGGCGAGCGAGCATCTAGAAGAGTTCAGAGAGTCGGTTCACGTGGTGGTGCAGCAGCGACAGGCAGCGGCCCACGCGGCAACCGAGGGGGCAATCGCGTTTGCGCGGGGCGACTATGCTCAGGCGATATCCAGCTACCGTAGGTCCTACGACGAGAGCAACTGCGCCGTCTGCGGCCTCTACCAGCTCGGCCGCTCCTACGAGATGATCGGAGAGGCCGACTCCGCCTTGGCCGTCTACGAGCGCGCCGTGCGCACCCCGGGTCTGTTTCGTGCGACGGAGGAGTCTCTCACACTGGGCCCGACCTACGAGCGCCTCGCCCACCTCTACGAGCAAAGAGAAGAATCGGGGAACGCCATCGAGTACTACAACCGCTTCATCGAGCTGTGGAAGGACGCGGACCCCGAACTGCAACCACGGGTGCAAGACGCGAGGGAGCGGCTCGCATCATTGGTCGCCGAGCCGCAGCCCGCGATGTAGCTGATGGAGGACCTGCTCGAGCGGCTCCGGCCGGCCCGGCCGACCGCTATGTCATGTGGGCCTAGACAGCGTAACCGATTGCCGTAAGCGCAGTTACGGTCGCGAGGCCTCGATTCAAGCACGTTGTTCCGCGGCCTCAGTAGGCTGTTATGGGGCTTCAGTTGATCGTTTTGAAGGTTGCAATCGGCGTCTTGAAGCTTCGAAGGGTGCTTTGAAGATTCGATTCGTCGATTCCAACCTTCAGAAGGTCGTGTTGAAGCTTCAAGACATCGTTTTGAACCTTCAAGATGCCCGACTGCGACCGCAAAACAGCCTACTCGAGCCTCAGAACAACCTACTTTCTGCGCCCCATACCGTTCGGTCCATCATCCAGCGTTCCCCCAATGGGGCTATCCCAGTTGCTTGAAGCACAGGTGGTCTTCGGACGGATGCGGGAAGCGCGAGCGTTGCATGACTCGCTGTGGCCAGGGGGGGGTGGTGCGGCGCAGCTCCTCGCCGCCGATGTTCGGCTGGGGTGGGCAGATGCCGTTGGCCTCATGAGTCCACAGTAGGTCGAGGAATCCCGAACAACAATCTCCCCTCTGCGCACTAGCCGCACGTCCCGACGCACCCTACTGTAGCGCGGTACTTATGTGGGGTAGGGTGCGGTGGAAGACTTCCTCGAACGCCTCCAGTCGTCCATCGCCGACCGCTATACGATCGAGCACGAGATCGGCAGTGGCGGCATGGCCACGGTCTATCTGGCCGAGGACGTCAAACACCACCGCAAGGTTGCCATCAAGGTCCTCAAGCCCGAGCTGGCCGCCTCACTCGGGGCCGAGCGCTTCCTGCGCGAGATCGAGATCGCCGCGAGCCTCACGCATCCCAACATCCTGCCGCTGCATGACTCCGGCGAAGCAGAAGGGCTGCTGTACTATGTGATGCCCTACGTGGAGGGGGAGTCCCTCCGCGAGCGCTTGAGCCGTGAGAAGCAGCTCTCCGTAGAGGATGCTCTGCAGATAACGAGTGAGGTGGCGGATGCCCTGGGCCATGCTCACTCGCTCGGAGTCGTCCACCGCGACATCAAGCCTGAGAACATTCTCTTTGCGGCGGGTCACGCAGTAGTGGCCGACTTCGGGATCGCCAAGGCCGTGACTGAGGCGGGTGGTGAGAGCCTGACCGAGACGGGCCTCGCAGTTGGCACCCCGGCCTACATGAGTCCCGAGCAGGCTACGGGCACGAGAGATGTGGACGCCCGCAGCGACGTGTACAGCCTCGGCTGCGTGCTGTACGAGATGCTGGCGGGTGAGCCTCCGTTCACGGCGCCGACGCCGCAGGCCATCATGGCGAAGAAGGTGTACGAGCCGCTGCCGCGCATATCGATCGTGCGTGAAGCGGTTCCGCCCGGCGTCGAGGCGGCTCTCGCCAAGGCGATGGCCAAGACGCCAGCCGATCGGTTTGCGACTGCGGCGCGGTTCGGTGAGGAGTTGGCGGCAGCAACCGCCGGGGGAATGCGGATTGCAGCAGGACCTGTGAAGCAGCGCCGCTGGACGCGGCCGGCCGTTCCTGGCGTTGCTGCCGCTGTGGTAGCTGTGCTTGCAGTCGGCGCGTGGTGGACGCTAAGGCCGGAGCCTGGCCCTCCACTGAACCCAAGTGTCGTTGCCGTGCTGCCGTTTCGCGTGGCTGCTCCCGACGCGTCACTCGACTACCTGCGGGAGTCGATGCTGGACATCCTCGATGCCAAGCTGACTGGAGACGGGGTTCTGCGCGCGGTTGATACCCCGACCCTGCTCGCAGCTTGGCGCCGGGCCGTCCTGGACGAGAGCGTCGACCTGTCAAGGGAAGAGTCGCTCGAGCTGGCCAGACAGCTCGGTGCCGGATGGCTGCTGCTGGGCCAGGTCGTCGGCTCTCCCGGCGGGACGACGATCAGCGCGAGCCTGCTCAGCGTATCGGGCGATCGCCCAGCGGTAGAACAAACCGTCTCTGGTTCGGAGGACGAGTTCGTGCTCACGAATCGGCTGCTGGGACTCCTGTTGGCCGATTGGTCCGGTGAGGAGCAGGTGCGCCTCGCCACGCTCAGCGATTCGGCGACAGCTGTGGGTGCATATCTCATGGGACGGCGCGCGTACCGCCACGGCAGATACAGCGAAGCAGTGACCCACTACGAACGGGCAGTGGAGATCGACACTCTGTTTGCCCTGGCGTTCCTGGAAATGGCGGAAGCCCGGTCCTGGGGCACGAGTCTTGGCTCCTGGGGGAGGGCGGCGGACCTGCGCGCTTGGGAACTGCGGGAGCGTCTGAGTCCCCGTGACCGAGCTCGCTTGAGCGCCCTGTCGTCGGTGGGGCCGAACTACCCGGAGCCCTACACCTTTGACGAGCTCTTCACTGCCCTGGAACAAGTCGTTTCCCTCACTCCGGAGCGAGTTGCAGGATGGACAGACCTGGCTGGCTGGCTCGTGCCACGGGGAGCGTACGCCAGCGTTCCGAATTGGCTCGACCGGGCAGCAGACGCTTGGGACGCCGCAATCAAGCGTGATTCGAGCCTCGTGCCCGCATTGATGGGCCGTCTCCAGGTGGCCCTCTTGAGCGAGGATGCGGTCGACATTCGGAGGATGGCACGGCTCTACTTCGCAGCTGATTCGGTAGGTGACTTACGCGACGCAGTCGGCTGGTGGGTGGCTATGGCGCTACAAGACACTCTAGTCTTGGACAGTGTTCGTGCCCGCTTCCGTACCTCTTCAGATGCCAGCGTCAAGTTCTTGACGGTATGGGCTATCACGCACGGGTTCCCGCTGGCAGACGCTGAGCGCGCGGTTGAGGCTCAGGATGTGCCGTCGGACTACTTCACGGTCGAGCGCACGGCGATTGCTACGGCACGAGGACAGGTTAGCCGCAGCATCGCGCTCACCGACTCCCTCCGACGGTCGTTTCCGAGCAGCTCCGTATTGCGGAACCGGCGCATCATCGAGCAGGCACTCGCCGAGCCCGGCTTCGACAGAGCAGCTGCAGCGGCCGCGCGGCGGCTCTCAGCATTTGCCGACACGTCCAGCCTCGACGCGGCGTGCTACGCGGAGATCTGGCGCGCCTCACGAGGGGACACCGCCAACACCCGCCGCATGGCTGCTCGGTTCAGGGAGTTGGTGCGCGACGACTGGCCCATGGGAGGGCACGTTGGGAAGCATGGTGTCTGCTCGGCGCTGCTCGAAGCAATATTCGAGTTCACGGGGCGAGTCCCTGAATACTCCCCCGCCCTCGATCGGCTAGACTCCCTGATGCAGCTGGGTCCCAGAGAGCCGCCGGGCTTGCTCGCCAATCTCATGGTAGCTCGGTGGCGTAGGCTCCAGGACAGGGTAGCTGAGGCTCATGCAGCCATCCTGCGGAGGAACCCTCTACAGGAGAACGAGCTTCGGCTGGCCTACTTCCGCGAAGAGGGCCGCCTCGCAGTGATGATGGGAGACACAGCGGCCGCGATCCGCGCGTATGAGCGCTACCTCACCGTGCGCGATGACCCGGACCCGGTACTGCAGCCGGTGGTGGACTCCGTGCGGGCCGAGCTGGCCGCGCTGGTCGGGGAGCCGGATCGGTGAGCGAGATGGAGGACGTGCTCGACCGCCTGCAGTCGGCGCTCTCCGACCGCTATACGGTCAAGCACGAGCTTGGCGCGGGCGGGATGGCCACCGTGTATCTGGCCGAGGACCTCAAGCACCACCGCCAGGTCGCGATCAAGGTCCTCAAGCCCGAGTTGGCTGCCTCGCTCGGCGCAGAGCGCTTCCTGCGCGAGATCGAGATCGCCGCCCAGCTCTCTCACCCCAACATTCTCACCCTCATAGACTCGGGCACTGCCGACGGCCTGCTCTACTACGTGATGCCCTTCGTGGAGGGTGAGTCCCTGCGCGATAGGCTCGAGCGTGAGAAGCAGCTTCCCATCGAAGATGCCCTCCAGATCACGAGCGAGGTGGCAGACGCCCTGGGCTACGCGCACTCGCTGGGGATCGTGCACAGGGACGTGAAGCCCGAGAACATCCTGTTCGAGTCGGGCCACGCAGTGGTTGCGGACTTCGGGATCGCCCGGGCGGTGACCACGGCCGGTGGGGAGAGGCTGACCGATACGGGACTGGCGGTGGGCACTCCGACCTACATGAGCCCGGAGCAGGCTACGGGCAACAAGGACATCGACTCCAGGAGCGACGTCTACAGCCTAGGGTGTGTGCTGTACGAGATGCTGGGAGGAGATCCTCCGTTCCTGGGCTCCACACCGCAGGTGATCATCGCGAGGAAGTCGGCGGAGGCGGCTCCGAGCCTCAAGGTAGTGCGACGCAGGGTCACTGACTCGGTGGAGTACGCCGTTGCGACGGCGCTCGAGACGACGCCGGCCGATCGATTCGCGACGGTGAGCCAGTTCGTCGAGGCGCTGCGGGCGCCCGCGCCGCCACGGCACGCAAGGGGGCCCTCTGCCCTCAGTCTACCTGTAGTTGCCGGCATCTATGTGGGCGGATCGGTAGTCGTACTGGCGGCTGTGTATCTCCTCGTGCTGCAACTGGGACTGCCCTATTGGGTTCTTGGGGCCGCAGCCGTGCTGGTAGTGATGTTCCTGCCACTCACCCTCGTGACCGGCACGGCAGAACGACGGAGGATGACAGTCGCCGATGTGAACAGCTGGGGTGCTGGGTCGGGAAGTCGGCTGAAGTCTGCCCTCACGTGGCGCCGTGCTGGCATTGCGATGGCGGTGGCCTTCGGCCTCTTGGGTCTCACAACAGCGGGCTACTCGGCGATGCGCTCGATGGGGATCGGGCCGGTCGGCACACTGATGGCCACAGGGGTCCTTCCGGAGCGGCCGCAGGTCATCGTTGCAGACTTTGAGAACCGCACCTCGGACTCAGGTCTCGGTGCCACGGTGACTGAGATGTTCCGGATAGGCCTTTCCCAGTCGTGGGTAGTCAGACCGCTCGATGGCACAACGATCGCAAGGGCGCTTCGCAGGATGGAGCGTGATCCCGCTGGGCCGCTAAACCGTTCATTAGCGCTGGAAGTGGCTGAGCGCGAGGGAGTGCCGGCTGTCGCCGCTGGAGCGATCGGGTCGCTTGGTGGTAGGTACATCCTGTCGGTGAGGCTCATTGCCACCGCCGACAGCGCCGACCTCGTGTCGCTGCTGGAAGCTGCAAATGACGAAGGTGAGCTCTTCGCCGCGATTGACCGCATCACCAGGCAACTTCGCGAACGGATCGGGGAGCCGCTTCGATCCGTGCGCCAGAGCGAACCTCTCGAGCAGGTAACGACGCCATTCCCTGAGGCCCTTCGGAAGCATACTGAAGCGGTTCGAGTTTGGAATCGCGATGGTGACTGGGAACGGGCGCGCGGACTGCTCGAGGAGGCGGTCGAGATTGACACCGCATTCGCGAGTGCATACGGGCTGCTGGCGGCGGGATATCAGCAGATTGACGGATCCTGGTCACGCTGGCTCGAGGCCATAACCGCCGCGTTCCGGCACCGGGACCGGATGCCTGGATGGGAACGCCTCTACCTGGAGGCGGAGTACTACGGTGCGGTCGAGTTCGACCGAGCAAAGGCCGTTGCAGTATTGGAGGAGTGGCACGAGCGCGATCCGCAGGACGGTGGTGCGCTCATGAATCTGTCGAACCAGCACCTTCTCTCCCGCGAGTGGGCGGCTGCCGAGCATTATGCGATGATGGGTATTGAGATGGATGGTGATGAACCGAACTCCTCGACTTGGTGGAACCTGGTCGAGGCTCAGGCCGGGCAGGGAAGGTACGAAGAGGCGAGTCGCTCGATTGACGAGTTTGCGGAGGTGCTTCCGGGGCAGATCTACCCGACGATCCTCCGTGCTTGGCTCGCTGCGGCACAGCACGACTCCGAACGAGGCCTAATACACTCGGACTCTCTGAGCGAGACGATCCCCGGCTTCTCGCTCAGGTCGCGGGGAGGTGCCGACTTGGTGCGCGGGAGATTTGCTAGCGCGCGGCGATACTTGGAGGCGGCCGCTGCGCTAGCCGACCCGCCTTCGCATAGGGATCTCATCAACCTTGCTCGGATCGCTCTTAGGAGTGGGGATGAGGTGGGGGCGATCGAGGAGGTGGAGGAGGTGCTGACACGTTACCCGCTCGACTCACTTGCGCCGGACGATCGCCCATACCTCGAGCTGGCAGTGCTCTATTCTGAAGCGGGGCGTGTTGATCGCGCGAGAGATCTCTTCGACGCATACCGGTCAGAGGTGCACGAGGTCATACAGCGGGGACAGCCGCTGCGCCATGGAGCCGAAGGTGCCATCGCCTTGGCGGAAGGGCGGGCTCAGGACGCAATCGTGAGCTACAGGACGCAGTATGCCGAGGACAACTTCGCCGCGCGGGGTCTGTACGAGCTAGGTCGCGCGTACGAGACGGTTGGCGAGGTGGATTCGGCCGTCGCAGTGTACGAGCGCGCCGTGCATACGCCGGGCCTGCGTCGGGGGGAGGGCTTTACCCTCGGCCCAACCTATGAACGGCTCTGCATCCTGTTCGGTGAGAGAGGCGGCAGTGAGCGTGGGATCGAGTACTGCGACCTTTTCATTGAGCTCTGGGAAGAGGCGGATCCCGAGGTGCAGCCGCGCGTTGAGGAGGCTAGAGATCGGCTCGCTCGGTTAGTGGGGGAGCCGTGAGGTTGGGAATGAGGTGACGCGTGACGGGTGATCTCGTAGAGCGTCTCAAGGCGGCCCTAGCCGACCGCTACACGATCGAGCACGAGATCGGCAGCGGTGGGATGGCCACCGTCTATCTGGCGGAGGACCTCAAGCACCGCCGCCAGGTAGCCATCAAGGTCATGCGCCCTGAGCTCGCCGCCTCGATCGGCGCCGAGCGTTTCCTGCGCGAGATCAGGATCTCCGCACAGCTTAATCATCCCAACATCCTCACCCTCCTAGACTCCGGCGAAGCGGACGGTCTGCTGTATTACGCCATGCCGTATGTGGAGGGGGAGTCGTTGCGGGAGCGCTTGGTCCGAGAGCAGCAGCTGCCACTCGAGGAGGCCGTCCAGATCACCCAGGAAGTTGCCGACGGACTGAGTTACGCTCACAGCATGGGCGTGGTGCATCGTGACATCAAGCCCGAGAACATCCTGCTATCGGGTGGCCATGCGGTGATCGCTGATTTCGGGATCGCGCGCGCGGTGACCGAGGCGGGTGGCGAGAAACTCACGGAGACGGGGATCGCCGTAGGCACGCCGGCCTATATGAGCCCGGAGCAGGCCGTAGGGCGGGGCCAGCTCGATGCGCGTTCGGACATCTACAGCCTCGGGGTCGTGTTGTATGAGATGCTGGTGGGCGATCCGCCCTTCGTCGGCTCGAGCGCGCAGGCAATCCTGGCGCGGAAGTCGGTCGAGCCGGTGCCGAGCCTGCGGACGGTACGTGAGACGGTTTCCGTGGGTACCGAGCGGGTGGTGCTCAAGGCGCTGGCGAAGTTGCCGGCGGACCGTTACGCGACGGCAGCAGCGTTCTCAGAGGCGCTCACGGCGCCCAGCGGGGAGATTGGCTCAGAGTGGGTCACACCCGAGCCGGCTCCAGGCGCGCCCGCGCAACGCAGGAAGACGCGCCGCCTCGTAGGCGCCGCCGCGGTGATTGCCTCTCTCGTTGTGGGTGGCACGTGGACGGTCTGGCAAGTGCGATCCAGCCCTGCCGAGTCTCTCTCGCCCAATGTTATCGCCATCCTTCCGTTCACCGTGCGTGGCAGCGAGGATGTCGCGTACCTCGGCGAAGGGATGGTCGACCTCTTGAGCGTGATCTTGGGTGGTTCAGGAGAGCAGCGTAGTGTCGATCCCAATGCGCTCCTGAGCTTCGTCTCGCACGAAGTAGACGGTACCCTTGATCCCCAAAGCGGACGCGCTGTCGCCCAGCACTTTGGTGCCGGTCGTTACCTGCTCGGTACGATAGTGGAGTCGGGGGGCCAGCTCCGAGTGCAGGCGACTCTCTATGACGCGGCGGAAGAGCAGAAGATCGTCGCCGTCGCCAACGTGGGAGGCACGACGGACGCCCTCTTCTCCCTGGTGAACCGACTAACTGCAGAGATCCTGGTGGATCCGCTACAGGGACCGGGGGGACACCTGGCCCGCGTCGCCTCTCTCACTACTGATTCCATCGAAGCTCTGAAAGCCTATCTCGAGGGTGAGCGGGCCTTGCGTGCGCCAAGGGACAGGGATGCGGCGCGGGTTGCTTTCCAGCGGGCGGTGGAGATCGACTCTACCTTCGCGCTCGCCTGGTCTAGACTCGCATTTGTCGTGGGCTGGTCTTGGGCTACCGACCCCACATTCGACTACCTGGATCGGGCCCAACGCCACAGCGACCGGTTGTCCGAGCGGGAGCGGCTTCTCCTTCGAGGATTCAGCGAGCACCTCCATGGCCGCCTCGAAGAAGCGGAGCAGGCCTTCCTGGCAATCGTGCAGGAGTACCCGGACGATGTGTTGGCCTGGCAAAGGCTGGGTGTCGTGAACTACTTCTATGGTTGGAAGCGCGGGCGTCCCGTTGAGGATGCGAGGGTCTACCTTGAACGCCCGCTTGCTCTTGATACCGGGAACCTCGACCCCTATTGGCTGCTGGCTATTGTCTCCAGATTCGAGGGCAAGCATGACGAGGCCGAGCGACACCAGCGGAGGTTCTTCAGCGGGGAGGATGACATACCTGCTCGGCATAGGGCGGCAGGAGTCTTCGCGACAGACGACTCGCTCGCCGAGGAGCAGGTCATAGACGAGTTGCGGGATGCTGCCGCTAGTAGTGTCCTGACCGGGGGCTCCTGGGTCGCGCAACATACGGACGATCTTCCGGGTGCTCGGAGAATCGCCCGACTGTTGACCGACGTGACGACGCGCCCTCCCGAAGATCGGGTAACGGGTCATCTCATGCTTGCGCACTTCGCTGCGGAAGGGGGGCAGTGGAGCGCTGCCAAGCAGCAGTTGTCAGCAGCAGAGGCGCTCTGCGGCGCACCCAGCATCGTGTTCAGAGCCGCACTGGCGGCAGCTCCCTTCTGGCAGGTGCCGCGTGGTGACCTCGAAGCAAGCCGAGAGCAGCTCCGTGCCTGGGATGGATCCGCCGCCACGCTGGATGGGGACCTCGCCCATCCCTTTCTCGAGGGAGTGTATCCCCTCCTGCGGACCTACCTGCTGGGCCTCGTGAGCGCGCGCCTTGGAGATGACTCTCTGGCATCGGAGTATGCCGCCGAGGTCGCACAGCTTCAGGGTCCCGAGAACGTGCGCGCCTTGCCACAGGATCTGTCACGTGGAATTCACGCGCAGGTGGCCGTCAACCAGGGGCGCCTCGAAGATGCGTTGGCGTTGTTGGAGCAGGCGAGCATGGAGGGGGCGGGTTCGGACTTCATGTACACCATGGCGAGCTCGTTCGTCATGCAGAATCACGAGCGGTTCCTGCGCGCTGAGTTGCTGCGTCAGCTCGGGCGGGAGCAGGAGGCGCTTGGTTGGTACAGCTCGTTTCAGTTGGGGAGATTCAGGACCGTCATCTACCGCGGACCTACGCACCTCCGCCGTGGCGAGATCCACGAACAGATGGGAGATCCAGAGAAGGCGCTCGAGCACTACGGGCATTTTGTCGCGCTGTGGAGTGACGCCGACCCCGAGATGCAGCCCCTGGTGGACGACGTGAGGGGCCGGATTGCGCGGCTGGCAGCGCGGTGACCCTCGAACGCCTCAAATCGTCCCTCTCCGACCGCTACACGATCGAGCACGAGATCGGTAGCGGTGGGATGGCCACGGTCTACTTGGCAGAGGACCTCAAGCACCACCGCCAGGTAGCGATCAAGGTCCTAAAGCCGGAGCTGGCCGCTTCGCTCGGCGCCGAGCGCTTCTTGCGCGAGATCGAGATTGCCGCCCAGCTCAATCACCCCAACATCCTCACGCTGATCGACTCAGGTAGAGCCGACGGCCTGCTCTACTACGCGATGCCGTATGTAGAGGGGGAGTCGCTGCGGGATAGGCTCAAGCGCGAGAAGCAGCTTCCCATCGAAGAAGCTCTCCAGATAACGAGCGAGGTGGCCGACGCCCTGGGCTATGCCCACTCGCTGGGGATCGTGCACCGTGACGTGAAGCCCGAGAACATCCTGTTCGAGGCGGGACATGCAGTGGTGACGGACTTCGGGATTGCCAAGGCGGTGACGGAGGCGGGCGGGGAGAGTCTGACCGAAACCGGTCTGGCGATAGGCACCCCAGCCTACATGAGTCCCGAGCAGGCCGTTGGCACCAAGGACATCGACACCAGGAGCGACATCTACAGCCTGGGCTGTGTGCTTTACGAGATGCTGGGTGGTGATCCCCCGTTCCTGGCCTCCACGCCTCAGTTGATCATCGCCCGCAAGTCGGCCGAGCCGGCTCCGAGCCTCAAGGTGGTGCGACGTCGGATTACTGACTCGGTGGAGTATGCGGTCGCGACGGCGCTTGAGACGACGCCAGCGGATCGGTTCGCGACGGTGAGCCAGTTCGTGGAGGCGCTGCGTGCGCCGGTTGCGGCACAAGCCGCCGGCATAGGGCCAGCTCACGCAAGGGTGCGAGGGAAGCCGAGGGCGATCGCCTATGCCGCATTCGTCGTGCTCGCAGTAGTTGGATCCTACACCGTGATCTCTCTCCTCGTCCGCCCACCCGAGGCAGCTGTGGCGGCTGAGCTGCCCAGGCTCGCTGTGTTGCCGTTCGATAATCTCAGCAGTACAGAGGACGAGTACTTTGCCGACGGCATCACCGAGGAGATCACCAGCCGTCTGGCCGACATCAGCGGCCTGCGAGTCATCTCGCGACAGAGCGCGATGCAGTACAAGAACGCTGACAAGACTCTACGAGATGTAGGCGACGAGTTGGGCGTAGAGTACGTCCTCGAAGGCACGATCCGCACCGATCGATCAGCCGATGGATCCGGTCAAGTGCGGGTGACACCGCAGCTCATACGGGTTTCTGACGAGGCCTATATGTGGACGGATCGTTACACAGTTGATCTGGTTCCCGGCGAGATCTTCCGCGTTCAGGAGCAGATTGCCAACCAGGTCGCAGGGGCGTTGGACGTCACGCTGCTCGAGCCTGAACGCCGACGCCTGGCAGCAACGCCCACCGACAACTTGGAGGCGTACGAGTACTACCTGCGGGGCAATGACTACTTCGGTCGAAGCCATGAAGAACAGGACATCCAGATTGCCATCCAGATGTACGAGAAGGCAGTCGAATTGGACCCGGACTTCGCGTTGGGGTACGCTCGACTCTCGATGGTTCATTCCAGCATGTGGTGGTTCCTCTTTGACCGGACAGAAGCGCGTTTGGTCATGGCAAGGGAAGCGGTGGACCAAGCGCTGAGGCTCGGTCCCGATTTACCTGAAGCACATGAGGCCATGGGCTTGTACTACTACTATGGTCATCGGGATTATGAACCTGCTCTGGCCGAGTTTGCCATCGCACAGAAAAGCCAGCCCAACAGCAGTGACCTCTTTGCGGCTACTGGCTGGGTGCAACGGCGGCAGGGGAGATTTGTGCAGGCATTGCCCAATATGAAGAAGGCTGCAGAGCTCGACCCACGCTCGGCCGTTACGGCCTACGAGGTCGCGAGCACTTACGTCCCCTTGCGCAACCCTGTGGAGGCAGGACGCTTCTATGACCGCGCCATCTCCTTGAGTCCCGATTGGCACGATCCCTATGCTGACAAAGCGAGGTGGCTACACCTCCGTTTGGAAGGCAGCACGGAGAGGGCACGGGCAGTGCTTGAGGAGGCCCGGAGTGTTGGCTTGGCAGAACACCCCGAAATTGCATATACCTGGATCTTGCTCGAGATATGGGATGGAGACTATCAGCAGGCGTTGGACCGGCTTGCCCTGGTTTCGTCAGAAGTGCTTTACGAGAGTCAGTGGGGCCATGTGCTCAAGGCCCGACTATATGCCCAGACTCATGGTCTCATGGGGAACCGGCAGGTCGAGCGAGCCTATTATGACTCGACGCGTAGCGTTTTGGAGACCGAGATGCAGCAGCATCCCGATGATCCTCGGTATCGGAGTGCTCTGGGCATCGCCTATGCTGGTCTCGGTCGCAAGGACGACGCGATCCGCGAAGGAGAATTGGCTGTTGAGTTGCTCCCTATGAGCAAGGAAGCCTGGCGAGGTGCTTATAGGCTGGAAGACCTGGCGCGCATCTACACCATGGTGGGCGAGTACGACGCCGCTATTGACCAATTGGAAATTCTGCTAGCTGTTCCCTCAAACACCACCGTTCCAATGCTCAGGATCGATCCCACGTGGAATCCCTTGAGTGACCACCCGCGGTTTCAGGCGCTGCTTGAGGAGTACGGGAGCTAGCCTGCCCTTGTGCCCCGGTGGCTCCGCGGCAAGCTGCCGTGTGGGAGCCTACGCGACCGAAGGGGTAGGGCCGCACGGTTGAGAGGGGCGCAGCCAGGGCTAATCGTGATTGGCCTCCTCCCCTTCTTGTCTAGCTACCCAGCCATTCGGGTTCTATTGTTGGTCTAACTCGCTGCACGGGAAGTGACGGTGGAGGAGCTTCTCGAGCGTCTCAAGACGGCCCTGGCCGACCGCTACGTCATCAAGCACGAGCTTGGTGCTGGCGGCATGGCCACGGTCTATCTGGCCGACGACGTGCGTCACGGCCGCCAGGTGGCCCTGAAGCTCCTAAAGCCCGAGCTGGGCGCGGTGCTGGGCGGCGGGCGTTTCCTGCGTGAGATTCACATCGCTGCGGGCCTGAACCACCCTCACATCCTCGGCCTTCATGACTCCGGCGAAGTGGACGGTCTCCTCTTCTACGTGATGCCCTACGTCGCGGGGGAGTCCCTGCGCCAGAAGCTCGAACGTCAGACCCAACTCCCCATTGAAGAGGCGATCGAGACCACACGCCAGGTGGCGAGTGCTTTGGACTACGCCCACCGCCAGGGCGTGGTGCACCGCGACATCAAGCCCGAGAACATCCTGCTGCAGGAAGGCCATGCAGTGGTGGCCGACTTCGGGATTGCTCGTGCCCTGAGAGTGGCTGGTGGAGAGCGGCTCACCGAGACGGGGCTCTCGCTGGGTACTCCGCACTACATGAGTCCCGAGCAGGCAACCGGCACTCAGGAGCTGGACGGGCGGAGCGACGTCTACTCGCTCGCCTGTGTGTTGTACGAGATGCTGGCCGGGGATCCGCCGTTCCTGGGCCCCACGGCTCCCGCAATCATAGCGCGGCAGCTCGTGGACCCGCCGCCGAGCCTGCGCACGGTGCGGCAGACGGTGCCGGAAGAGCTGGAGCGCGCGATCGAGAAGGCGCTCGCCAAGGTACCGGCGGATCGCTACGACACCGCGGGGGCGTTCGTGGAGGCGGCGGGAGAGGCAGCGCGGGTCGAAGTCGTGCCGACGAGGGAGCGGCGGGCGCCACGCCGGCGGGCGTGGCCGAAGACATGGCGGGTCGTCGTCCCGGCTGCGCTCGCAGGCGCAGCTGCCATCACCGCCGGAGTCGTGCTGCTCGTGAGCGGCGTACTGCGCGGATCACCGCAGATCACCTTCTCCAACATTCGCCAGATCACACGCGACCCAGGGATGGAGTACGAGCCGGTGATCTCACCCGACGGCGAGAAGATTGCCTACATCGGTCGAGCTCCCGACGGAGTGGACGTGTTCGTAAAGGACCTGGCCGGTGGCAGGGCACTGCCGCTCACGGCCGGCTGCGGAGATTGCTATCGAGGGCGACCCCGGTGGACACCTGACGGGCGGAGCATCGTGTTCAGTGAGGATGAGGATGTGGGGGCCTTTGTGTCGTACGCCATCCCGTGGCTCGGTGGACCCATGAGGACGATCACTGCCAGCCAGGTTTGGGACGTCCACGGCAATCGGGTGGCTTACTACAGCGGTGACAGCATCCTGGCACGAGACCTGGATGGGGGTGAGCCGGTGCTCCTCAACCGATCGCTATCCTCGCACTCCGGTACCTGGTCCCCCGACGGCTCGCGGCTGGCGTTTGTTAGAGGCGCAACTGGGTTCGTGCAGTGGGGAAGTGTTGGAAACAGCTCCATCTTGATCGTCAACGAACAGGGTGGCGACAGAGTACCCGTGGTCGACCACGCCTCACTCAACGTGAGCCCCGTCTGGATGCCGGATGGAGATCATCTCCTGTTCGTTTCCGATCGAGAGGGAGCGCGCGACATCTACATGGTGAGGGTCGGTCCCTCAGGCCTGTCTCGAGGCGAGCCTGTCCGTATTACGACCGGCCTCAATCCTCATTCGATCTCACTGTCCGAGGATGGAGGTACCCTGGTCTACTCGCAGTTCATCCTCAGGCGCAACATCTGGAAGATGGCCATGCCCGACTCCGGCGCCGTGCTGCAATCGCAATCGGAGTTGACTCCGGTGACGGTCGGGAACCAGGCGGTGGAGAACAGCGACCTGTCAGCTGACGGACGCTGGCTGGCGTTCGACTCCGACCTGGAGGGCAACTACGACATCTACATCGTGTCGGTGGACGGGGGAGAGCCGCGCCCGCTCACCACGCATCCGGCAGACGACTGGATGGGGAGCATCTCACGCGATGGCAGCGAGATCGCGTTCGACTCGTGGCGAGATGATTCCCCGGACCTGTACCTCATATCAGCGGACGGAACAGGCGAGGTCCGGCTGACCTCCGACTCCGGATTGGAAGCGGGCCCCAGGTTCTCACCGGATGGACTTCAGATCGCCTTCATGGCAACCCAGGCCAGGGGCTGGACCAGTCAGATCTTCGTGATGGGCCGCGATAGCGTTGGAGCCCCCTGGGGCGCGCCCAGACAGCTCACGACCAGCGACCTCAAGGGCAAGTGGCCGGGGGGGTGGTCGCCCGATGGCCGACAGATCTCGTATTACTCGGGCAGGACGTATGACGCGATCATGGTCGTGACGTTGGACGGGCAGGAGCGGGAGATCTTCTCGGCTGCGGCCGCTGGATTCACGGACGTCGAGTGGCCCACGTGGTCCGAAGACGGGCGCAGCATCTACCTCTTTACCGAGGATAGCAGCGGCACGGATGCGTTGTACAAGATGCCGGCCGCGGGTGGCACGCCCCAGCCGGTCATCCGATTCGATGACCGCACGAGGCGTGTCCCGTACGCCCCCACGATTGGACACGGCATGATCTACCTCCCGATTGGCGAGATGGAAAGCGACATCTACGTGATGGATGTGGAGATACGGTAGCGGTGATTGCCGTACGCTATTGTGGGGGCAACACGCTGAACTGGAGGTGACGGGTGGAGGAGCTTGTCGACCGTCTTCGTACTTCGCGAGGCGGTCGGTGGCCCCCCTACATTGCGAAGTTCACCACCGTGAACCGTCCGATCTTCTCCTGTCCGGTGGGCGTCTCGATGTGGTAGAAGTACACGCCGCTCGCCACGATCTGGTTGTTGCGGTTCCGCACGTCCCAGAATGCAGTGCCTCCGCCAGTCGGGTCGTTGTGCTCGACCAGCGTCACCAGGATCCCGCTCAGCGAGTAGATCCTGATGATCGCCTGGGTCGGGAGGTTCACGAACTGGATCCGCTTGTCGTTGCCCGTAGCTTCGAGGCTCGTGGTCACGTAGTACGGATCCGGAACGGTGTGCACGTTCTCGAGATCGCCCGCCGCGTCGGCCCGCACGCTGGCCTGCTGCGTCACCGTGATCTTGTAGCTCAGGCCGGGCACGATGGATGGCCTGAGGTTGTTGGGTGAGAACGTGTAGTTGTCGCAGTCCGTCATCACGGGGCCGAGACTCGGCGTGCAGTCGGCGGCAAACGCTCCCGACACTGCCTGCAGGTGCCACTCGGTGCCGTCCGCCGGCAGCGCATCCATGCCGAAGTAGAAGTACTCTCCGTTGATCATCAGCACGATGCCGTTGCCGTCCGAGGCCCCGTCTGGCTGATTCACGTCGAGCGGCTGGATCTCAGCCGTCTGACTGAGAGCCACGCAGTACGCCGGGATCTCCCACCAGTCATCGCTGCAGGTGGGGTCCGTCATGTACAGGTGCTGATAGGCGATGACGTTGTACGCAGAAGAGCCGACACCGTCGTCCACGTCGGATGCCCAGATGGTGGCGTCCATCCCCGTGGCCAACACGCCCGTCAGCGTGAGGAAGCCGTAGCCTGATCCACCGGCGTCGTTGAACGGCAGCGTCACGTTGTGGGTCTCGTCACGCACGGTGATAGCCCCGCCCGCACCCCACGTCACGGTGAAGTCGGCCGGGTACCACGCGGTATAGCCGCTCGCGCCCTGGCCGCGCAGTGACACACTGACATCGCTGGGCGAGGAGCGGTACGCCGACGGAGCCCAGATCCAGTTCACACCCGTGAGCTGACCGGCGTTGTTGGCCGCGCTCGCCTCGAAGGTGACGGTCGGGTCTGCGGTTGGGGAGCCACCTTCATCGTACCA
>Ga0255055_10001014_pt1 | contig 21298 bp, 16 predicted proteins | sample JV7_2_27_MG_FD_188633 | JGI IMG/M metagenome (GOLD analysis project Ga0255055, IMG submission 188633) | Seawater microbial communities from Jervis Inlet, British Columbia, Canada - JV7_2_27 | ecosystem: Environmental > Aquatic > Marine > Inlet | place: Canada: British Columbia | collected...
AAATCTTCGAGATGAAATATTGCTCACTTCATCTGAAGTCATTGATTTTCTAAAATATCCAAAAGATTTATTAATACAGAGTGGATTTAACGTCATTCTTCCGGAGGTCTTCAGAAGAGATGGAAAACAACGGTTATCAGCTAAGTTAATCATTCGTTCAAATAGCAATATTAAGACGCAAGAAGGTTCCTTCCAAAGTTTACCTTCGATGTTTGATGTCCATTCAATGCTTGATTTTAAATGGGAAGCAACAATCGAAGGAAAAAAGATTTCGGTTAAGGAATTTAAAAGATTGATCAATTCAGAAGACTCCTTAATTAATATGGGCGGAAAATGGATATTAGTAGATCAACAATCAATTGATGATTTTAAACAATCAGAAATTCTTGAGTTTGAGAACTACATGGATGTATTGAAAGTAGGTTTACTCGGGAAGATACAGTTACAAGAAAACGGTACCGAATACGATGTAATTATCGAAGGAGATTTCAACGACATAATCAGCAAATTACAGTCTATTAATTCATTTGAAGATATTCCCTGTCCGTCATCATTTAATGGCACTTTAAGACATTATCAACAAGAAGCTCTAACATGGATGGGCAACATGACAAAGTTCAATTTTGGATTGTGTTTAGCAGATGACATGGGGCTCGGAAAAACAATTCAGGTGATTGCACTTCTATGCTATCTTAAACAGCATTATCCAGAAAAACCAGGAAGCGTACTGGTTGTATGTCCGACATCAATTTTATTTAACTGGTATCGAGAGTTAAAAAAGTTTGCTCCCGATTTAGAAGTAATGCTCCATTATGGATCCTCCCGGATTAAGGATGCATCAGAGATTCCAGAAATTCTTAAACCTCACAAAATTATCCTCACATCTTATGGAACACTGAGAAATGATATTGATTTATTAGAATCCATAGACTTTAGCGGAATTATCGTTGATGAAAGTCAAAATATTAAAAATTATGCTTCACAACAGTCTAAAGCTATAAACAGGCTCAGAGGACAATTTAGAATCTGTTTGAGCGGCACTCCAATTGAGAATCGTTTAATCGAATTATGGTCACTTTTTAATTTCTTAAATATTGGTCTTTTAGGAAAAAGAAAGGAGTTTCAAAACAAGTACGTCATACCAATTGAACGCTTTCAAAACAAAGATGTTGTTGAGAAATTAAGGTTAATAATTGCTCCTTTCATCTTGCGGCGTGTAAAATCGGATAAAACTGTTATTAACGATTTACCCGATAAAAACGAAATGAAAGTTATCGTCGATTTGACCGAAACCCAAATTAAATTATATAAAGAACTTGTAGAGAATACTCTGAAAGAAATAGAAGATATTTCTTCAGATAAGAAAAAGAAGGGAACAATTTTAGCTCTATTAGTAAAACTAAAACAAATCTGTAATCATCCTTCTCAATATCTAAAACTTGACATGGAAGAATTAGAATTAGATAATAATTTACAAGAATTCGTATCTCAATCGCAAAAATTAGAAAGAATGATTGAAATGACAGATGAAGTCCTTTCAAATGGAGAAAAAGTCTTAATATTTACTCAATTCACGCAAATGGGAGATATTTTAAAAAAAGTTCTTGAACAAAAGTACAATTTTGAAATACTTTACTTCCATGGAGGGGTACAAGAAAACAAGAGACGGGAAATTGTTGATCGATTTCAATCAAGCGATATAGATAGTCCTCCAATATTAATTTTATCGTTAAGAGCCGGAGGAACGGGATTAAATCTTACTCAAGGAACAACAGTTATTCATATCGATAGGTGGTGGAATCCAGCAGTAGAAGACCAAGCAACAGATAGAGCTTATCGAATTGGTCAAAAATCCGTTGTAAATGTTTTTAAATTTATTACAAAAGGGACTATCGAAGACAAGATTGACAAGCTGTTAGAAGAAAAGCGCGAATTAGCTGAAATGATAGTAGAATCTACAGGAGAATCTTGGATTTCAGACTTAGATGATGATAAATTAAGGAACTTGTTAAATTTAGGTGAATGAAAAAATGGATGAACGAAAGAAATATTTCATGGATAATAGAAGAAACAAGAAAAAAGATGTCCCAAGAAGAAAAACAGAATATGAAAAAGAAAGAACCCGTGAAGAAGTTGAGCAAATAAAAAAGAACCTAATCGATTATGCAAAGACGCCTTGGGGCAGATATTGGATCATCACAAACCTAAAAATTGGACGCCCCTTCCGAATGCAAAGAGGAATTGAATATGCCAAAGACGAGGATCGTATTGATAATTTTTCAATAAACAAAGGTCAAATCTTTGCAACTGTACAAGGCACTGCTCCTACACCTTATCGTGTGAAAATAAATTTTGACCTTATCCCTGATATAGGATGGGAAAAAATACTTGAAGATTTATCAACCAAATTGGGATACATCATAGATTTATTGGAGGGTTCTCTACCTCAAAATGTCATTACGATTTTTGAGAATAATGGATATTCCCTATTTCCTGATTCAACTAATAAATTAAATTCTACTTGTTCATGTCCTGATAAAGCAGTTCCATGCAAACATATTGCCGCCATAATTTTATATCTTGCTCGTGTGTTAGACTATAATCCATTTTTATTGTTAGAATTACGAGGGAAATCGAAAGAAGAAATTCTTGACGATCTTAGTTTATCGCAGCCAACAGAAAGCAATGAAGAATCCGAAATTAAATCTCCAATAGATAACATCGAATTTAAGTTTAATGTCCCTAAAATTCATATACAAGAAATATCCAAACAGAAATCGAGTATTGATGAATTTGATATTGGATTTGACATAAAAAAACCTGGAAAAATCATAGAGACTTTAGAGAATCTAGGAATTCCCCAAAATATTGATAATAAAGCTTTCGAGATCGTTCTAAGAGCAATATATCGTAAAATTACATCAAAAATACATGAAATATCTTTAGAATTAAGTTAATGATAATAATTGGGAAAAAAACTTATTTCTTATCCTAGGTATCTCCTTTGATTTGCCGCCATTAAGACTTTTGCCGACAGATCTTCAGTTTTGTTGTTTCTAAGGGAGTTTATAATGTAATCAGTAATGGCTTTATGTTCCTCATCCATTTCACAGTCAATTGCTAATTCTTCTAATTTTGCTGTTATAGATTTAGGGGCAAAGGGTTGATCGGGGTTATAGAATTTCAGAGCATCTCGAAGATCGTCTTCAAAATTTATATATTGGGTAAGTATAAAATCGTAATCTTTCTGAGTTAATGCGTTTAATCCAAGTAATGCTGGCGGTAATCCCATAGAACACAGTGATGCTGTAAAACCAATTGCTCGAGGTAAAGTATGTTCTCCCATTGTACGACCATAACCAAACAATCCAATATGGAGTTTTCTCTTTCTCCTCTTCGGGACAAATTTTGCAATTGTGTTAATTAATGGTGCTAATTCCATAACTTGTTTTCCATATTCTTCGGCATATCTTTCTACAATTTCCAAGCATCTTTCTTCTTCCATGTAATGTGGTTTACTTCGCGGTGTTCCACAAAGTTGATTTATTGCTCTTGACACGATATTCGGGGGATAATCGTACTTGAAAGCCGATTGAAGGGTAAAAGTTTGCACGCTTGGATATTCTTTTATTACTCTCTCCACTGTGTCTGGCCGCAAATTTCCTCTAAAAGGCGCCGATCCTACACCGATTATTGGATATAAATCAACGCTAATTTCTTCAGATAATTGATGAATTCTCTGATGAGCTATTTTATTTATTATCACAGCAGATAATAGGCCATAATTTAAAGCAGGGTCTGAACGGGCGAAAAAGATCCTCTGGGATTCAAAATCTTTATCACTAAGGTAGGCTTTTAATAGAAGATGAGAAAAAAGCATGTGTTGCTTATCCTCAACAAGAGGGATTACATTTATATTATGAGGTTTAAATTCACCGACCCAATCTGAGATTAAGATATCCCCTTCAAGCGTGGGATAAAATTGTTTTCCTACCACAAACTTGTGGTAATAATTATAAATTCTATCAAGTCCCTGTTCTGATGTTGTCATTGGAAGGATCACTTCAAAAATAGGAGCGATATCATCATTAAAATAGAGTTTTGCAGCATCAAATGACCGAGGGATACTTTCCAGAGTCTCAATTAGAACTTTTGCTTCTGCTTTTTCTTCTGCGGGATTTGGAACTCTTATTGTCAAAAAGATATCTTTTCCTAGTCGTGTATTTGTAAAAAAATCAGGATATTTTGTCAAGAGTTTTTTTACAACAAATCCATCGACTTCTTTGCCCTCAGCATCCCACATTTGCTCATCACACCCAAGATGTGAATATGCGTAAAAAGCTTCCTGAATTTCATCTTCACCTCCAAGATCAGGAGATTCAGCGAAAAAAGGAAGGTGGACATTATCGGGATGTTGGGTACTCATACAGCGAGGTATTTTCATCTTCCTAAATAATTAAAAAATAATTGATATTAAGATCGTAAATCAATTTGAAATTTAACAGTTGTTTTTATAAATCAAAAATTTAGAGAATATATTGAATTGTCTATGCAATTTACCTTATATCAGTTATTTAATAGAATTAAATACTAATGGTTCTATAAGAAGAAGAAGTATTCTCTAAAGAAAAAAGGAATATTAAACGGATTTATACTAAATCTAAAATCAAGCGAGAAAAAAACAATATAAATGCAGAAATTAGATATAAGTACATTACTAATAAATAATTTAAGTAATTAAATAATGGCAAGAAATAAAGAAAAGGAATTGAAAATTAAACAGATGTTACCCCCAGAGGGTAAAGCTTTAGCATATATAGTCCGACCTGCTTTTTTTGGAAAGGTGGCAAAATTGGGTCTTGAATGCAATGGTACCTATATAGGTACGACTAAAGGACAACGGTTTATTTATTTGATCTTGAATCCAGGTTTTTATACATTTGTTTCAATAGGTGAAAACAAAAGCAACGTACAATCAACCCTTGAAGCGGGGAAAACCTATTTTATTCTGCAAAAACCAATGAGGGGGGTTAAAAAAGCACGGAGTGAATTAGAATTAATCGATGAAATGACAGGTCGGAATGCGTTAAAAAAATGTTCTTTAATTGAAGTTATTAATATTGAAGAAGCGGTGATTCCAAGTTCTTTTGAATACACACAGGAGGACCTTACGACTGGACCCCTTCCTTCAGTAAATAAATCAATAATAACAATGGCTATAATTATGGGAACTTGCATGATTCCAACTATAATTATTACGATAATAGCTCTTATAATTATCTGGAGATAACCCAGTTTTCAATTTCGTACGTAATACCATAATTCGGGGTCAATTCCAGAAACACAATAACTTCCTTATCGTCCTCAAAATTTTGTAGCAATTCTCTTAACTCTTTGATTAACATCTGGTTTTATAAATTAAAAAGTAAGATATTATTATATAATTATTATAAGCAAAAGAAAGTGAGATAATGCGACCAATTACAGAAGAAAAGTTCGAATCCATTTTAAAATTTTTAGAAGAAAAGAAAATCGATGTTTTAATGATTAATGATTACGAAAACAGTCGGAATGTTAACATGCAATATCTTTCGGGCCATCCAACTGACGCAACGATATTAATTAGTTCCAGTGGAGAGTCAATTTTAATGCCCTGGGATGTTGCTTTAGCCGAAAAACATTCTGAGGTTGACGATATTATAAACGCTGCTAATTTCAGTTACAATCCATTTTTGGCATTGAAAGATTTATTTGAGAATCGTTGGAGTAAATCGTCTTTTACGGTTGGAATCCAATCAATAACACCTTATGGCTTCACTGTAAAATTGAAAGCACTTATTCCAAGTGTAAAGTATTTTGGTAACCCTATAGAAGTAGACAATTTTTTACAAAAATTAAGAGCCACTAAAAGTGAATTTGAGATTAAGAAATTAGTGAAAGCAGCTGAAATAGGTACTAAAGCGATTAATGACATACAAGATTTTTGCTTGAATACTTCTGATGGTACAGAGAAAGATTTATCATTTCTAGTAAGAAAAAAATTGGCAGAATATGGAGCTGATGATGTCTCTTTTGAACCCCTTGTTGCCAATTCTTCCCGTGCTCATGAGATACATCAATATCCTTATGCGAGCGATCAAAAATTTAATCTACCAGGATTAGCTCTAATTGATTTTGGTGCAAAGTTCCAGGGATACTGTAGCGACATTACAGTACCTATTAGTTTCGGGAAATTGTCGGATGAACACATTAAAATGCGTGATATAGTTGTCAAAGCGTATGAAGCAGCAATTGAAATGATAGATATAGATGTACCCTTATGGAAAGTTCATGATAGAGTAGAACAAATACTTAAAAATGGGGGTTTTCAAATGCCTTATTCTTTGGGTCATGGATTAGGATTAAGTGTCCACGATTCTCCTTTAATATCCCGTAAACCTACCGATGAATATTCGAAAAAATTCTGGAAAGAGGAAACATTTCAAGATGGAATGGTATTTACTATTGAACCAGGAGTCATGAAACAAGGATTAGGAGGCCAACGGCTTGAGAACGATGTCCTAATTCGGAATGGCAAGGTTGAAATTATTACTAATTCAGAACCATTGAAATTTTGAAAACTTAAACTCATTATATTTTATTTTATTTCTATTCCTAAAACTGAGATAATTCATAAATTTTTTACTTTCTAATTAAATATAGTACTTAATTAAATTAGGAAATCAAGGATTGAGAATTTGCCAAAAAAGGAGAAAATAGTTCTAATTGGAGCGGGCTCTCTACAATTTGGATTGGGTTCAGTTGGAAGTATAATCAATAGCGACATTTTACAAGGTTCTACAGTAAGTTTGCATGACATTAATCAAAATAACTTAGATTTAGTGACCGAGTCATGTAAAGACGCAATCGAGCAAAAGAATTTAGATTTTGAGTTAGAATCTACTATAGATAGGAAAAAAGCTTTGAAAAATGCTACTTTCATCATAAATTCCATAGAAGTCTCTCCAAGATTTGAATTGTGGGATAATGATTACGAAATTCCTCGTAAGTATGGAAATACGCAAGTCATGGGCGAGAATGGTGGTCCGGGAGGATTATTTCATTCGTTAAGAGTGATTCCTCCGATCCTCGAAATTTGTGAGGATATTGCTAAAATCTGCCCCGAAGCATTCATTATTAATTATTCAAACCCTATGAGTAGAATCTGCCTTGCAGTCAAGAGAAAATTTCCTTCACTAAATTTTATAGGATTATGTCACGAATTTCCCGGATTTATTCATCATTACAGTAGGATTTTAAACACTCCAATTACTAACCTTGAGATGAGAGCAGGAGGATTAAACCATTTTGGTGTTTTATTATCAATTCGATATATCGATAAGAATAAGGACGCATACCCTGATCTTAGAGAAAAGGCTCCAGAATATCTCAGTAAAATAAAGGGTCCGTTAAATGATGTAGACTTGATTAAATTCATTCTTGAAAAGTTTGGATACATTCCTTATACTCAAGATTCCCACTATGGAGAGTATATCTCTTGGGGTTGGGAAAAAGCAGACCTCGAGGGAGTAAGAGAATTTTACAATGGTTATAAAAGCCTTACACTACGGATTGGAAGAAGAATTCAAAAATCAATAAAAAGGGGAAAAGGCGCGAATCTTGTAAAACCTGATTATGAAAGAGCAATTCCAATTATCGAAGGTATAAAAACTGATTCTCAACACGAAGAGATGTCTGTAAATTTGCCGAATAAAGATGTAATTACAAACATACCTCGTGATCTGGTTGTAGAATGCCCCGCAATTGTCACTAAGAGCGGATTAAAGGCAATCAAGTTAGGAGATTATCCAAAAGGATTAGCAGCATTATTACGCAATCAAGCTTCAGTTCAAGACTTAGTGGTAGAAGCAATTCTTAAAAAATCAAAACATATCGCATTTCAAGCTTTACTCTTGGACCCAACAATAGACGATGCATCCAAAGCCGAAGAAATGTTTGAAGAAATGATAAAAATAAATCAAGATTATATCGATTTAAATTAATATCCAAATTTACTTTTTTCGTATTAATTTTTCATTTTCTAGATGATTTACCAAGGATTGTATTCTTTTAGGTTGAACTAATGTCTCATATTCCAACGATAGAAAAGCTGATATTGTTAAAGTATTGTATCCTTTACCTAGCAAATTGAATAACTCGTTAATAGGACCTAAAAATTCATACTTTAATTCTCCTATAAATGTTTCGAAATCTTGATATTTGACTAACATAAAAAGATCTCTTGCATATAATGGTCCTGAGTAAGTAGGTTCATAGATATAATTGAAATTGTGCTTATCCTTTTTTAGATCTTCTTCATTGAAATCAGATTTTTCATTCCATCTTATGTTCTGAGAGCCTTCTAATTCCTTCAATTCAATTTTCACCGATTCAATTAGTTGGAGAGTTTCTGAAGAATTATCAATCAGTTTTATTCTTTCTAGCAACTCTATTTCATATTGAAAACAAGCTTTTATTAGTTCTTTACCTAATAAGAATAAATCTATTCGAAATTCCGTTTTCTCTGCATTTTCGTAAGAATAAATAGCCAACGATAGTTCTTCTAGAAGTTTAACTAATGTTCCAATTCTTTTAAATAATCCTTGATGAATAATTGGCCAAAATCTCTTTATAAGAGTTTTATCAAATGTTGAAAACACATAGGATATACTTAGAGCCGTCGCGATTACTCTCTTTAATTCAGTGGAATCGCAGTATTCTACGGTATCCACATGGGAATGCCAATTAGGATCATTGTGACCCAACATTAGGGAGGGTATTCCAAAATAGGAATCTATAAAAAGAAAATGATCACTACCTCCGTCAAAACTCCTAAGCCGGTATGACATTGGATTTTTAGTTCCATTAATGGCAATTCCCTTAGGGTGATCAGCGATTTTTTTTACAAAGGAAGATGCTATATCATTCAAGATTGAAGGCGTGGACCGAGGTGCAAGGTTAACTTCAAAGGGTTGTCCTATCTTTAAGGGATGTTCTCCTATCATATCTAAGTTTATACAAGCTAACACATTTTTAATCCTATCTTCGTGAAATTTCATCCATGGAACAGTACCATTAAATTCTGGAACCCATACAAATCTTAATGTTCGCTTGGGACTATCGATTATTCTGTTTTTAATCAAATATTTGAAAGCTCTTGCTAACTCAAGTAATCCAGCAGCGCCACTAGCATTATCATTTGCGCTCGGGAGGGGATGGCACAAGTGAGCTATAATAACTATTTCTTGATCTGGAAATTCTGTTCCTTTAATATAGCTGGATAATACTTCAAGGTTACCTTCCATAAATTCTGCTTTGATACCGGCGTGCACCTTAACAGGTCCTTTTTTCAACAATTCCTTTAGATGCATCGCTTGATTATAAGATATGCTAAAACCAAATTTTGCATTATTAAGTCTTTCCTTTGTGGTAAAGAAGCCACTATATATATGGCGATCTAAATTATTTCTCGTTCTATTCAAATCAGGATAATATATCACACCAATAGCCTTACTCTCTTCGATATAAGGACGATTCAAATAGGTTGGTCCTGACATCAAAATAATTTTTCCTTCAATGTCATTTTTCTCATAGTCTTCCTTTTTATCACCTATCCCAATATCCACAATTTCTACGGTAATATCACATGATTTTGAATGGGTCATGATTGAGACCGTAATATCATTGAAATCACATAGTTTTGTTTTTTCGGGTTCTTCAATCCATAATTCACCAGTTTCGATCTCCCATTGATATGGTGCCGGATATCCCCAAATAGTTGTTTCTCCATCGGCAGGAGATTTAAAATGCTCAATATCATCAAAACCTAGATTCTCTAACTCTTTCTTAATCGTTTCAAGACTATCGTGATATCCATTAGAAGCTTGAACACGATTATACTGGGAAATTTTTGCTACCCAATCCCAAGCTTTTTGACCATTTACTACACTTAAAATATCGTTAAAGAATTTATCAATGTCCATAATTCATCTTTCACCTGGTTATGAATAAAAATAGATTTAATATCAATAATGTCTTTTTTCAAATAAATTTGATACAAAATTAAAATACAGAAAAATGAAACCCCCAGTATGCTGTATATGTGATAAAAGGTTAGATTATCCTGATGAAGGAGGATTAATATATTTTAAGAAAAGACCTTCAGACAAAAAATGGGATAAAATGATGGAAGATAATGGAATGGTTGGACATCCTCCTTATGCAGAATGGTTTTGTGGAGAACATTACGCCAAGGCTAAAGAATTAAAGGATTTAACTATTGATAAAGCCTTGAAAATATTAGAAACGTAATTCTGAGATCATATCCAAGGGTTCATTATTTAGAGTAGCTTGAGCTGATCTTGGACTTCCGCCTCCTTTACCTCCAAATTTTTTAATTAGCTCATCAATTATTTCGTTTGCTTTGAATACTTCATTATTAGATAAAATTTGTACTTTATTTTTATCAGATTTCATTATTAGAGTATAATTTGGAGGAAAATTTTTAAAGGCTTTTGATAAAAACTTATAATCTACTTCGAAATTTAGCATACCGATTTTTATTCCCTTTAAAGTAGTAGTAGGAGAGATAGCAATTAGTTCTAACGCTTTAGTAAGCAGTATTTCATTTTCTTCCTTAAGCTTAAAAATCTGAGTCTTAAGAGAGATAAAAAGGTTTGTAACAGATACATTTAATATGCTTGCTAAATCAACAGCATCAATGTTTTGTTTGGAAAACATTTTAATCGCTTTACTTCCCACAAAATACTTAAACTCCCTTCCTTTTTTGATTTCATAAAAGTATACAGGCCCTATTTCCGATGATTCCCCAAGATGTGTCCCACCGCAGCAGTTTATATCATAGTCTTCTATTTCTATTATTCTAAGATCAGAATCAGGTGTTATACCACCTCTTATTTGTTCGTTCATATCTTTAAGATCATTTCGAGGTACAATTTTACTGCGAAATTTTAAATTTTTAATGGTACATATGTTAATAAAATGAATTAGGACATTTTTTAACTCAATTTCACTTACGCTTCTACTTATATGGATTGATACATCTTCAAAAGAGATGTTTGCCCGAATAGTATCAATATCTAATAGATTCTTAAAGACTGCAGATAAAACATGTTGGGATGAATGAGCTCGCATGATACCGTATCTATATTCCCAGTCGATTTCTCCAGTTATATTATCACCTTTTTTCAAATTCTCACTAAAAGGCTCAGAAATATGGTGTATGATTAATTCCTCCCTCTTTATCACATGATCTACATCAAAAGTATTACCCTGGTTAATAATAACACCTTTATCGCTAATTTGATTCCCTCCTTCGGGATAGAAAAGAGTCTTATCTAAAATTATTCCACTTTTATCAATATCTATTATTTTTGCTTCAAATCGGGTGTCATAAGGGTTGTCCCAATACAATTTTTCTGTCATAATAATTAACTTCGTGAAACGCTTCTTTTACGATCTATTTAACATACCACAATAATATGGTAATGCATATTGAAATATTACATTTGAATAATTCTAAAACTGAATTACATTTTTAATTAATACTATTGAGAATTAATTACACTCAAATCTAAATTTAATGTATATTCCTTTAATTGTCTATCAAAGAAGGATTCAGCTTCCTGAATTACAGAAGATATTAGTTTTTCATCAATCTTCAAAAAACTATTTCTTGATAAAGTAAACCAATTATGGATTCCAAGAATGTATACATTCCATAATCCATTTTCATCCTTAATGGAGCGTTTTTCCGTCTCTCTGCATAGCAGCATCCAGAATAATATCAATTTATGTGATATTTTTACATCTTCATTAAATGAATCTCGATGAAAAGACCCGAATGCCAATATCATTAGAAAAGCAAGACCGTACTTAATTTGAATTTTGCACGATTGTTCTAATATGCTCTCCTTTAGTTGTTTCCATCCCATTCTAGTTAAGTTGAATTTTTCGTAGGGAACTGAATCTAAACTAGCTATTATTATATTAAAATAAAAATTTTCTGTGAGGTACGGTTTTGTTCCTACAAATTGAAAGATCCTTAAAGCTCCAGCAATCCTCCAGTCAATCCACTCTTGAGAATATAGAAACGCCCTCTGAATCACTCGATCTTTATTTGGTAACAGTTTAAATATGTCTTTTAGATTTTGATTAATTTTATCATAATATACGGGATAATGATCAAAGATCCGGGAATAAGAGTACCCCAATATATCTATATAAGTGAAAATTTCAAGTAAATCAACGAATAAATTTAAATATTTATGATCAGAAAGTAATTGAGCTAATTTTAAATCCCTTACTAACGAATAACTTCCATAATACGTAGATTCTCCCGTAAAAATGGTTGCAAAGAGAATGTGATATTGTATGACCTTCTGGATTAAAATTTTATCATTTTCTATTAAATTGAAAGGTGAAAGGAGGTTTCGTGTGGATATCAAAATAAAACTTTGATGGGGGTGATCTCTCTTGCGTATAAACTTTCCAATATCGTGATAGATTAAAATTAAGGGGAATAATAGACTATTGTATTGTCGAATATTCTCCAGTTTCATAAGAATCTTCGATAATGTCTGATCCGAAAAGCCTTCGTAAGAAAAAGTATTACCTAAGATTTTTAGAAAGATTTTGATAGATCTAAAAATGTGTTTTATAGTTCTCTCAAATTCTTGTTTATCTCTATTTAATCCCACATCAAAAATTTCAGATAGATTTGGAAACGATTTGAGAAAATTGGTATAAATTTGTGTCTTCTCAATCTCATTTGAAGATTCTATGCTGCTTAAAGAGGCATCTGTAAATATTTGTTGAAGTTGGTTTATAATCACTTTAATAGAAAAAATAATCAGTTAGTAATTAAAATTGGTAGTTTTACTAATCCTCCCGATATTAATACTTTCTTGGAGGTTTTTGCCTTTCATCCTTTATTTTCCCTTTTAACAAAGGATCGTTAGTCCTTTGCATCCAATTAAATAAATTTTGTCTTAATTCGAGCAAAATGTCATTATAAGCAAGATTGTATGCAAGGTTATGATTCTCGTTCGGATCTTCCTTTAATTCATAAAGTTCTTCTTTGGTTCGTTGTATTTCTATTTTATCCTTTAGAATTTGACCAGAAAGACTCCTTTCAATATCAATCGGCATTTGAAATAAATATTGACTCGGTTCATAATTGCGAATATATTTGAATTCTTTAGTTCTGATGCTCCTAATAGGATCATATATATCGTGATAATTTTTTTCTGTAAAGACTTCACTCCTAAATGGAAGATTAGAATCTTTTAGAACAGGCATAAAGCTTCTCCCCTCAATTCCTTCTGGAATTTCTGCTTCAATAAAATCTAATAATGTTGGCATAAGATCGATATTGCTTATCATTTGTTCAAGGACTTTTCCACCTCTAAACAAACTGTTGTTAGGACAGTTCATTATGAGAAGCGTCTTTATGCCCGGATCATATAACGTACATTTAGCTCTTGGGAAAGGGCTTCCATGATCAGTAGTGTAAATAAAAAGTGTATTCTCTCTTAAGTCATTACGATCTAAAAATTCAAGAATTTTTCCTATGGTTTCGTCTAAGGGGTTGATAATTCCATAAAATAAACCCAAATCTTCTCGAACTTCATCAGTTTCAGGTAGAAACGGAGGAACTATAACCGTTTTTGGATCCACGGGTTCACTCCATACATCAAAAGGGCGATGTATTTCAATTACGCCTAAATTCGCGAAAAACGGTTTTTCATCGTCTTTATGTGCTTCAAAGAATTTTTTGTATTCATTTAACATTGTTTTAGTATCGTATTTATAGTCCTTCATCCTTTTACTAACAGTATCGTATCCTAATGTTTTGACATCAACACTCTCGTGCTGTAAGCCAAGTAAATGAGTTGTATACCCGTTTTCCTTAAGATACATAGGTATCGTTTTATTGTGAGGAGGTAAAGTCCACCCATGATTAACTAGCCCCATTAAACCATTTTGATGAGGATATAACGAAGTTTGAATACTTCCTCGACTTGGGCTACATTGAGGAGCTGTACAAAAGTAGTTCGTAAATCGTATTCCATCTTTGGCAAGCTTGTCCAGGTTAGGTGTGCGTAATGAATTTGGCGTTTGAGATGTATCGTAACAACTTAAAAATTGCCCTTGATCGTGAGTTATAAAAAAAATTATATTTGGTTTAACGGTCATATTTATAACAATTTGAAGAATTAATTAAAAGCTTTATTTTTAGTGACTAAAAGGGTCAAATTCAAATCCTCAATTATCCCTCAAGACTAAGAAAAAGCTAGCATACGGAGCAGATTGCATGTTAATATTCAGTCTCTAATGAAAACTAAAAATTTTATAAACTTTAGAAGCTAATAATTAAATTACAACTTATTTAAAATTTAAATAAAAAGAAGTAGATTAGAACAATGAGAGAAAATGAAATAGAAGTTCGTCATAGTAAATTGAATATGGCTTCTTATGGTTCGGGTAGCTTGGCAAGAGAATTCATAAATATGGCATTTACAGCCACAGTGTTCTTTTATTACGAAGGCGTTGTTGGTTTAGAAGTATGGGTGGTATTTTTAGCGACATTCATATTTGCCATATATAATATGATCAACGATCCTCTTATCGGATACTTAACTAATCGTCCATTTAAGTTTACAAAGAAACGTGGTAGGCGATTTCCATGGTTATTAATGGGAGGGATACCGTTATGTGCAAGTTACATAATTGTATTTATGCCACCAGTGACAGATGCTGTATCTGGAGCATGGATTTTGTTTGCATGGTTACTCTTTACCATGTGTTTATTTGACACATTTCATTCACTTTTTTTTGTAAACTTTATGGCACTGTTTCCTGAGAAACATAGGTCAAATAGAGAACGAAGAATCGCAAGTGGAATCTATATCCCAATCGGTGTAATTGGAGTAGCGCTAGGAGCATTAGTACCTCCTTTAATATTTAAATACCCAGGTGATGCGCCTCATGATGTGGTTTTACAATCATTTATTGTACAGGGAGTGGTAATCGCTTTAATAGCTCTGCTTGCAATGCTTTTGGCAATCCCTGGATTTCGAGAAGATAAAGAAGAAGTGGAAAAATATCTGGTAACTTACGAAAAAAACCCAGTAAGAGAATCCTTTTTTAAATCCTTAGTTACAGCATTAAAGCAGAAATCATTCCTAGCATACATGGCAATATATACATTGTATCAATGTCAGATCGTCACGATGCAGAATTCTATAAACTTTGAAGTTGCATTTGTGTTAGACCCAGTTTCGGGCATATCAACTAATTTAATGGCAACGCTAATATTTGCTTCATTTCTTGTCGGAGTAATTGTCTCATCGCCATTATGGGTAAGGTATTCTCAAAAAACAAAAAATAATAAGAAGACAATGTTAATCGCTGCAATTGGTTTAGGAATAATGACTTTACCGCTGCTTTTCTTAACAAACTACTGGGCTGTCGTTGCTGTGATGCTTATATGGGGTCTCTTTCTTGGAGGTTTTTGGGTTATGATCTTTCCAGTCATGGCAGATGTAATTGATGAATCTGTTGTAATTACAGGAAAACGTGAAGAGGGAGTATATAGCGGATTTTCACAGTTTTTTGCTCGTATAGGTTTAATAGCTCAAACATTAACTTTTGCTATCGTCCATACTTTAACCGGTTTTATTGAAGGTGGAGCTCCAAGTATCCAACCCGCATCGGCAGCAGTGGGAATTCAAATTCATTTAGGATTAATTCCTGCGATATTTATATTTATCGGTGCAATTGTCTTTTGGAGATATTACAAACTTACTCCAGAAAAAATAGAAGCAAACCAAGTAAAATTAGGAGAATTAGGATTAAAATAATAATTTAAACCTAATTTTTCGTTTTTTCTTTTTTTTTAATTGAATTTATTATCTACAAGTTTAACAAATTTAAGTGAAACACCAAGAAAATCACTTAAAATCTTTTTTTCTATGTTTTCTGGAGCATCCTTAATAGAATGCCAATTCACTGCTTTATTTTTTACCCGTTCCATTCCCATTAAAGCCGCTGCTTTGAATCCATCGTGAATATATCGACAAGCATCACACGATCCAATTTTAAGACTTCCAGTTCGTATGTTTAATAAGTCGGGATTTTCATTTTTTGCCTCCGTATGGGCTTGTAATAGCAAGTTGTTGATTTCCGTATTATAGACTGCTCGGTGCATGTCTTTTTCAATTAAAAACATATCTTCTGCAGCACCACAACATTCTAACACCACGGTATAAGAATTATCTAGAATTCCCATTTTTCCATACTTCTCAACGAAAGCTTTTGCTCCTTTATCACCTACTTCTTCGCTTCCTTGTGAACCAATCCATACTTCAACATTTCTCGGTCTATTTTCGCTTAGTTGCTTCCCTATTGCGACAGCAACAGCAGTGGCAGATAAGTTATCATTTGCTCCTAATACCACTGTTTTTCCCAAGAAGCCTTTTAACAGAAAGATGAAAAAGGGATATATTATAACAAGTGGAATAAAATAAATAAGATCTAAAACCGTTATAGAAACGACTCCCCAATTTATTATTACGATAGAGGGTCCCGAAACTATTTGAGCGATAAATTTCCATAACGAAAAAATAATCGTGTGAAATAAAAAGTAGAGTCCTACTCTTCCTATTATTTGGCGCGCCCGGAGCTTATAACTAGCAATATTCATCTCTTTTGCACTGTCAGTGTGACCTTCAAATATAATACGAAATTTTACTTCCTCTGTAGGCTTTATTATCCCAAACACATTAGTAGATTTTTTAGTTTTAAAAAGAAACCCAATCCATTCTTTCATAAGAAATAACTCGCTATAGAGCACAGTAATACCAAGGATTACAAGAATTAACGATATTATCGGAAATGGAAATATTAAAGGCATAAACAACGGAGAAATGCCTCCCAAGATTCCCGCTACCTTGATAAATCCTTGAGGATACAGGGCAGGTCGAGTTTCAAACTCGTCGATGAAGGTTTCGTCGCAAAATCTATCAAGTTCTTGCCTGATCCAAATATTTGCGTTTTTTTCAGATTCACTACACGAGTATCTTGGTCCAAACTTCTTACAAATTGTGTCTATAAAATTATACATATAATCAGAATAAGTCTTATCTGTTTTCATAACCAATTTTCAACAAAGAATTAGTAAAATTATTTACGAATAAAAATTAAACATAGATTTTATTTACATCACATTTTTTTGAGTATTTTCTTGTTAAAACTTTGATTTATCCGTTAATAAAAACCAAACTCAGACTTTTATATCGTAATGTCCTAAATTTATGTGACCAGAATCTAATAAAAAAAAAGAAATCTTTAAAGGTGTCAACATATTGAAATTAAGTCGACTTTTAAAAAAGAAAACCGCCTATTTTATCATTGGAATAGGTATAATATGTCTAGTATTAGGTCCTTTACTTGGGATTTTACTCGATAAAACATCTATTTACGAAGGAAAACCACAAGTAGTTCAAGAAGCTAGCAGTTCAGGGATGACTAATGCGTTTGCTAAACAAGTAACGTTAACTAAAGATCAAAAACTAATAGTAGAAATTTCTGAGTTTTATCCAAATTCATCGGTCACAATTAAAATCATAGCTAAAAGCGCGTACGACCGAGCCTATAGCCTGGATAGCGCACCTGGAGGTGTTTCAGGCTTACAGTTTGTATATTCTGAGTTTGGTTGGGCCACCGACCCCTATTGGTCACCGGCTGATAGTACAGCTGGTGCCAGCTCGTTAACTTTGCCCACTAATGGAATTTACTTCTACATAGAATTTATGGGAGACCGAGTAGGGAATTCGTTGGTTTCTTGGCCAGGTGATTATTATGTTATCGTTTATGGTTCTAATTCGGGTCCCCCTTCCGTTACAAGCGTTTATTTCGATATCACTATAAAAGCAGATGGTCCAGGAGAAACTTTAAATAATCTTCTCATATTATTAGGATTACTCATTATCATAGTTTACGTAATGGCAGTATTAGTATCAGTTTTAAAAGCAAATTATTTAAGGTGATAAAAAATGGGGACGGAAGAGAAAGAGAGAAAAATAAGTTTGTATGAAATGTTGCCAATGATGGATAAGCAAAGAGCTACTAAATTCTTAATATACGGTTTATTAGTGGCCATAATTTTTGGCACATTACTCATGATCAGTAAATCAATCTCAGATAATGCCTATACATGGTTACTTCTTGAAAGCCAGCAAAACGAAATGAATTACATGCAAGGGTTATACGGGTATAACGATTACATAGTAAAAATCGAGAGGGCTAATCTTATATATTATTGGATGGAATACCAAGTAGTCATAGTAGGAAATATTGCTCGGATTGGAGTCAATATAGGTATGTTCTTTATCGCTGTAGCGTTTTTGAGTTTTGCTTTAAACGATAAATTTGATGAAAAAGCTAGGCGTATCTACCTTATACTCGCGGGGCTTATCTTGTTTGTTATAATCGTTACAACATTCTTCTCGCAAATATCAGTTCAAATATCTTAAATCTAAATATCTATCTTTTTTTTTATTTTTTAATAGGTGAGAGTTTAATATAAGACGTATTTTTTTTATAGTATACTCGTTAAAAAATGAATAGATTAATCATCATGAATAAAGAACCAAAAAAAAAGTCAAAGTTACTTGAAGTAAATATCTTTATTCTTTTTGCGTTAGGTCCCCTCACCGGAAACGTTATCTTGGTTTTATTTAGTGTTCTTGAAGTAGAATTTTCGGTTATTCCATTGATTGCTATTCCATCATTCATGTTCCCGTTTGCCTTAGTTCAACTATTCTCAGGAGCTATTTCGGATGCTAAAGGACGTTTCCCAGTGATTCTTTTAGGACTATCTATTTTTGGAATAGGAATGATTGTTGCATCGTTATCGTTCTCATTAATGGTTTTTGTTATTGCAAACGTCTTAGCGGGGATTGGCTTCGGTTTCGTCAATCCTGTTTTAATAGCTTTGCTAACAGATATCACCCCTGGACCTAAAATTTCCAAAAAAGTAGGTTTATTAGGTGCTGTCGCTAATTTAGGAGTCGGTATTGGACCATTGCTTGCGGGCCTAATAATTAATATAAGTTGGAGATATCTATACATAATATTTTTGAGTATTACTGTAATTGGAATGTTAATTATTTTTGTGTTAAGAAAAAGTCAATCAGTAACTAAAAGTGATGTAGGGATTAGAACTTTTTTCTCCCATTTAGCTCAAGAAATTCGTCGTTTGCCAGTTATTTTATTAGTTATATCAGCTTTTTTATTTTCTCATACATCTATTGCTACGGTAATCTGGACTTCGCAATCATTTAAGGGTATTCCCGAGACAACTTTAGGATTCATTCTTGCTTTATTTGGAGTAATGGGCTTTATTGCGGGTATTCTGACTGGATTTACCATTAAGAAAAAAGGAGTAAAACTTGCTTTAATATTGGGACTCATTTCTTTATTTATTGGGGATATAATTTTAGTATTGATTGGCAATAACAATTATGAAGCGCTTTTATTAACTACTATAGGACTCCTTTTTATGGGTTTTGCTGGGGGTATACTAATGACCTCTGTCATGTATTATAGCCAGACCTTATCAGAGGAAAGACGCGGTGCTCTCGCAGGTTTAACTACAGCATTTCAATTTATCGGAATTGCTTTCGTTCCTACAACTTTTGAACCTTTCTTTAATTTTGGAGGTATTTCTTTAGTATATATTGTAATTCTTATGATTTCTATTATTCTCCTTTTGACTCTAACATTGTTATATAAATTTGCGAAGAAGACAAAATAACTAGGATTTATTAGTAAACATTTTAATTTAATTTAGAGCGGTAACCTCTTCTTTATCGTCTATTCTTTCCTCGGTTTTCACTTTATCTAAGAAGTATGGGTCCATGATAGTGGAAATTTGTTTAAAATCGTAATGCGTGGCCTCTATGGCTCTCAATTTACAAGTTGCAGAACATTTTCCACATCCTTTGCATAGTGCTGGATTAATAACAGCTTTTTTAACTGGTATACTCACATCTTCAAACTTTTGATTTACATCTACAAGTGAAATCGCTTTAAAGGCACAAATATCTCTACAAACTCCACAACCATTACATTTTTCAGTTGTTATCTTCATATCTTTAAAGAAGCATCGTATAGAAAGCAGAAACGAAAGAAGTTCTAATTTGGAAGTTGATATTTCTTTTATGCTTAAAAATCTACTTGCACGCCCTGCTGCCCCATTTGACTCCAACATAGAATCCTGAACGTTTTTTGGCCATTGAGCACAACCACATACGAATATTCCATGCCCAGCAAAATCTAGAGGTCGTAATTTGGTGTGAGCTTCTATAAAAAAACCATTTTCATCTAAGGGAATATTCAAGATATTTGATAAAGACTTTATATCAGCGGGAGGAACCATAGGGGTAGAGAGTAGAACAAGATCAGTGTTAAGCTTAATAATATTATTAGGGTCAGTATCATCATATAAACTTATTTCGTATTTTTCTGGTTCACTATTCACTTTAGTTATCTCAGGGAAATTATCTATATCGTATCTTAAATATTTAGCTAACGATTTTCTAGCATTGAAAATCTCTTCGAATTCTTTTTTAGCCATGTGAAGATCGCGAAACAGTACTAGAATTTCGAGATTTGGTTTAAATTCTTTTAGAATTTCAATATTTTTTATTGAGTTACTACAACAGACATTCGAACAATAAGTAAATCCATTTACCTGCCTCGAATTTACGCAGAGAATTACCGTAATATGTTTAATCTTCCTTAACCAAGATTTATCTTCAATTTTTAATTTCTGTTCCAACTCCAAAAGCGTTATGACATTTTCATTTTTTTCACTATACTGAAATTGTCCATGTGGTTTAAACTCCTGACTTCCTGTTGCAACGATAATAACACCAACTCTGACCTCGAGTAGGTTGTTTGCATTGTCTACGAATCTTACGTCATAATTCCCAATTGAACCTTCTACTTCCTTAATTATAGAATTTAAATAGATTTTAATTCTTGAATTCTTCCTGATTTTATCTTCGATATTGTCCAAAAATTCTAAAGCATCTTGTTTAGCTGGATATAATTGGTTTATAAATTTTAAATTACCTCCTAGCTGATTCTCTTTTTCAATAATAATCGTATCGTATCCTTGTTTACTTATATTTAATGCCGCTCCCATCCATGAAACTCCACCACCAATTAC
>Ga0255055_10001015_pt1 | contig 21297 bp, 18 predicted proteins | sample JV7_2_27_MG_FD_188633 | JGI IMG/M metagenome (GOLD analysis project Ga0255055, IMG submission 188633) | Seawater microbial communities from Jervis Inlet, British Columbia, Canada - JV7_2_27 | ecosystem: Environmental > Aquatic > Marine > Inlet | place: Canada: British Columbia | collected...
AAGCTCGATGACCGCCTGCAACACTTCCGGATTTGTGGTGGCGGCCATGTGAGGCGGTCTGGCCCAGGAAATATTCGGTTTGATGACGACCACATCTCCCTTTGATACAAATTGCCCCATTCCTCCGGCGGCTTCGAAGACCTTTTGGGTCAAGTCTTTTACGGAAAAGTCATCTGTTTGACCGATGCCCTCAACAATAAATTTTTGATTTGCCGCCGTGGCCCTTGCCTCGGGCAATTCAAATAATGACCATCGGGCAGCTCCGGCAAGAGTGATGCACCCTGACCACTTCAAAAGCTTGCGAATTGATTCTCGGCGTGTAATCGGTTGATCAAATTTCATGGAATTCACCTCTTACCCTAACCCGGACAAGCCGGAACAAATTGCCACAAAGGCACCAAGACACAAAGCGAAACGCGTAACTTTTTGGTTAATATTCATCTTTGCGTCTTTGTGTCTTGGTGGCGTAAATGTTTTGCCACGAACAACGTACAACAAGCAACGGACCATTGAGCGTTTTTTCGCTCAATTAGGCTTATAGCAATAATTCGTGCTCCCAGCCGTAATGCTCAATTTTTATTTGTTCCATCCGGCTCGTTCCCAATCCATAGACTTTATCAGCGGCTTCTACGCAGATGGGCGGTGGAGATAGGGGCCATGGCTCACCTCTGATGGCTTTCCTTTTTTCAGTAATAATTTTTAAACAAACTGTTTCGATGGCAACGGGGTCGGTTCCTGCAATCAGACCCTTATATGCCCATTGGTATCTTGGATCAGGCTGCGGTCCCTTGTCACAGAGAGGATAAAGCGAATCAACCAGAACAAGTTTGGTCTTTCCTTTGACAAAAGGAAAGTTCCAGATTTCTCCTAACTTGGAACTGTTGCCTTTGTGATAACTACTGGGACTACCGGAATACAGGATGTAAAGTTTCAGCACCGTGCCGATTCCGGTCAGCCAGTGTGCTTTAAGCGCCGGAAGCGCAATTAAAGCGTCACATTTTTTGGGATTACTCGGGCCACCCTGCGCCAGCCGAATCCTGTCGTTTGGGATTCCAGCGTCCACCAATGAACTTTTCACAACATCCACGACTTCATCATGAGTTGGATTCAGATGATCAGTCGACACCAGGCCAATCACATCATTCGGTTTGACAAGGCTTAACCACGCATCCTTGGAATTCTTCTGACCGGTAACCTTGATCAATGTCTGCTCGAGCATTTTTTTTAAGATCGTGCTGTCCACATTTTTTGAAGAATCCATGGCGTTTTGATCGCGTACGATTGTCACTAAACTCGAGCCCGCAGCCTCTGCTTCTGCCTTGGGCCACTTAAAACCTAAAATAGACACACCGAGAGTCACGCCGATTGTTCCCCGTATAAAATCTCTTCTGGTTAATACAGGCTTTTTATCTTTCATGATTTCCCCTTTTTCTTCAGTAAATTAGATTCATTTTTCTGAATGATTCTCCCGGCAGATTCCTGATCAGGGCATTCAAACACGATAGCAATATATTTACCGACCAGTTTATATGCCAGCCAGCCGTCCTCTAATTTAAAAAGACTCGGGCTGTTAGCGGCTGAGTCTGCCGTGATTTCTTTCTTATACTCCGGCAGATAGGCGTCATGAAAATGATTCAGGGCTTTGCGGGCACGCTCATGATTTTCATATTGCACAAGCAGAAACTGGCTGCGCTTTTTGTCTCCGGAATTAGAAATATGTTCATAAGGAGCAATAACGGCTTCTGTCGAGAGATCGAGATCGAGAATATTTTCATGACTGAGGTAATAAATTGAATTTAACACCAGATGGGAGCGAAAAAAGCTCAATCTATCTTTTCGCAATTTCCAGGCAGAGCCAATCTCAAGGGGTAGGGTTTTTACAAGTTCCGGCTCCGGGGGATTCTTAGGATTTACCGTAATTGCCTTACCTAAAGCCAGAACAGCTTTCTTTGAGGCCGGCGTCTCACGTTCGGCCATAATCCGAGCATAAATAGAATCCGACCACGATCGCAACAGGCCTCCACCATAAAGAGCTCTGGTGGATGAGGTAAAAGATTTGTTTGATGGCGCTGCAGGAGAGCCGCCAAAGGATACGGGTTCACCGCCCCAATCCAGGGAAAGCAAGCCAAAAGCATCGTCGGAGGTCTCCATAAAATACAATTCCACCAGGATGTTATCCTGGCCATCAGACGAATAAGCGAATACCTCGAGGTGATGGAAACGATAGCCCAGATAGAGTTCACCCGCTCCGTTCATGTATTTAAAAATATTCTGAGAATTAATTAAGCGTGGCGCTTCAGGCCGGGTCCAACCACCAACAGCTTTGGGAAGATTAATGTTGTCAACTTTCATCTTTCCAGTTGCTCCTCCATGTATTGATACCAACACGGTAATTAAGAATAGGAAAAATATCGAATTTCGAGACACTTTCATTAGGGTCATTTCTTTTTTAGTGTTTGCATGTCCTGTACGTATCGAAGGGCACACGATTGAATAACTAAACATAACGCCGAAATCAGCGGCAGGCGAATCAGGTTACTGACGCCCGGACCTGGTATTTCGGATCCTGCCAGATCTCATTGGCCATTATATCCGCCAGAATATCCACGGCATCCCACACATCCACATATCTGAGATAAAGCGGCGTGAAACCAAAGCGCAGGATATCCGGGGCGCGGAAATCACCGATCACGCCCCGTTCGATCAAAGCCTGCATGATGGCATAACCGTTCTGGTGGGTCAGAGAGACCTGGCTGCCGCGATCGTATGCATTGCGGGGACTTGCGATGCCAAAGCCGTATTCACCGCATTTCTGCTCTGCCAGGGCGATGAACAGATCGCCCATTTTTTTGGATTTTTCCCTGATTTTGTAAATATCGGCACGTGCCATGATATCCACGCCCACCTCCAGAGCACAGAGGCTGATGATCGGCTGCGTTCCGCACAGCATGCGGTTGATACCCTCACCGCTTTCATAATCTCTGGTGAAGTCAAAAGGCGCGCTGTGGCTCCACCAACCCGTCAGGGGCTGTTTCACATGGTCCTGGTGCCTTTTGGCCACAAAAATAAAAGCAGGGGCGCCCGGTCCGCCGTTAAGGTACTTATAGCCGCATCCCACCGCGAAGTCGGCATTGGCGCCTTTCAGATCAACGGGGACGGCACCGGCACTGTGGCACAGGTCCCAGACGGTCAGTGCTCCATGCTCATGGGCCCTGGCGGTAATGGCATGCATATCAAGCCGGTGCCCGGTTTTGTAATGTACGTCGGTCAGGGATACGACCGCCACACGGTCATCCATCGCGTCCATCACACCGTCTTTTTCCACAAACCGGATCATATGCTGCCGCCCCAGAAATTCGACCAGACCCTGGGCAATGTAATTGTCGGTGGGAAAATTGCTGCCTTCCATAACGATAATGGACCGATCAGAATTGATCATAAGCGCAGCAGCAAGCACTTTGAAAAGGTTGATGCTTGTTGAATCCGTTGCGACAACCTCACCTTCATCCGCACCAATAATTTTAGCGATTTTGTCCCCAATGCGCTGCGGGGCATTGAACCAGTCGGCGGTATTCCAGCTTTTGATAAGGTCATACCCCCATTCCCGGTCTGTCACCTCGCCCACGCGCCTGGAAGCGGCCTTTGGCATGGCACCCAGGGAGTTGCCGTCCATATAGATCACATCTTGCGGGATATAAAATTCCTTCCGGAAACAAGCCAGCGGGTCGTCGTGATCAAGTTTCTGAAAATCTTCACGTGTCATAACAGTCATAATTTTAGCCTCAGCGACCATTGGGAAAATGGCAGGAGAATTTGGACGTTCTTAATTTCATTGTATTAAAGCGCTAATATATTCCGAGCTGCTTTTGTTGAATTATGCAAAGGCGCCAATTCAAAACCGATAATTCCATCATATTTTAACTTTTTCAGAGTTTTCATAATGTTGCTAAAATTAATTTCACCTGTTCCGGGTTCATGTCGACCCGGAACATCAGCGATATGAATGTATCCAATAACGTCGATATATGCTTTCAACGTGTTGATGATATTACCCTCCATAATTTGCATATGATAGACGTCATATAAAATTTTTATATGCGAAGAATTTACCGATTTGATGAGCTCGGCAGCTTCCCTGGTAAATGCTAAAAAATTTCCCGAATGATCCACCATCGTATTTAAGGCTTCTAACACAAGGGTGACGTTTGATTTTTCGGCTTCCATCGCCAATGTTTTGAGTACATCCAACATGGCCGCAATTTTATTCGTATGGGCGATGTTGGGATAATGATTTATTACCACTCCATTTTCACCCAGCGCATTGGAATGAATCACCAGATTGTTACAATCTAATAATTTTGCTATTTCAATAGACTCTTGAACAAACGCAATATAATCTTCCTTCTGATTCTCATCTACCATTGAGAAATCCTGATCACCTGAAAAACTGGCGATCTTTAAATCATAGACCTGGCAGAGTTCTTTGATTTTTTGGATATCTTTTTCTTTCCAGGACCAAAACTCGATATAATCAAAGCCGGATTCCTTCGCCAGGCCAAATCGGTCCTCAAATGGCACTTCGGTGAAAAGCAATTCAATGCATACCGATTTTTTCATGTTACCCTATCCTTCTTTAATTACCTCTTCGATTTTAACAGGTTTTTTTTCATTTAGAGACTTTAATGCGGCCAGACCGATGAGAACAGGCTGCAGCCCGTCGTTGCCGGTCACCGGAGGTTCCTTATCTTTTGCGACAGCATCAACAAAAGCTTTTAATTCTTCAACGTATGACATCTTATATCTTTCTAAAAAGAAATAATGCGGTTTGTCACTGATAACGCCTTCTGCGGTATTTAATTTGGCAGAATTTGGAAAGTCATTCTTAACATCGGCATAACCTTTTGAACCAAACACCTCTACTCTTTGATCATACCCATAAACGGCCTGCCTGCTGTTATCGATAACGCCCATGGCACCATTTTTAAATTTTAATGTGATGATTGCCGTATCGACATCTCCGAGTTCGCCGATAGCAGGATCTATTAAAACAGCACCCTGCGTATAAACTTCTTCTACTTCACTTATGGATAGATATCTTGCCATATCAAAATCATGAATCGTCATATCCAAAAAAATACCGCCGGAAACTTTTAAATACTCGATGGGTGGGGGAGCCGGGTCGCGGGAAGTAATCTTAACAATGTGCACGTCGCCGACTTTTCCGGATTCAACGAGTTCGCGTACCTTCTTAAAGTTGTGATCAAATCTTCGATTAAAGCCAATCTGCAATTTCACACCGGCCTCTTTAACTGAATTCAAGGCCTGCTTAATTTTTTCGATATTGAAATCAATCGGCTTTTCACAAAAAATGTGCTTGCCCGCTTTAGCGGCTTCGATGATCAATTGGGCATGCGTATCCGTTGAAGAACAAATCAGCACAGCTTCAATTTCAGAATCATTCAAAATGTCGGAGTAGTCAGTTGTCAGATTTAATATGTTTAACTGTTTAGCCCATTCTTTAACTTCATCTATATAAATTTCAGCAGCTGTTTTTATTTCGGCTCCCGGGATGTGGTAGGTCAGTAATTCAGCGTGCAATTGCCCGATTCTTCCGGCACCAATCAGTCCTATTTTCATGTCTTCCCCCTTATAAGCATTTTGTTTACGCGTTTAATGCACGATCATTTTATTTCAAAAAAACGGTTTAATTTCAATCTATACTTTTCTCTGCGCCACATTGCCAATAACAACTCTTGGCCTTTCTTGACAATAAGGCAAACGATTCTATATATAGGAGCGAAATAGACGCGGTTTACAGGCAGATCGCAATAAATCAGCAAGAAAGATTAATGTTCAGCACAAAAAAAAGACCGATAAAGGCCTGCGCCTTTGATTTGGGCAATACCCTTATTAATGATACGCAGCTTGCAAAATGCGCCACTGTTGAAATGGCTGACTGGCTTTTTAGCAAATCGCTTATTCAATCCAGGGAAGCCTTTCTCGCCACCTTTGAAAGAGCCAATCATAGTTCAGAAAAACCATTTATAAGCCACACTTTTGGCGAAATAGAATTTTTTGAAGAAACGTTTGAAAAATTAGCCATAAATGCGATTTCAGCGCAGGACGCTTTAAAAAAATACAGAGAAATTCTAATGAAAAAGATACAGCCGGACAAAGATATAGTGGATGCTTTGCAGTTATTAAAAGAGAAAAATATGCGGATCGCATTGTTGTCCAATGAAAGTGTAGAGCGGGTCGATGCTTATATGAAAAAAACAAACCTGCGGCATTTTTTCGATACCATCATTGTGTCGGCGAGTATTGGAATCGAAAAACCTGATCTTCGCTTTTTTCAGGAAGCGCTGAATCGGTTAAACATTAAAGGCGAAGAAATGGTCATGTTCGGTGATAACGAAATTGCAGATGGTGCCGCTAAAAAGCTGGGTGTATTTTTTATTCTGGTTACCGGCTACATGAACAAAAATTGGATCTGGGAGAAAGGAAATCCTTACCCACCCGACTATATCATAGAAAAAATTACCAGAAAAGATATGGAGGTGTTTCTAAAAACGATCCCCCTCCATCGATAAAAGTGCTCGGGATTTAAACCCGAGAGCCTAGTGTTGCATCCCGCAAGTAATTTACAAAACACGGTCCTATTTTAGGTTTCAGGTTTCGGGTGTCAGGTGTCAGATGACAGAAAACAGAAACACTCTGCTCTTTGTCTTCGACTCGGCTGAGCTCGTCGCAGGCTGTCATCTGTTTCCTGTGCTCTATCCTCTGTATCTTCCTGACACCTGAACACTGACACCTGAAACCATAGACATTGTGTTGTTTAAAGAACTCAACTGGACTAAAATGTACCCACCACTTTTGCAACATATTTGTGGGACACAACACTAGTGGGCCTCCTCATAGGGTAAAATGTGCAGGCTTTTTCCCTGAAAACTTATCGTCACTTCTTCCCCCGCTTTAAAAACCATATGCTCCTGAGGATTGGCAACTTCCACGGTGATGATATTTTTTGCCACATCGACCTCATACACCATCTGTGAACCCAGGTAAACCGCTTCTTGGACTGTGCCGGTAAGGGTATCCGGCTTCTTTGGCTCCAGATTTACAGACTCGGGCCGCACGACTAAAAACACCCTTGCTCCTTCTGAAAAGGAACCCGGTTGGACCAAAACCTGAAATTTCTGGCCCATTATGTCCAGCACAATTTCATTGCGGGAAGCCAGGCTTCCAATACGGCCTTCCAAAAAGTTAGCCTTGCCAATAAAATCAGCTACAAAACGGTTTGCCGGTTTTGCATAAATTGCCTGGGGAGTCCCGATCTGCATAATTTTCCCTTGATGCATGATGACCACCCGATCAGAAAGGGTCATGGCCTCTTCCTGATCATGGGTCACATAAACAGATGTTATGCCCACGCGCTGCTGAAGCTTGCGGATCTCCAGACGGGTGGATACCCGCAGCTTAGCGTCGAGATTAGAAAGCGGCTCATCGAGCAAAAGCACTTTGGGTTCCATAACCAGAGATCGGGCCAGGCTCACCCGCTGTTGCTGACCTCCCGAAAGTTGAGCAGGGGAGCGTTCGGCCAACCCCTCCAGCCCGACAAGCAGCATGATCTTCTCGGCGGTTTTGCGAATGTTCTCCTTTGAGTCCCGGCGTATCTTCAGCCCATAGGCGATGTTCTCAAACACCGTCAGATGTGGGAAGAGTGCGTAGTTTTGGAAGACCATAGTGGTGGGTCTCTGGTTGGGTGGCGTGGTGCTCACATCTTCACCATCAATAAATATTTCACCGGAAGTGGGAATCTCAAAACCGGAAATCATTCTAAGGGTTGTTGTTTTTCCACAACCGGAGGGTCCCAAGAGCGTAACCAACTCGCCTTCTTGCACTTCAATGTTGACATTATCAACAGCCGTAAAAATATTTTCACCCGTTCCAAATACCTTAACAAGGCTTCTAAGAACAAGATAATCTGGCCTCATATCATTTCCTTTCGCCCGTTGTCGCCTTTAATTGACGATACTAACGCTTCTTGCGCCTTTGCCAATTCGACCTACTAAAATCTGAATAATACTTAAAGCGATGAGGACAATAACAATCAAAAGAAGGCTCATGGCCGCGGCCTGGGCGTATTGACTGTTATCCACAAAGCCCAGGATGGCTACGGTAATCAGGTTCCACCTACCCGACACGACAAAGATAATCGCACTGATAGCAGTCATTGCTTTAACGAAGCTAAAGGCCAGGCCTGAAAAAAAGGCCGGTGCAATCATGGGCAGTGTTATTTTTCTAAAAGTTTTATTGCTGCTGGCACCCAGATCCGTGGAGGCTTCCTCAATAGAAGGATCGATCTGTTGCAGGGCGGCAATGCCGGAGCGAATGCCGACCGGCATATTTCTGAAGATTAGAAGTGTCGTAATGATCCAAGCCGTTCCGGTCAATACAAATGGAAACAGCGCGGACCTCTGGTTAAAGGCCAGGATATACCCGATGCCCACGACGGTGCCCGGAACGGCAAAAGTGAGCATGGACACAAACTCCATGGTTGCGCGTCCTATAAATTTCTTCCTTATAACGAGAAACGCAATAAACATTCCCAAAATCCCGGTTATGGGTGTTGCCAGCGTAGAAAGGGCCAGGGAGTCGATAATATAATCCTTGCCCACCTGAAACATCTCGACATAATTATGGAGCGTGAGCGTTGCATCAACACCCCACAGTGTTTGGAATGAACCCCAGATAAGCATTCCATAAAACAGGAAAACAATCCCTGTAAACAGGATGCAGGCCGCATAGGTCGGCAGTTTGATATACCATTCCAACCGTTTAATGGTTGCACCGGTGGGCTGTCCGGTAACCGTGACATAAGATTTTCTGGCAACCCAGTATTTTTGGATGAAAAAGGCGGTTATCGTGGGTACCAGCAGAAGGATTGCCAGGGTAGAGCCCCTGGAAAGGTCATACATACCGGTAATCTGTAAAAAAGCCTGTACGGAAAGTACTCTGAAATTTCCAGATAAAACCATGGGATTGCCGAAATCGGCCATGGACTCGATAAACACCAAAAGCCAGGCACTGGCAATACCGGGAACGGCCAGGGGCAGGGTTACGGTGGCAAAGACTCTAGCCCTTGAAGCTCCCAGATCCATAGCCGCCTCTTCCAGGGCAGGATCAATGGCCTGCAGGACCCCATAGAGAACAAGGAAAGCTATCGGGCCATAGGCGATGGTCTCTACCAGCACGAGTCCTCCCAGTCCATATATTGAGTATTCACCGATAATCCGGCTTATGAAGGGCGTGAGGCTGCCTGCTCTTCCAAAAAGCAGAATAGCGGCCAGGGCAATGACAAACGGCGGTGAGATAATCGGAAATGTTGCCGTCATTCGGAAGAAGCGCTTAAAGGGTATGGGGGTCCTTGTAATGGCATAGGCAAAAACAAAGCCTAAAATAGTTCCCGCAGTAGCTGCCAATACACCCAGAATCATACTATTTATAAAGGGCTGAAAATAGTACTTTTTTGAAAAAATGGCCAGATAGTTAGAGAGATCAAATTGTTTATCAACGATCAAACTGGTCTTAAAAACCATGAATAAGGGAAAGAGCACAAAGATCATCAAAAAGTAAAAAATAGCGATGATGGACACCAGAAGCAGCGGCTCTTTCCAGATGAGTCGCAAATTTCCGATGATCTCCTGCCTTTTTCTGTTCGACCCTGTCATGTTGCTCCTCAGATAGCGCGGGAGTCGGAAAGTTCTTCTATCCTCCATCCAATAGAGGCCCACATGGGTTTTAGGCCGCATGCGGGCCTGAACCTGAGCTTAGCGCACAATGGTTTCAGTTATAGTGGTTGTCAAAAAACGTTCCGGTATTCAGACGTTTTTTTCTACAACCCCTTATGCTGCAATTCCGTATTTGGGTGTTTTTAAACCGGGTGGTTGTTTGTATACTCAGTTACACCCGCACCGATTAAGGCACTGCCGTGCCTTTGTTTTTTCCCGCCTATGGCGGAAAAACCCAAGTCACCTGCTCCGCGGGTGGCCGGTGGCCCGGAACATTATTGTGGAAAACGGCATAAAATAGCCAGGAAAAACAAAAAATCCCTGCCACTGGATATATCAGCAGCAGGGACTATTTTAGGTGATGGCCCTCCATTTACTTCCCGATTCGGTCCCTCCATGCTTTGACCATCTTGCCTTTATTCTCACCAGCCCAGATATGGTTGTAATCGATCAATTTAACCTGATCCAGGGTGACGGAACCTTTTCCCACAGTCGCTTTGGGATTAACGGGCAGACGGTTATATTTTTGAAAGAGATTCTGGGCCTTTTTGGTGAAGCACCAGTCAATAAATTGTTTTCCCAATTCCGGTTCGGGACCCCCCTTGATGAGGGAGAGCCCGCCGATTTCATAGCCGGTGCCCTCTTTGGGAAATGTCATCACCACCGGATAGCCTTTATTGACGCCCTTGGCGAGAATGTCGTGCGAAAACGCTATCCCCACGGCGACTTCTCCCAAACCGGCCATGGGGATACACCCTGTGCCTGATTTGGTGTACTGCAGAATGCTTTGCTTATCAAATTTCTCCCACCAGTCGAGAGTTTTTTCAAGACCTTTCATCTGGATCAGGGTCGCATAGGTTGTGTAGGCCGTACCGGAAGTATAGGGATAGGCCATGGCAACATTTTTAGAAAAGGCGGGATTGAGAAGATCATCCCAGGAAGTCGGTGCTTTAACGCCCTTTTTCTTTAAGAAATTGCTATTGGTAACAAATCCGATGGCGCCGGAATAAAACCCTGTCCAGGCCCAGTCTTTGGCATGCAGCGAGTCTGTCAGCTCGAAATCTGTTTTGGGTTTGTAAGGGGCAAGCAAACCTTTTGAAGCCGCATTTATATGGGACGTATTGGATCCGGCATGCCATACCGTGGCCTGCGGGTTTGCGGCTTCGGCTTCAACCCTGGCCAAGACCTCACCGGAAGACATTCTTACGAATACGACATCGATTCCGGTTTCTTTTTCAAATGCATCAATATAATATTTTGCTTCTTCCGTATCGAAGGCTTCGTAAATATGGAGAACCTTACCTGCAGCATGGCCGGTCGTAAAACCGCTAAACACAAAAACTGCAACAAGCAGCGACAAAAATATCACTCTTTTCATAAGAACCTCCTTTTTTTTAAAATTATTATGGGCTCCCTACTCAGAATGGCCGGGCTCCAGTATATAGTGCTCAGTTTTTGTGTCAAGAAATTTAACATATTGACTGTCTCCCAAAACAGGGATAGCATATTTATACCGCTTTCCATAATGATGTTCCGGCTGATAACCATCCTGACAGTTTCAATGCCACCTCCAATTCGGATTGATCTTCAGGAGATTATACGTGTGAGTTGAGCTATGTCAGAAACTTACAATGAGGGTGCGTTTGATTTAGTATTGGTCGGTGCGATATCTAAAGATGAGAACATCTACAAAGACCGGAATGAGAGATCCATAGGCGGTGCGGTTACCTACGGTGCTTTTTCTGTAAAACGCTCGGGTAGCAGTGTCGGCGTTATCACCAAATTAGCCGAAGAAGATCATCACTTGCTTGATCAGATTTGCGATGAACAAATCCCGGTTTGGGTTTGGCCTTCAAAAAAAACAACCGCCATACGAAATGTTTATCATTCGAGCGATAAGGAGTGCCGGACCTGCACTTGTCTGGCAGCAACTGATGCGTTTTCCCCGGAAAATCTTCCCACACTATCCACCAAAATTATCCATGCCGCCGCTTTGGTGTCGTTGAAACTGGAATCGCCGGGCCCGTTTCGAGGGACCCTGAAAGATGTATTGGTGAAAATAAATGCACAGCAATCTTGAAGCTTGCTAAACGAGTGGATCCAAAGATCGTTAGACTCAAACAATCAACACCAAAAGGAGCGCAAAATGAAGTATGGTCTGAATATCCGTCAGGAGGGTGCACTGGATCTCGTATCTCTCGGCGCCCTTATCCACCGCCTGGACCCGGGGATCGTTCCCTTCCACAAGGCAACCCAGTGCCAGATCCACGTCAGTGGCGGCGAGTTTAACGTCGCCGCCAACCTGGCGGACTGCTTCTGCCTGCAGACCGGCATCGTTACGGCAATGGTGGACTATCCGCTCGGCGAACTGGTCTCCGAGCGGGTCAAGGCCATGGGCGTCAAGCCCTTCTACAAGCGCTTCGAGCACAATGGTGTTAACGGTCCGAACATCGCCGCCGTTTATAGCGACCGCGGCCAGGGCGTGCGCGCGCCTGTGGTCTTTTACAACCGCAGTAACGAGGCGGCAGCGCGGCTGAAGCCGGGCGACTTCGACTGGAACGCAATCTTCGACGACGGCGTGCGCTGGTTTCACAGCGGCGGGATCTTCGCTGCGCTGTCGGAGACAACGGCGGAAGTTATCATCGAAGGCATGCAGGCGGCAAAGGCCGCCGGCGCGGTGGTCTCTTTCGACCTGAACTATCGCGAGAAACTCTGGAAGATCTCCGGCGGCCTGGATCGCGCCCAGGCGGTCATCAGACGCATCGTGGAAAACGTCGACATCCTCGTCGGCAACGAGGAGGATCTGCAGAAAGGGCTCGGTATTCCCGGCCCGGCAGTCGCCACCAAGTCCAAACTCGACCCCAGTACCTTTATCGCAATGATCGATCGGGTCGTGGAACAGCATTCGCAGATCAAAGTCGTCGCGACAACCCTACGTGAAGTACACTCGACCAACCGGCACAGCTGGAGCGCAGTGGCCTGGATCAACGGCCAGACCCACGTCGCTCCGGCCTGCGAGCTTGACGTTCTCGATCGCGTCGGTGGTGGAGACGGTTTCGCGTCCGGATTCTTCTACGGACTTCTAACGGGCGAGTCGCCGGATGAGGCACTCAAGCTGGGTTGGGCTCATGGTGCGCTTTTGACCACCTTCCCGGGTGATACCACCATGGCGACCGTTGAGCAGGTACGGGCTTTTGCAAAGGGCGGCTCAGCGCGCATCCAGCGCTAAGCAGTATTTCAAGAGCTTCTCAAAATATGCGGTTTAAAAGAGGCTTCCCGTTCAAGCAAAAGTGACCGAACGCCACGCCATCCAGCTGAGGGTTATCGGTTTAATTCGGCCAAAAGTTTCTTAATATAGCTTAACGAATTCTTTATCGCCCTTTCAGCATCAGGTTTAGGAAGGCATTCAAATGACAGATATCCATCATAGCCAACATCAATCAAGGCATTCAGCACTTCGCGAAATGGTAAATGACCTTGTCCGGGCCCGCAGCGGTTACTGTCAACCAGATGGATGTAACCTAAGGAGCTGCCGGCGCGACGAATACTGGCAGCAATATTTACTTCCTCTATGTTCATGTGGTAGGTGTCGGCAAGATATTTCAAATTGATGGTGCCGGATTGCTCGATAACAGACAGCGCATCTTCGGTCGTATTGAGCCAGTCACATTCATAACGGTTCAAAGGTTCCAGCAAAAGGGACACACCCACATCAGCTGCCGCACGGCAACATTCCTTTAGGCAGACAAAGTGGTGCTCGCGGCGTTGGGCGGCCTGTTCAACAGGATCTCCCAGGTTCCCGTTAAGCACGCCGATCGTCACGGCTGATCCCAAACGGGCTGCAAGCTGGATGTGTTCCTTCACACGCTCGACGGCCCGAAAACGAACCTCAGCTTTGACATCAGTGAACGTCAAACCATCCATCCCCGCAGCCATACCCGTACCCAATGTGGTGACGGGTAAAGAACACCGCTGAGACAGTTCAACGATCTCTTCCCAATCCACATCATGCGGATCACGTAAATGAACCTCAATACCGTCATACCCATATTGTGATGCAAGCGCAAATGTTTCCGATATAGGACCTCGCAGCAAGATGGGTGCAAAACGGGCTTCACCGGGGGTCGTCGTAACGGCCAGCTTCATCTAATACCTCACGTGATCAATTACGGGTTTCGCGTAGCTTCTTGGCAAAATTTTGTAGAAGTCATTCGGCAAATGTTACATAACGGCGGTTATCTTGCATTCTTTACGGTCGGTCTGAAGCAATTCGATATTTTCCGGAACTTGTTCCAAGGTGATTTTTTTTGTGATGATGGGCGTCATATCCATCCCGGCAGCCATCGCCGAAATCACCCGGGGAAAACTGCCGTGTCCCGAATGCCCTTGGGATCCCACAATTTTGGCCCGCCGGACTTGAAAAACTTCACCGGTTACCGGTATTTTTGCGTCCGCCCGCGCCACGATGACAACGGTTGTGTTCAATGTTCGGCCGTTCCAAATCACATTTTCAATATCACCCCAGACCCTATCCGGCAGGCCGGTGGCTTCCAGGATAAGACTTGCGCCCCCACCTTTGGTAATATCCAGAACGCGTTCGCCTGCATTTCCTTCAGTAGGGTTAATTACATGGTTGGCTCCCAGTTTTTTGGCCATTTCAGCCCTTTCTTTGGAGGGTTCCGACATGATGACATTGCTTGCACCTGCCGCCTTCAGTACGGCGCAAGCGGCAGCACCTATCGGGCCACTCCCTAAAATCAATACCGAATCGCCGGGCCGAATACCGCCGCCACGTTCGATCACCGCGTTGTATGCAACACTGGCAGGTTCCACCAAGCTACCCAACAGGTAAGCTTTTTCTTCATCGTAACGATCCACGAGTTCATTCAGGCTCCAGCAGTACTTCGCATCCAGCGCAATGTAATTCGCAAATGCACCGTCTATGGAAAAGCCGATTTCTTGAAGACGTTCGCAGTGGTTGGGGTATCCGTCCGCACAGGGACGGCAGATCCCGCACCAGGCCATTTCCTCGGCACAGACGGGTTCGCCAATTTCAAATGGCTGATTTGTACGACGATTGATCGCATCAGCTGCAGCCTCAATCACCTCCCCGGAAAGCTCGTGCCCCAATGTACACGGAAATGCGGTCAGTCCCGGATAGTAAATATAACCGTCCGGTTTCGCCTGCGCCATGTGAACATCACTGCCGCAAATGCCACAGGCTTTGACCTTAACAATCACCTGGCCCGGGCCGGGTTTTGGAATGGCTTTGTCAACGATTTTCATACTTGGATTTCTCCAAACCTTGCTGCCCAGATAACTCAATTTGCCTTCGATATCCTTTGATCCAAGCTTGAAATCCGGCTTGGGATCCCAATCCGCAAAAAGTGTCACCGTTTTCATATGATCCATAATATGCTCCTTGGGTGTAAAAATTTTATACCTGAATCTTGCATGAAAATTAATGAGAATATCAAAGCCTCCGACTCGTCCAAAATTCAGGTTATAACCGGTCTTTAAAATTTCACACCGCTAAAAAGGTCCCACTTTGGGCAAGGCATATACCGATTTCCAGCCGTCGCTCATGGGCTCCTTCAAATAAGGTGCCATTTCCTTTTCCGAACGCAACGTTACCTTTTCGGTTGGCGGCGCCGTACCCGCTGGAAATGCTTCCAGGGTTTCATCGATCAGAAGCGTCAAATATTTCAAGATTGCCAACACCGGGCGCTTGGCCTTTTCGGCGTCTCCCAGTGTGGGTTTGCCGACCACCCCTTCCGGGGTCCCTTTGATTTCTATGGGAGCGTGCCCCTCACACTCCGACCAGCGGCTGGCCCGGCCATAAGCATCAACAGCCGTATCCATATGCCCGCCGGGCATAAGGGGTTGAACTTCGGTCTCAACGGCCTGATCCATATGAACCATATCCGGAAACAGGAGAAGTCCCAGGGAGGTTTCAGCCTCATCGGCATGGATGAAGGTTGTATCGAACTTCCCGCCAAATTCCTTGGTCCGGAAAAATTCGCGAACGGCACGATGCCAGTCAATGACCCGGAAAAGACCCGGAATCTGATAGCGTTTGGTGAACTGTTGAATGACGGCCTCCAGCACCCAAAGTTGACCATGATTATTGATAAAAATCTGCTTGCGGAAGCCGTCGTTCCATAAACCCAGCATCACATCTATCAAAAACTCGCGGGCAACATTTTCGCGAATGATGATGGTGCCCGGCATGCCGATGTGGTGATAGGGGTGACAGCCGTAGCTCCACGGAGGCATCGCAATACTGACAGGTGCCCCCCGTTTGGCCGTAAAGCGTCTGACACCCTCACAAATTGCGGTCACGAAAAACGTGTCCATGGCGCTGATCGTATGCATACCATGGTTTTCGGTGGAGCCAACCGGGATAAGAACAATGTCATTCTTGCGCCGGTTTTCGATAAGCTCATGACGAACGGTTGTTTGGATGTAGCTGCCCGGTTTGCTCCACTCCGGTGGCGACGGTATATCATAGTCCGCCAACCATTGGTCGATCTGGGTATCGCTGGCCTCCCAAAGCTCCTTCTTCATTCGGCCCACGGCAGTGTCCTCAAATAAAAGATCGGGCTGATTGGTCGTTAAGGGCTTATTGCTCATTTTTTCCTCCTAAATAATAAGTTTACTGAAATTTTACAGATCATTTTTAATCCTGTGATCTATTTTTTTTTACCCTGAATGTTAGCGCCAGATGTTCTCCAAACCATAAACTTTTGTTTTTAGAAACTAGCCGAATATCACCAAAAGCGCTCAATGTGTCAAGGCAATAATCACCACTACCAAACGGTAAAATTCATATTTTAAGCGCAACCTTTTTGGGTTTGTTGATTGGTATTTTAACCCTACTTGACTTATTCCCTATTACATCATAGTTTTTTTCTGAACTTAGAGGAGGTTAGGGTCATATGGTTACTCGATCAAAAATCAGCCTGAACAGAATCCTTCTTCCAGCCGCAAGCCTTGAAGAATTCTTTAAATCAAGCTCGGATATGGGGTTGAATAAGATCGAATTACGCAACGATCTTCCGGGAGTCGGTATCATTGACCCCTATTCGCCCAAGCAGGTAAAGGGATTATCGGAAAAGTACGATATTAAAATACTTACGATTAACGCCTTGCAAAAGTTTAATCTGGGCACCATCTTACCAGAGGTTTTGGCGGAATTAAAAGAATTGATCCGCCTTGCAGTTGCGATTGGCTGTGAGGCGATCGTGTTGGTTCCCAACAATGATGCCATTGATAAAAGGAATCCAGCAGTAATGATCAAGGAAACCGTAACCGCATTAATAGCCTTTAGACCCTTATTTGAAGACAGCGATATATGGGGGTACGTAGAACCGCTAGGATTTGAGGAATGCTCACTGCGATCAAAGGTCATCGCCCTGCAAGCGATTCAGGAATCGGGTGGCAGCAACTATAAAATTGTTCATGACACTTTTCATCATTATCTGGGACCCGATACCGATGATACTTTAGAACATAATTATGATATCTCCTATACAGGACTCGTGCATGTGTCTGGCGTGGAAAGTGATATTCCATCTAATCAGTATAAGGATGATCACCGCATCTTAATAACCGATAAAGATAATCTAAAAAACCGTGAGCAGATAGAACTGCTTATTAAGCTGGGTTATAAAGGAGATGTTTCCTTTGAGCCTTTTGCCAAAGAGGTTCAGCGAATGGAAATTGAAGCGTTAAAGGCCGCTATCAATCAGAGTATAGATTTTATTACTACCTGAATCTTGCATCAAAATTAATGAGAAGTTGGGATTATGTTTAATGGATGAAAATCATTTTATCTCATTACTTTTCACCCTGCGGGCGAGCCGGAGGCTTCCATCTGCTGCGTTATTAAGGGTTCGAAGTAGTATACTACGACTTCACCCTTAAATGCCTTGCATATAAAAGCCTCCGACTCGTGCAAACTCAGGTACTTAGGGGTAAAGGAGTATTCGAATGGCAAAACAAAACATGGGACTGATCGGGCTGGCGGTTATGGGCGAGAATCTGGTTCTCAATATGGAGGACCACGGGTTCTCGGTAGCAGTTTTTAATCGAACAACCCACAAGGTTGACGATTTTATCAACGCAAGAGCAAAAGGAAAGAACATCAAGGGCTGCTACAGCATCGAGGAATTGATGGACAGTCTGGAAAAACCACGTAAAGTCATGCTGATGGTAAAGGCTGGCAAACCGGTGGACGACTTCATCGAATTGCTCATCCCACATCTTGATGCAGGAGACATCGTCATCGACGGCGGCAACAGCCATTTTCCGGATACCATTCGGCGCACGAAATATCTTCAGGAAAAAGGATTTTTGTTTATCGGCACGGGTGTATCCGGTGGCGAAGAAGGTGCGCTCAGAGGTCCGTCCATCATGCCGGGCGGTTCACCGGACGCCTGGCCGCAGGTCAAACCGATATTCCAGGCGATCGCGGCCAAAGTAGATGACGGCTCGCCATGCTGTGAATGGGTGGGCAGCGACGGCGCCGGTCATTTTGTTAAAATGGTGCACAATGGTATCGAGTATGGCGACATGCAGATGATTTGTGAAGCTTACGCGCTTATGGAGAAAGGGCTTGGAATGTCCCCGGATGAAATGCACGATGTGTTTGCAGAATGGAACAAAGGCGAGTTGGACAGCTATCTTATCGAAATCACGCGTGACATCATGGGGAAGAAGGAAGACAAGACCGGCAAACCCATGATCGATGTGATTCTCGATACCGCCGGTCAGAAGGGCACCGGGAAATGGACCAGTCAGGAAGCGTTGGACCTGGGCACCCCGGCCATGACCATCGCGGAGGCCGTTTTTGCCCGCACCATGAGTGCTATTAAAGAAGAGCGGGTCGCGGCATCGAAGCAACTATCCGGTCCGGCAGCCCATTTCGAAGGTCACAGGGCAGATGTGGTAGAGATGATCCGCCAGGCGTTGTACGCCTCCAAGATTTGCTCCTATGCTCAGGGATTCCAGCTCATGCGCGCTGCGGCACAGGAGTACAGATGGGAGCTCAATTTCGGTGATATTGCGCTGATGTGGCGCAGCGGCTGTATCATCCGGGCACAATTTCTGGGCAAAATCAAAGAGGCCTTTGATAAAGAACCCCATCTGGCCAATCTGCTGCTAAGCCCCTACTTCAAACAGGCCATCGAGAAAAACCAGGACGCCTGGCGTCAAGTGATTGCCATGGCCGTGCGAGCGGGTATTCCCGTGCCGGCATTCAGCAGCACCCTGGCATATTATGACAGCTACCGCAGTGAAAGGCTGCCGGCGAATCTCCTGCAGGCTCAGAGAGATTATTTCGGCGCCCACACTTACGAACGCGTCGACAAACCGAAGGGCGAATTCTTCCACACCAACTGGACCGGCAGGGGCGGCACCACCTCATCGACGACGTATAACGTCTAGCGAAACCAAATCATGCAGGATGATTGAGCGAAATCTACTTCGAATCGGGCAAATATTGTAAATTATTTATAGGACATAATAATAGAACCTATCTCAAAAATGTGGATCAGGGTTCTCCGCTTTGGCGGGGCAACACCGCCCTGGGCACTTAGACGCATTTTTGAGATAGGTTCTAGCTTAGTTAACCTCAATATCAAAATAGTCGACCGCATTGCGGTAACAGATGTCTTTGACGATATTTCCGATAAGTTCAATATCATGCGGCAATTCGCCATTTTCGACATCATCTCCCAACAGGTTGCACAAAATCCGCCGAAAATATTCGTGCCGCGGATAGGAAAGAAAACTTCGTGAATCGGTCAGCATGCCGACGAACCGGCTGAGTAAGCCCATATTGGAAAGTGCGTTGAGTTGCTGTTCTATCCCATCTCTTTGATCATTAAACCACCAGCCCGAACCAAATTGCATCTTGCCCGGAACAGTTCCATCCTGGAAGTTGCCAATCATCGTGGCGATCAGTTCATTATCTCTTGGATTCAAGTTATAAATAAGGGTCTTGGCCAATTTGCTGTCCCTGTCCAAGGTATCCAAAAATTTTGCCAGCGGTTTGGCAATTTCAAAATCGCCGATGGAATCATATCCTGTATCCGGTCCCAGTACCTGCATGGCGTTCGTATTTGTGTTCCTGAGAGCGCCTAGGTGAAACTGCTGGGTCCAACTCTTTTCCGCATCCATTTGAGCAAATGCGAGCAGCATGGCTGATTTGAATTCTAAGATTTCTTGAGGTTGCAATGAGCGGCCCTGTCGAATATCAGCAAAAAAGCGCGAAATATCTGACAGGGTATAATCTGCGGCGTAGGGATACTCAATGCCATGATCAGACAGACGGCAACCCATCTGATGAAAAAAAGTGTGCCTTTTTTCAAGAGCTTCCAGGAAGGATGTATAATCATTTATATGGACGTCGGCCGCCGCTTCGAGTTTATCGACCCACTGATTGAAGGCTTCCGGCGATTCTACCCCCATTGCTTTATCCGGGCGGAAGGCCGGGAGGATCTTGATGCTAAAGCTTTCATCCGCTTTGATGTGTTGGTGATGCTCCAAAGTGTCAACAGGATCATCGGTTGTGCAAACCACTTTGACATTCATCCGTTGCAGGATTCCACGCGTACTGAATGTCTTGGCTTGTAACATTTCTGAACAGGTATCATAAATTTCGCCGGCCGTATCTGAATTTAAAAGTTTATCTGAAATGTCGAAGTAGCGCTTCAATTCAAGATGAGTCCAATGATAGAGCGGATTGCGCAACGTTTTGGGGGCCGTGGCCGCCCAGGCTTCGAACTTTTCATAGTCGCCGGCCTTACCGGTGATGAAGTGTTCATCAATTCCATTGGCACGCATCGCCCGCCATTTATAATGGTCGCCGTTCAACCAGATCTGGGTTAAATTTTCAAAATTACGATCGTCAGCAATCTCCTCAACGGGCAGATGACAATGATAATCGAATATGGGCATGTTCTCAGCATAATTATGGTAAAGATTTTTCGCTGTTTCAGTTTGCAGCAAAAAATCTTCCGATAAAAAAGATTTCATGGCTTGCTCCTTTTGAAACTGCTAGCCGTCCTCCTGGCGGTAAAGGATTTCGCCGGCGTGATCGATGTAAAGGATGCCTTCATCCTCTCTTTCCAGGTAGTCCTCAATTCTGATTTCTGCTGGATTTAAGTAACCTAAATTGATCTGTTCGCATTTTTCTTTAGGAATGGAGGTGGCGAGAATCACTCCGACCCGCGGCTTTTCAAAACCGTTTTTATAGGTGCCGGTGCCCCGAACATGGGTAGAGTGTGCCAGGACGCCGCGGGGGATGTCTTTAAATTGATCCATCTGCGCCAGGAAATAGTCGCGAACATGATAGCCTATTTTTTCGATATACTTTCCCCAGGTTCGGGAAATATCATGAATATGGGGAGCATAGATTATCAGTTTTCCCTGTTCGGCGACGACTTGCTCCAGCTTGTACATCACCTTTCCAGCGGTCCAAATTTCATCATACATCTGAGGT
>Ga0255055_10001016_pt1 | contig 21276 bp, 18 predicted proteins | sample JV7_2_27_MG_FD_188633 | JGI IMG/M metagenome (GOLD analysis project Ga0255055, IMG submission 188633) | Seawater microbial communities from Jervis Inlet, British Columbia, Canada - JV7_2_27 | ecosystem: Environmental > Aquatic > Marine > Inlet | place: Canada: British Columbia | collected...
GATTGCGCGATGGGCCGGCAGCCCCTTTTTAACCACCTCGCGGGCAATACGGTCGGCATCAATTATCACAGCGCCGGCATTTTCAAGTATAGTGGATACCGTTGATTTTCCGGTTGCAATTCCACCTGTAAGCCCGACAACCTGCACGCTTAACCCCCGTTCGCTTAATGGTTTATTTTCATGGCCTTCCAAATACCGCCATAATAGACTGCAGGGCTGTTTTGTCAACACTGATCAATAAACCGATTTTGAACGCGGTTGAGCAGCTATATGCTTGCTTTTGGTGGGTTGTGCATTACCATCATAACATCATATGTTGGACAGATTATTTTACGAAACGAATATAACCGTTTCTGCGGTGATTTAAGGGAGGTGATTGCTATGGCAGAAGAAAAATTTAAGATGGCCGCTGATGTGTGCTCATATGTGGATGATGAGCGCAAGAATTTAAATCTGGAAATTTCCATTCCCGGAGTTAAAAAAGAAGATATCAAACTAAAGCTGCTGGAAGACAGCTTCAGCCTCAACGCTCCCAGGGAAGACTTTGACTACGTTACCACGGCTGCTTTCTGCTGTCCGGTGGATGCGAAAGACGCAACGGCGAAATATGAAAATGGAGTTCTGAAAGTCACGGTACCGTTCAGAGATCCGATGGAGGGAGCCCATGATGTCGCCATTGGTTAGAACCGGCTGCATGCGAGTCTAAAGTGCATCCTTGTATATATAGTGGTTGTCAAAAAAACGTTCCGGTATTGGAACGTTTTTTTCTACAACCACTTATGCCGCAATTCCGTCACTCGGAACATTATTATGGAAAGCGGTATAAATGATATAAACCAGAAAAAAGGCAGCGCCAGAGTTGGCGCTGCCTTTTTTATTTCGAATTTAGATTTTGGATTTCGGAATGCGGATGGCCGCAGCGAGCTATGCTTACTCAGACCTCAGCACTCAGTCCTTATCTTTCCCCCCTACCACAACGTGGCATTTCTTTATGCTACACTGTAGGAATCATACGCAACCATTTAATATTATAAAATATAAAAGTTTTAAAAATCGGAAAAAATATTTGACATTATGCACTTTCTTGACTATTAAAGTCGACAAACTTCCTGACTATTAGAGTTGACAAACTTCCCGATTTAAAAGGTCGAGAAAGCGACCCGATGCTCATCACCAAAAAAAATCAATATGCGTTACGGGCCATATTTGAACTTGCCAAGCATAATGGCAAAGGTCCCCAAAAAATTTCTGAAATTGCCAAAGCACAGGCCATTCCCGGAAAATTTCTGGAAGTCATACTCAATCAGCTCAAAGGCAGCGGACTGGTAGATTCCAAACGCGGCTTTTATGGTGGTTATTATTTGATTCGGTCCCCCGAGAAGATCACCGTGGGGGACATCATGCGCTTTTTAGAGCGCGATATCGTCCCAAGCGGCTGTGTGGCACTGGTTCCGGAGACGAACTGCCCGTTTAAAGGTGATTGTGCGTTTTTTCCCATGTGGAACAGGATAAAAAATGCGATTTTCAATGTTTATGATGAAACCACTATTCAGGATCTCCTCGATAACGAGGGCGCAAGCGTTAATTGTCAGTGAGAAAGTACAGATACCCGTATTAAAACTTTGTCGAATACAGGATTACAAGGAAGCAAAATATGAAGAAGGGAAAAGTACGGCTAAGCAGGATTGGAATCATCCTTATTGTTTTTAGCGTTTCAATTTGCCTGACCGGTACCGGAATTTACGGAGCCAAGAGCCCATCTGAATCCGCGGTTGAAAAACGGGCCGACATCATTTCTATTGATTCCATGAAGGCATTTGGCAAACTGGAACGACCTCCGGTGACATTTCTGCACCAGAAGCACACTGAAGCGCTGGAAAAGAAAAACAAAGACTGCACCACCTGTCATTTGACCGAAAAAGATCGCCTGGTCCCCAACTATAGGCGCCTTAAGGATACGGTCAAGCAGGAAGTGATGGATATTTATCATGCCAATTGTATCGCCTGTCACCGGGAAACGGCCGCCGCCAAGGAAAAAACCGGTCCTGTGGTCTGCGGCGAATGCCACCAGGATAAACGGGCTGTTACTTCCGTCCGGCAGCCGATTGGCATGGACAAATTCTTACATTACCGGCACTCTAAAGCTCAGGACGAAAAATGTGAAAAATGCCATCATCAGTACAATGAATTGACCAAAGAACTGTTTTATGCCAAGGGCAAAGAGGGAACCTGCCGATATTGCCACAAAGAAGTCACGGTAGAAAACCGGATATCACTGCGGCAGGCGTCGCATCTTGGCTGTATTGATTGTCATCGCAAAACTCTGGCTAAATTCGACGCCGCCGGTCCGGTTACCTGCGGTGGCTGTCATGATCCCGCCCGGCAAAAGCTGATTGAAAAACTCAAAGTCGTACCCCGTATGAAGCTCAACCAGCCGGATACGGTTTTTGTCAAAACCACCAAATCCGGAATCCAGAATTCAAGCACGGTCACCCGGATGAAGCGGGTGCCTTTTAATCATAAAGCCCATGAGAACTACAATGATACCTGCCGGGTTTGCCATCACGCGGATTTAAACGCCTGTGTCCAATGCCACACTCTGCAGGGAACCAAAGAAGGAGACCAGGTGAACTTCGAGCAGGCGATTCACCGCGTTAATACCCAAATGAGCTGTTTGGGCTGTCATGATTTGAACCAGCGTGACTCCAAATGTGCCGGCTGCCATGGCGGTTTTGCCAAGGCCCGCCGGCAGCAGGACCCCACGGCCTGTCAGGCCTGTCATTCGGCGGATGTGACCCAGGTTATGGAAAGCGTTCAGCACACCGAAGAAAAACAGCTGGCAGCCATGCTTCTTGACTCCCGTACACCCGTTACGGATACATTTGCTGACTCGGATATACCGGAAAATGTCGAAATAAAGACTTTAATGAACAAATATGGGCCGGTGAAGCTGCCACATCGTAAAATTGTACAGACGTTGTTTAACAATATTAAAAATGACAAGCTGGTGCAGTATTTTCACCGTGACAAAAACACGCTTTGTCAGGGTTGCCATCATAATAGCCCGGCAGCCAAAAAGCCGCCCACATGCGTTAGCTGTCACGGACGGCCTTTTGATGAGAGAGATCCGTTCAAGCCGGGACTTATGGCGGCTTACCATCGCCAGTGCATGGAATGTCACAAGGAGATGGGCATTGAAAAACCGGTGGCGACCAATTGTGTCGCATGCCACCAGAAAAAAAGCTAGAAAGCTATCTCAAAAATACATTAAAGAAAGTGCGCTAAAGTTCAAAGTGATCTAAAGTGACTAAAGTTAAGGAATTCTATCATTTTTGAGATAGCTTCTGATGAATTATTAGCAGTTTAAAAAAATTGAGGTAATTATGTCGATCACACGCAGAAAGTTTCTTGGTTGGTTGGGTGCGGCAGCTGCTGGCACCACACTGGCGAAAACCGCCCACGCGACCTCAAACAAGCATTTTACCGGTTATCCGAACAGTATGGGGGTGTTATTTGACAACACGCGCTGTATCGGGTGCCGCAAATGCGAAGAAGAGTGCAATACCGTCAATGAGCTGCCGGCTCCGGACCAACCGTTTGATGATCTTTCCGTTTTGGATACCAAACGCCGAACCACTTCCAAGACCTACACGATTGTCAATCGCTATGACACTCTCAGTAATGTCAATTTGAAAGGTCCGCTGTACCGCAAAGTGCAGTGCAATCATTGCCTGGAACCGGCATGTGCTTCAGCTTGCTTTGTGAGAGCGTTTACAAAGACGCCCAAAGGTGCAGTGATTTACGACGCATCGGTTTGTGTCGGGTGCCGGTACTGCATGATTGCCTGCCCCTTTGAAATCCCGACATACGAATACGAAAAAGCCTTGGAACCGCGGGTGATGAAATGCACCCTGTGTTATCCTCGAATTATAAAAGGGCTGCTTCCGGGCTGTGTGCAGGCCTGTCCAACCGAAGCCCTGACATACGGCAAGCGCACCGATTTGTTAAAAGTCGCGCGTGAGCGCATCTCAAAATTTCCGGATCGATATGTGGATCACATTTACGGCGAAAATGAAATGGGAGGGACCAGCTGGCTGCATCTGTCCGCCGTGCCTTTTAAAGAGGTCGGGATGCGCGAAGATCTGGGCATCACCCCGGCACCGCAGCTTACCTCCGGTGCGCTGAGCGGTGTGCCGATTGTTGTGGGTCTCTGGCCGGTGCTGCTCACCGGAATCTATGCCATGTCAAAGCGCAAAGAGAAAATCGCGGATCAGGAAACGAAGCAGGCGGTGGCAGCTGCCGTTGAGCAAACCAACGCTGTGGCTGGAGCCAAATATGCTAAGGAAATGGAACAGGTACAGAAATTAAAACAAAAAGAGATCGAAAACGCGGTTAGCAAAGCCCTTGAAGAAGCTGCCAAATCCGAAAAAGAGGAAGAAGTTTCCGATACGCAATCTGAAGAAGCCGATAAGAAGCCAATTGAGGAGGACTCCTGATGTCTGATGAAGCTGCGACAACCGGCAATTCTTTTTTAACTCCCTTTAATGTGATTGCCGGAATTATTGTCATATTGGGATTAATTGTCACGGTCTTACGCTTTACAGGCGGCCTGGGCGCAGTCACCAATCTGTCCGATTACAATCCCTGGGGGATATGGATCGGGTTTGACCTTCTGGTGGGTGTGGCTCTGGCAGCCGGGGGATTCGTTACCTCAGCGGCGGTATACATCTTCGGTATGAAAAAATACCATTCAGCGGTCCGGCCGGCGATTCTGACCGGATTTTTGGGGTATGCGCTGGTTGTAGTGGCGCTGCATTACGATGTGGGAAGGCCATGGCGTCTGCCTTACCCGTTTATCGTTCAGCAGGGAACCACCTCGCTGCTGTTTGAGGTGGCTGCCTGTGTTGCGCTTTACCTTGCGGTGCTTTTTATTGAATTTTCACCGGCGGCGATGGAATGGCTTGGTCTGAAACGGGCACGCAAACTTGTGCTTAAACTGACGTTGCTCTTAACTATCTTCGGTGTTGTTTTGTCTACTTTACATCAATCATCATTAGGCGCACTTTTTTTAATCGCACCGGCTAAACTTCATCCGCTATGGTATTCACCCTATCTACCGGTGTTTTTCTTTGTATCGGCTATCATTGCCGGTCTTTCGATGGTCATTTTTGAGAGCACGCTGTCGCACCGTTTTTTCGCCGATAAGATGGACGAGGCCCATATGAAAGAAAAAGATGCCGTTGCGTTGGGATTCGGCAAAGCCGCATCGCTGGTGCTGGCCGGCTATTTTATGATCAAGGTGATCGGTATATCGGCAGGCAATAACTGGCATCTGTTAGCAACTGACTATGGTCTCTGGTTTCTGGTCGAACTGCTGGGTTTTGTTGCCCTGCCATGTTTTCTGTATGCTGTCGGGGTGCGCGACAAAAATTTAAAGCTGATTAAATGGACGGCTGCCTGGACGGTCCTGGGCATCATGCTTAACCGCTTAAATATTTCTCTGGTGGCATTTAACTGGCATCTGCCATCCAGTGAACGCTATTTTCCACACTGGATGGAAATTGTCATTTCGGTTTTTCTGGTGACGGTGGGCATTATTGCGTTTCGCTTTATCGTTACCCGTATGCCGATCTTATATTCGCATCCGGATTATGAAGACCACTAGAAGTTATCTTAAAAATGCATCTACCGCCCAATGGCTGTGTTCCAAACCGATTCAAAATGCTCGAATACTTACGTGTATGCTCCGCTTTTGAATCGGTTTGCGCCTTGCCATTGAACGTGATCTGCTATTTTTAAGATAACTTCAGGAAGAGTATTGCTTTTTTGTTATTCGAGTAGATATTTAACGGAACAAAATTAAGGGATGAATAAGATGGAAGGTACCATAAACACGTTGCAGGAATATATGCTTCACACGGAAAGCATCACCTACATTTTAATCGTCGGTGCGCTGCTGGGCATTACCTTTTTCTGGCTGTTTCTCAGCCAACGGGATGATGATGAAGAATAGAATCCATCTCAAAAATGCGTCTAAAGGCCCATGGCTGCGTTGTCCCGCGAATCGAAATACTCACGTACTTCGTGTACGCTCCGTTTTCAATTCACGAGACGCCTTACCATGAACCCTGATCCACATCTTTGAGATGGATTCTATTGGAGTTTTTGGTATTAAAATTTAGAATATTAGGCGGTAGGATAATAAGCGGTAAATAGTTCAATAAAGGAGTCACGCATGTATGAGTTTTTAAGCGGCCCGATGGTATGGATATCATTCGGAATTTTTATTATCGGTCTGATTGTTCGGGGCGTGCGCTATATCAAAGGCCTTGATTGGAAACTTGACCGGGTCACCTACGGCGAGAATGTCTCCTATGGTGTCAAAGGGGCGCTGCGGTCCATTTTATTCTGGATTTTTCCATACGGAACCCGAAGCTGGCGCAAGAATCCCTGGTTTACGCTATGGGTTTTTACGATGCATTTCGGTTTGCTGTTTACGCCGATTTTTCTGCTGGGCCATAATATCCTGTTGAAGGAAAAATGGGGCATCAGCCTCTGGACCCTGCCCGAAGCCGTGACAGACGGTTTTACGGTAATCGTTATCGTTTCGGTCGTCTTTTTAGTCCTGCGCCGCATTGCGCTTCCTGAAGTCCGGATAATCACCAACTGGTACGACTATCTGTTGTTGCTGATAGCCGTGTCACCCTTTATTACCGGGTTTTTGGCCTATCATCGTGCGCCGGATTACTATTTTTGGCTGATGGCACACATTATCAGCGGTCACATCTTTTTAATTGCCATACCGCTCACCAAACTTTCGCATTTTTTACTTTTTTTTATGACCCGGGCCCAGCTCGGCATGGATTACGGTATTAAACGTGGCGGTATGAAGGGCAAGGGTATGGCATGGTAATCAACAGACTTTAAAAAATGGTCATGAAAAAATATTTAAAGGACGTCAAATCACTTTTATAAGATCTGGGCTTGGAATGGTGGAATACTGGGCAAAAAATGGAAATTTTCCTTTAAATAACAACATTCCAATATTCCAATATTCCACTATTCCTGTTATATATGGCCTTGAAGTCAGTCAAATAAATTCATAATTAAGATAAAATAATTGGTGGGGATTTAGAATCATGCCAGAAGGAACACTTTGCAACAAAACACCCGTTACGACCAAAGAGCAACTCCAGGCCCTGTTGGCCGATAAAAGCGGGAAACAATACTATGAAGAAATGAATGAACTGGAGGTGGATCGCAAAGCCCTGTGGGGAACGATTCAGAAAAGCTTGAAATCACGCACCAAAACGTGGCTGGAGATTTGCTCGCACTGTGGCTTATGTGCTGAAAGCTGCTTTTACTATCTTGCCAACAAACGCGATCCCGAGCAGGTTCCTTCCTATAAAATTCAAAAAACCCTGGGTGAGTTAATCCGGCGCAAGGGAGATGCGGACAATGCCTTTATGCAGATGAGCATGGATTGGGCTTATTCCAGGTGTACCTGCTGTACACGCTGCGGTGTCTATTGCCCCTTCGGGATTGATACCGGCATTATGTTCAGTTATCTGCGAGGCCTGCTTTACGGGCAAGGTTTTGTACCCTGGGAAATGAAGATCGGCTCCGGCATGCACCGTATTTTCCGGGCCCAGATGGATATTACCAGCGAAGACTGGGTCGATACGTGTGAGTGGATGGCGGAAGAATACGAGGAGGACTGGCCCGGGTTGGAGATACCGGTGGATAAAAAAGATGCGGATATTATTTACACGGTCAACGCCCGGGAGCCCAAGCATTACCCGGAAGATATTGCCGAAGCCGCCATTTTATTTCATGTGGCCGGTGAAAACTGGATGGTTCCCAGCGAGGGCTGGGAGGAAACCAGTCTGGCTATGTTTGCCGGTGATTGGGAAGCCGCCAAACTACAGGTCGAGTCGGTTTATGATGCCATGGAGCGCTTGAAACCCAAGCGCATGGTGGTCACCGAATGCGGACATGCGTATCGAGCGACCGTTATTGAAGGTCCTTACTGGGCCGGGCTTAAATCCGGCAAAACGCCGATTGAAAGCCTGCACTATGTTGAATGGGTCGCCGAGGCCCTGCGCACCGGCAAGCTGAAAATCGATCCGGCCAAAAAAATCAAAGAACCTGTGACCTACCAGGATTCCTGTAATTACATTCGCAACGGCGGTCTTGCAGATGTGGCCCGAGAAATTATGAGTTACATTGCGGAGGATTTCCGGGAAATGACGCCGAATCGCGAGCATAATTTTTGCTGCGGCGGCGGTGGCGGGTTAAACGGTATCGGTCGTTACCGGGAACAGCGCAACATCGGTATGAAAGTCAAGCGGGATCAAATAGTGGCAACCGGGGCCAAACTGGTGATCGCTCCCTGCCATAACTGCTGGGATGCCATCCGGGATATGGAAGAAATCTATAAAATCGGTATCCGCTGGTCGTTTTTAAAGCCCCTTTTGATCAACATGCTGGAGGTTCCGGAACATCTTAAACCGCCCGAGGAACCAGAAGATTAGATAAGTCTAAAAAGTGAACTATAATGCCGTGGAATTTTATATGCTAAAGCGCGTTAGAGCGGAGTTTTATACATAACACCATTAATTTTTGTACACTTTTAATTTTTACCACGAAGTTTGCGAAGGACACAAAGAAAAGAATTTAATAAAATTTGTATCAATCTTCGTGCAGCTTCGTGTTCTTTGTGGTGAATGAGAAAATCACCCTTGCGGAATTAATAGGGCCTTGAGTATGGAGCCAGAAAGCTGTAGTATTCCCAGCTTGCAAATCCCGCTTTTTACAGGCGGGATTTGCATATGGGAATTTCGAATCGATTCAGCAGTTAAATTCCAAAAATGTTTATCAGTTACACGGCCACATTCTCTGATCAAGTCGGTTTTGACAGGGCCTAAATATCTTGACACTTTTTATACCTGCTGATATGTAAACCCTCCTAATTAAAAGCTATACACAGCGTCATAATGAATTGCGTATTCACCCTTTGATTCGTTGATTTTAAAACTACCGTATAGGGTCAAACATGCAGAACGCTGTGTATGTATGCGCAATGATTTATGTCGTTCTGTATATCTCAAAATCCCAGATGTTTCACAGGAGCTTTTTTTGATGGTTGATTTTGCCTACCGGGAAATGTTTCCCCTGGAAGATGATCCCACCGAATATCGACTGCTCACACAGGATCATATATCCCCGGCCGTTGTTGATAAGACACAGATTTTACGAGTGGCACCGGAAGGTTTGACGCTCCTGGCCGAACACGCGTTTCGCGATGTATCGCATTTTTTGCGCGCCTCACATCTGCAACAACTGGCCGCAATATTCGATGATCCGGAGAGCTCAGCCAATGATAAAGTCGTTGCACTGGAGCTTTTAAAAAATGCGGTGATTGCCGCCGAAGGCGAGTTTCCCATGTGTCAGGATACCGGCACGGCAATCGTCATCGGTAAAAAGGGGCAAAGCGTCTGGACCGGCTACTCGGATGAAGAAGCACTGTCAAAAGGCATTTTTAACGCTTACACCAAAGGTAACCTGCGCTATTCTCAGAATGCACCCCTGACCGTATATGAGGAAAAAAATACCGGCTGCAACCTGCCGGCTCAGTTCGAACTGTACGCGGTGCAGGGAGATGAATACCACTTTTTGTTTTTGGCCAAAGGCGGCGGATCCGCCAATAAGACCTATCTTTATTATGAAACCAAAGCCGTATTGACACCGCAGCGGCTGTTAGATTTTATGAAAGACAAAATGAAATCACTCGGTACTGCTGCCTGCCCGCCTTATCATCTGGCGTTTGTTATCGGAGGGGCTTCGGCCGAACTCAATCTGAAAACGGTAAAACTGGCCACCGCCAGGTATCTGGACAGCCTGCCGACCCAAGGCAGCGAAACCGGACATGCTTTTCGGGACCTTGAACTGGAAGCTCAGGTGCTTAAAATATCAGAAGAACTGGGTATCGGTGCTCAGTTCGGCGGGAAATATTTCTGTCTGGATGTCCGGGTGATCCGATTGCCGCGTCACGGCGCATCCTGCCCCATCGGCGTGGGGGTCAGCTGCAGTGCAGATCGCAATATCAAAGCCAAGATCACATCAAAGGGGATTTTTTTAGAACAACTGGATACAGATCCGGCCCAATATTTACCGCAGATCGATGTCGCAGATACCGATGGGGTGCACGTTGATCTAAATCAACCCATGGATCAGATATTGGCGCAATTGAAACAGTTTCCGGTTGCTACACCCTTGCTGCTGACCGGAAAAATTGTGGTCGCCAGAGATATTGCGCATGCTAAAATTAAAGAGCGCCTGGATCGCGGCGATCCGCTGCCGGATTATTTCAAAAACCACATTATATACTATGCCGGACCGGCCAAGACCCCGCCCGGGTATCCGTCGGGCTCATTCGGACCGACAACCGCCGGCCGCATGGACCCTTATGTGCCCATCTTTCAAGCCCAGGGAGGCTCGATGATCATGCTGGCCAAAGGCAACCGATCACGGGCGGTGACCGAATCCTGTAAAAAGTATGGCGGATTCTATCTGGGTTCCATCGGCGGGCCGGCAGCCAGGCTCGGTAAGGAATGCATTACCAGCGTTGAGACCGTTGAATATGAAGAACTGGGCATGGAAGCCGTTTTTATGATAACCGCAAAAGACTTTCCGGCCTTTATCATTGTCGATGACAAAGGCAATGATTTCTTCGCACCATTACTAGAATAACTGTGGCAGAATGCTTTTTCGAAATCTGGAGATTCTAAACATCAGGAACACTGGAATAATGGAATACTGGAATAATGGGCATAAAAATTGAGTCGATATGATTAAGATGGATATATTCATTCATTTTTACCCATCATTCCAATGTTCCATCCTTCCACCATTCCAAATGGCAGATTTATGATTTACGAGTTTAAATAACTAATTAATTTTACTGGAATACCAAGACGTTGAATCAAAGGAGCAAACTATGGCAACCAATGATATGAAAACCATGGATGGGAACACCGCAGCCGCCCATGTGGCCTACGCCATGAGCGATGTGGCCACTCTTTATCCCATCACACCGTCTTCATCCATGGGTGAAATCGCCGATGAATGGGCCGCCGAAGGGCGCAAAAACATTTTCGACCAACCCATGATTGTTCGCCAACTGCAATCCGAAGCCGGGGCAGCCGCTTCGGTGCACGGTTCACTGGCGGCCGGCGCGTTGACCACAACTTTTACCGCCTCCCAGGGACTGCTTTTGATGATCCCCAACATGTATAAAATGTCCGGTGAGCTGCTACCGGCAGTTCTGCATGTTTCCGCGCGGGCCATCGCTGCCCACGCGCTATCCATTTTTGGTGATCATCAGGATGTGATGGCCGTGCGCCAGACCGGTTTTGCCTTGCTGGCATCCGCTTCCGTACAGGAAGTCATGGATCTGGGCTTAACCGCCCATCTGTCCGCTATTGAAAGCAGCATTCCGTTTGCACACTTTTTTGACGGTTTCCGTACCTCACACGAAATCCAAAAAATTGCCGTCGTCGAATATGAAGATATGGCCAAGCTGACAAATTTTGAGGCTGTGGCCAAATTTCGCGCTCGCGGCGCCAATCCGGAAAGGCCTGAACTGAGAGGAACCGCGCAAAATCCGGATATTTATTTCCAGGGCCGAGAAGCGATCAATTCCTATTATCTCAAGGTGCCCGGCATCGTCAGCGATTACATGAAAAAAATCAGCGATCTGACCGGCCGGCAATACAGCCTTTTTGATTATGTAGGAGATCCAGAGGCGGACCGCATCATTATCTCCATGGGGTCGTCGTGCGAAACCATCGAGGAAGTCATCAATTATCAGTTAACCCAGGGTGAAAAAGTGGGCCTGGTTAAAGTGCGCCTGTTTCGCCCGTTTTCAGCCGAACATCTTTTTGCTGCTATTCCCGATAGCGCCAAAACCATAACGGTGCTGGATCGTACCAAAGAACCGGGTGCGCTGGGGGAACCGCTGTATCAGGACGTTTGCACCGCTTTTATGGAACGCGGCCAAACACCAACAATTTTAGGCGGCCGCTATGGTTTAGGATCAAAGGAGTTTAACCCGGCCATGGTTCTGGCCGTTTATGAAAACATGAAGGGCGGTAGTCCCAAAAACCACTTCACCGTGGGGATTGTCGATGATATAACAGGCACCTCGCTGGATGTGGGAGAGTCGCTGGATGTGACTCCGGAAGGCACGGTCCAATCTAAATTCTGGGGCCTCGGCGCCGATGGAACCGTGGGCGCCAACAAGAGCGCTATAAAAATCATCGGTGATAACACCGATATGTTCGCTCAGGCCTATTTTTCATATGACTCCAAAAAATCAGGCGGGGTGACCATTTCCCATCTGCGGTTCGGCAACAACCCGATTCAATCCACCTACCTGATTGACACCGCCGACTATATCGCCTGCCACAAATCCAATTATGTGGATATTTACGATGTGCTCGAAGGTATCAAAGACGGCGGAACATTTGTCCTCAATTCGCACTGGTCGCTCGAGGAGATGGAAGAAAAGCTCCCGGCTGACATGCGCAGCACCATCGCTCAAAAAAAGCTCAAATTTTACAATATCAATGCTGAAAAAATTGCCAGTGAAGTGGGGCTGGGCGGTCGCATCAACATGATCATGCAGACGGCCTTTTTTAAGCTGGCCAACGTGATTCCGGTTGATGACGCCATCGCTTATCTGAAAGACCAAATCAAAAAGCTGTTCGCTAAAAAGAGCCAGAAGATTGTGGATATGAACTTTGCCGCGGTGGACCAGGCGCTGGACAATCTGGTGGAAATCGAATATCCGGAATCCTGGGCGGAAGCCACCGGAAAATCCGCGGCTGAAAAGGACGAGCCGGATTTTGTTAAAAATGTAATGCGCCCCATTTTGGCCCAGCAGGGTGATAAGCTTCCGGTCAGTGCTTTTCAACCGGACGGCATTTTTCCGGTGGACACCTCCAAGTACGAGAAGCGGGGAGTGGCCATCAATGTGCCGGAATGGATTATGGAAAACTGTATCCAGTGTAACCAGTGCGCCATGGTCTGCCCGCATGCCAGCATCCGCCCGGTGCTGCTGACCGAGGAGGAGCTGGGCAAAGCGCCCGACGGTTTTGAGGCCAAAAAGGCGGTCGGCAAAGATCTTAAAGGTTACTATTTCCGAATTCAGGTGGATACCCTTGATTGTATGGGTTGCGGTAACTGTGCGGACATCTGTCCGTCAAAGAAAAAAGCGCTGGTCATGAAACCCCTGGAGACCCAGACACCGCTGCAGGTGCCGTTTCACGAATTTAGTGTGGAGCTGCCGGTGCGCGACGATGTGGTCAGCCGAACGACGGTTAAGGGCAGCCAGTTTTGCCAGCCACTGCTGGAATTCTCGGGGGCATGCGCCGGTTGCGGTGAGACGCCTTATGCCAAACTGTTGACCCAGTTATTCGGCGAGCGCATGCTCATCGGCAATGCCACCGGCTGCAGTTCGATCTGGGGCGGGTCGGCTCCGGCGATTCCTTACTGCGTCAACAAAAACGGCTTTGGCCCCACCTGGGGCAATTCGCTGTTTGAAGATCCGGCCGAGTTTACCTACGGGTTGTTTTTGGGTGCCCTGCAGCAGCGTTATAAGGTGGCGGATTTGATGCGGGAATCGCTAAATACGGATATTTCCAAGGAAATCAAAGATGCCATGCAGGGCTGGCTGGAGAGCTTCAAAGATCCTGAGGGTTCCAGGAAATACGGCGACCAGCTCAAAGCGCTGCTAAGCCAAAAAGACGGCAATAAGCTTCTGACAGAGATCGCCAGCTATTCCAAACTGTTTACCAAAAAATCATACTGGGTGTTTGTCGGCGACGGGGCTGCCTATGATATCGGCTTCGGCGGTATTGATCATGTGTTGGCGACCGGAAACGACGTCAATATTCTGGTCATGGATACCGAAGTGTACTCCAACACCGGTGGACAATCTTCAAAGGCCACACCCACCGGAGCGGTTGCCAAGTTTGCGGCCTCCGGCAAAAAGACGCCCAAAAAGGACATGGGCAAGATGATGATGTCCTACGGTTACGTGTACGTGGCCAGCGTGGCTATGGGCGCCAATAAACAGCAGATGATGAAGGCCTTTCTGGAAGCTGAAAGCTATGACGGGCCCTCAATAATTCTGGCCTATTCACCGTGCATCAGCCAGGGCATCCTGGCCGGTATGGGCAAAAGCCAGGAAGAAGAAAAATTGGCTGTTCAGTCCGGCTACTGGCCGCTGTATCGCTACAACCCGCTCCTCAAAGCACAAGGGGAAAATCCGTTTATCCTGGATTCCAAAAAACCGGACGGCAGCCTGCGCAAGTTTATAGAAGGCGAAATTCGGTTTGCATCCTTGAAGCGGACTTTTCCGGAAGAGGCCGAGAAACTGCATGCCGAGCTGGAAGAACAATTCAATACCCGCTATGAGGATCTGGCGCTGATGGCCGATCCAACCAGCGTATGCAAAGAACCGGAATCTGAAGAACCGGCAACCGCTAAATAATAGCTCTCGGAATGGCATGTAGACAAACTATAAGAAACGGTTTGATCAATTGCGTAGGGGAATATTCTTTGACCGTTTGAAGTCCTGCCACCACAAAGAACACGAAGAGGCACGAAGATTAATTAAAAATATTTTTATTCCTCTCTTCGTGTCCTTCGTGAGCTTCGTGGTAAAAGCTAAAGGTGCCTAACAATATATGCCGTTAAGTCTAAAAGGCCGTTTGATTGCTCAAACGGCCTTTGTTTCTATTTTAATCAAAAGAATTCCTCGATGCTCTGCATCGGGGTTAATAAGATAAAAATTCATTTTGATACCTCGCAGCTCTGCTGCGGGGTAGTTCATTGTAGCAGATTTGCTTGGGAGGAATTGTGAAATTCCTCTTGCCCGTTTAGACCTGTATTAAGGAATTCAGGTCTTTCATCACGATAGGGTTGTTTATGATTTGCCTCGACAGTATTCTTCGCAGTACTCCGGGCCGGTTTTGCAGTCCCAGGTGCCATCTTCTTTCTGCCGGCAATTTTCTGCGAAAAAATAGCATCCTTCAAGGCAAATGCTTTCTTTTTCGGACATTTTTTCACTCATGAGTATATCCTTTTTTTGGTTTACAAATACCCCCAGGGGTAACATTCTAAACTTAACCATTGTATGGATATATGCAATGTGATCATCTCAAAAGAATTTGACTGTTACCGGGAAAGTTCATACCTGAATCTTGCATGAAAATTAATGAGAATATGAAAACCTCCGGCTCGCGCAAAATCCAGGTCATAACACAATGAATACAATCGTTTTTTTAAGGACCCTTTCCATGCGGAGCATTTTAATTGGTTGCCTTTTGGCTTTAACAGCGATCTCATCATTAGCGGACGGAGACCAGCCCATAGAAGCGTTGCAGAAAGGCGTTGAAGAGGGCTTTCGAATTTTACAGGATCCTGAATTTAATCACGCGGATCGGAAAGATACCCAGCAGCAGAAACTCGGGAAAATTTTGGAGCAACTCTTTGATTTCCGGGAATTTTCCAGACGTGTTCTGGCTTCGAATTGGAAGGATTTTACCCCTTTGCAAAGAAAAGAGTTCGTCAGGGTATTTACCGAATTTTTAAGCAAATTCTATCTGGGTAAATTGCAGGAAAAATACAAGGATGAAACGCTTATTTATGTGGGACAGGAATTGAAATCCGCTACGCGGGCCCTGGTAAACATTAAAGTCGTCTGGAAGGGTCAAAAAATTCCGGTCGATCTTCGGATGATCAAACGCAAGGGATTGTGGAAGGTTTACGATATCCAGTTTCTGGGAATCAGCGCCGTGAGAAATTATCGCGCTCAATTTCAGTTCATACTTCGTAAGGAAACCCCAGGTCAGGTAATCGAAAGGTTGAAACAGAAAATAGAGCAGATCGAATAAAAGCAGCAGAGGGGATAGAAGATTCAAAGATTTTTTTTGCCAATATGAACAAATACTGCTACCTTAATTCTTCAAATGCGATACCGATGGCGGCGCAAATTATGCGTGCGCTGAGGCCAACGGTTCAAAGCCCTCTTTAGCGGTGTTGTAGAAAAAGTAGAAGCTATCTGCTCGTTCCAGACAGGAGGTAAGAGGTAGGCTCATGAGAGATAAATTTTTTTTGTCTTTTGCGAAATCTTGTTACAAAGATAGATTTCTCTTTCTGATCGTCCTGATTGTGGCGCTGATTGTGCTTGGCCCTTTCGTTGAGGGCTTCATGGGGCTAAGTTTATTCATGGACCTGTTATTTTCCACCATTTTTATTACAACGATTTATGCTGCCTCTCAAAAAAAAAGTCACATAATAATTGCTGTAATCTTGGTTATACCAACGCTTCTGGCATTGTGGTCCGAGAATATTGCAATAAGCAATACCCTGGTCACAATCGGCCACATCTGTGGGTTGATTCTCTTTGCTTTCGCAGTCATTTCGATTTTGATATATATTTTTTCAGCACAGGTGGTTACCAGACAAACCATATCTGCTGCGATCGTCGTATATCTGCTCATTGCGCTGATGTGGACTTTTATTTATAGGTTAATGGAGATACTCTACCCCGCATCTTTTGCGATTGCGCATAGTAAACTCCTGGATGCAGAAAATATTTATTTATATTTCAGCCTTGTAACTATTACCACTTTAGGTTACGGCGACATTACACCTATAGGGCGCCAAGTTACATCACTGGCGGTTCTGGAGGCGGTTACAGGGCAAATATATCTGGTCGTAGTGGTAGCCTGGTTTGTAGGCATGTACGTGTCAAGAAAGTCAAAGCAATAATGGCAAGGACCCTGTCTAAAGACACCAGCTTCAGCAGTTTTTTTGATATAAACACAATGAGGAACAGAGAAAATGAGACTATTTTTCATCGCATTTTTTATATGGGTTGCCATCGCTCCACTTGGTGTTAATGCAGATGAATGTATCGAGGGGGATTGCGTCAACGGGTATGGGACCATGGTTACCACCACCGGTCAGAAGTTTATCGGAAATTTCAAAGACGGCATGCGCCATGGGAAAGGGATTTTTATTTTACCCGGAGGCCGAAAACTCGAAGGTGTCTGGCAGGAAAATGAAATCGTCGAAGGCACCTATACCATGCCCGACGGCACGAAGTACGTCGGCCAGTGGAAGTTTCGCGAGCGCTACGGCCAGGGAGAGCTGACCTTTCCGGACGGCCGCAAATATGTTGGTGAGTTTAAAAGCGGACAGCGCCATGGAGAGGGCACCATGTTTTATCCGGACGGCCGCAAATATGTGGGCGACTTCAAATTCGGCGAACGCTCCGGCCAGGGGGCCATGACCTATCCCGACGGCCGCAAATACGTCGGTGAGTTTAAAGACGGCGAACGAACCGGGCAGGGGACGCTAATCTATCCGGACGGCAAAAAACTCAGCGGGGAATTTAAAGACGGAGAGTTTGTGGAAACCAAATGATTTTGGATTTTGGAATTTAGATTTTGGATTGCTGATAAACCAAAGCGGGATGATTTTGCCCGCGTGTTGATTGGGGCACATCATCCCGCTTTTTCCTGAACACGAATAACTTATAACAAATAACGATTAACATCCGGTTTTCTGAAAAACCGGATTATGACAGTCTGTGCAGCCAGTCCGCATTCAATAGCCATTTCCTTTTTAGCTCTTCCAGCAAACCGGTTTTCTCGGCAATCCCCATAAAATTTTCTACCCAGTTGACCAGCAGCGGGTCACCTGCCGGAACCCCCACACCGATCGGCTCATAGGTGAGGGTCGTAACGACAGCCAACAATCCTTTGTTCGGGTAGCGGAAAACAGACACCACGCAAATCGGGTAATCCGCAACCATGGCATGCACCTTATCCTGCAGCACCATTTCAACGGCTTCATCGTAGTCCTTCGCGGTAATCAGGGTGGCACCCGGAAGGACTTTTTCGACAAATGCCTCGCTGGTAGATCCTTTTAGAGCAACCAGTCTGGTCTTTTTCGCGTCAATATCTTCAGGTTCGTCCGCCAGGGCAATCGTGTTAATCTTGGTCAAAAATGCTTTGCCGGAAGTAAAATAAGGGCCTACGAAGGCAACCTTAAGATTTCTCCCGGGGGTAATGGTCATATTTGACAGAATGATGTCAATTTTGCCCGTGCGCAGAGCCGTAAGCAGTTCGCCAAAGGGGATGATTTCCATTTTGGCCTTAACACCCATGGCTGCTGCCATGGCTTGGGCCAGATCAACTTCATACCCGATCAGATCACCCTCTTTGGTGGTCATGTTCAGCGGCGGCATATTTCCGGCCATACCGACCACAAGCTCGCCGCGCTGCAGGATGCGATCAATGACCGGTGAAGCTGATGCTGATGCATTGGCCGTACTGCTGTTCGTCTGGGCGCATCCGGTTAAAAACAGCAGCAGTGATATAAACACAATGATCCATTTTTTCGCCTTCATTTTCATAATCCTCCTCTTCTCTTTACATCTATAGGGTTGAAGTGTTTATCGTTTTTGTCATCAAACAGAATATTGCCTTTGTTTAGGTTATAGGCCCGTTTTTTTTAGACTTTTCCCGAAAAAGAATTATTTTGATTTCAGTTCAATATTTACCGGTACCACCTTTAAAGCCGGCATTCTGGCCTGCGGATCCAGCGGTACCGCACTCATCAATGAATTTAAATTAGGTTTGTTAAAATGAATGGGTGCAAATAGGTATCCAGCGGGGACGCTTTTACTGACTTTGAGCTTTAATGTTACCGTGCCGTAAGGGCTGGTCACGCGAACGATGTCATCTTCGGAAAGATTGGCCTTTTGCGCATCTGTAGCGTTGATATCAACGTAGGATTCGTTGCGAACCTTCATTAATTTTTTCGAACGCCGCGTCATTTCACCGGTATTGAAATGCTCCAGCAAGCGTCCGGTAATTAAGACATAGGGATAGTCGGAAGTCGGTTCCATCAGATTTTCCGGGGGCGGGGCGGGAATAAAACGTGCGCGCCTATCTCGAAAAGCAAACCCGTCTTCATAGAGACGCGGCGTTCCGGGATGTTTATCGTCATAACACGGCCAGAAGATGCCCGCAGAATCGTTGAGCCGATCGTATGTAATGCCGCTAAAAACCGGTGCGGCCTGCCGGATTTCTTCCCAGATGTCTTCAGATGACCGGTAATTCCATTTTTGGCCCAATGCATTTGCCATTTCCTGCAGGATCTGCCAGTCCGTCTTTACCTCACCGGGCGGCTTAAGGCCACTGGCGGTGTGCTGAATTCGTCTGGCTGCGTTGGTAAAGGTCCCTTCTTTTTCGCCCACTACTGCTGCCGGAAGGAAGATATCAGCATATTGTGAAGTTTCGGTCGGAAAAATATCCTGCACGATTAATAGGTCCAGGCGTTGCATCATCCAGGATACGAATGTGGATTGGGGTTCAGACATGACCGGGTTTTCACCGATGATATACAGCGCCTTAATTTTTCCGGTTGCAACCTCATGAATCATCTCCGGTGCTGCCAGGCCGGGTTCGGTTGGAATGACGGCATCCCAGATGGCCCCGGTATGCAGTCGGGCGGCCTCATCGTCGACGGTCATGTGTCCGGGAAGGAGATTGGGCAGCGCCCCCATGTCGCAGGCGCCCTGGACATTATTCTGCCCCCTCAAAGGGGATACGCCGCAACCCGGTTTGCCGATATTGCCGGTCAATAAAACCAGATTGACCAGGGCCGAAACATTATCCGTACCGTGCGCATGCTGGGCAAGGCCCATTCCCCAGATGAAAATGGTTTTTTTAGCGTTAATCAGCCCGGCTGCTTTTTCCAAATCCTGCCGCGCCACGCCGGATCTGCTGCAGCAATCGTCAATGTCAACACTTTCTAGGGATTTTAAATAGGCCTTGAACCCGATGGTATGATGACGGCAAAAATCATCATCGTGCCATCCATTGGTATACATAATTTTTGCCAAGGCGTTGATCCAGTAAATATCCGTACCCGGCCTGGGCCTGAAGTGAATGTTGGCATATTTGATTAAATCCGTCTCTCTGGGATCCGCCAGGATCAGGTTAATCCCCCGGTGCTTGGCATTTTTGCGCAGCCGCATCCAGATAACGGGGTGGGTCGCGGTGGTGTGGGCGCCGACAACAACAACTGTTTCGGTAACGTCATAGTCCTTTAAAAACGTGCTGACGGCACCAAAGCCCAGCTGTTTTCTGAGGGCGACTTCAGATGGGCCGTGGCAGAGCCGGGCACAGTTGTCGACATTGTTATTACCGATGACGGCGCGCTGGAATTTCTGGCTGAGGTAGGCCTCTTCGTTGAGAATTTTCCCGCTGCAAAGCAATCCTACACTTTGCGGACCATATTTATTAATGACTTCCTTCAATCTATCGGCAGCGGCGCCAATGGCCTCATCCCAGGTGCACTTTGCCAGCTTACCTTTTTTGCGAATAAGCGGGTATAATGTTCTTTCTTTGCTGCTGACAAGCTCATGCACGGAAAGTCCTTTAATGCAAAGAAACTTACCGTTGAGCTCTTTATTGCGGCCGGCGGAACTGCTCTTTTTGGGAACTCCCTTTTCGTCCAGGGTCAGCTCCAGGTTACACCCCACTCCGCAGTAGGGACATACAATTGGTATCGGTTCAGACATGATGTTTTTTCCTCAATGCATTTCTGATATCAGTTCCAGCGTCCTGTACCATAAGTATATTACAAAAGTCTGGTACTTTACTTAAGTCCAGTTGAGTTCTTGAATCAAGTAAAAACCAAACCGTGTTTTTCAAATTACCTGAGGGACACAACACTAGCTTCTCATCTTTTTAAACGCCTTGATCAGACCATTTGTAGAACAATCATGGGTATTCACCGGTTTGGCGTCAGTCAATTCGGGCAAGATATTCTTGGCCAGCTGCTTGCCGAGCTCAACGCCCCATTGATCGAAACTGAAAATGTTCCAGATTACACCCTGGACAAAGATTTTATACTCATACAGGGCAATTAAGCTCCCCAGTACGTTTGGCGTTAATTTTTTGAAAAGAATGGAATTGGTCGGACGATTACCTTCAAACATTTTGTGGGGCAGCAGTTTTTGAATTTCTTTGTCGCTTTTGCCGTTCTTTTTCAACTCTGCGGTCACTTCCTCCCTGGTTTTTCCGTTTAAAAGCGCTTCGGTCTGGGCGAAGAAGTTCGACAGTAAAATATTATGATGCTCGCCAATCGGATTATGGCTGATAGCCGGTGCCAAAAAATCGGCCGGAA
>Ga0255055_10001017_pt1 | contig 21267 bp, 20 predicted proteins | sample JV7_2_27_MG_FD_188633 | JGI IMG/M metagenome (GOLD analysis project Ga0255055, IMG submission 188633) | Seawater microbial communities from Jervis Inlet, British Columbia, Canada - JV7_2_27 | ecosystem: Environmental > Aquatic > Marine > Inlet | place: Canada: British Columbia | collected...
GGTTTTCTGTGCTAAGTAATTGATTCTAAATGGTGCCGGAGGAGGGGATCGAACCCTCACGAGGATACCCTCAGGGGATTTTAAGACCGTTGATTTCCTCTATTGGCCACAACTCTGGACATGTCTCGCCATACTGACCAATACAGAAATTACTGATTAGAAGTCGCTTCGCCAATTCTCCGTGAATGGTGGTCGATGCTGACAATGTGGATTGTTGCGAAGAAATGTCCCATGAGTGTCCCACGGATGCGCGGCCAGGGATGGGCAAACTGCAAAAACTCACGCATAGCGAAAATCCGATAGGCGTGTCCCAAACTGTCCGTACTTATTGACAACTACGGACGATTTGGGACATGATAAGCATCGGTGGATAGACGAAATGCCAGAAGCGCCAGATGCTGTGATCACACCGCGCGAGCATGAGGTCCTCGAACTAGTTCGCGAGCTGGGCATCGTTCGAGGAAAGGACCTCGAGGAGCGGGGGTTCTCACGGAGGTACCTGTCACGCCTCGCTGGGAAGGGGGGTCTCGAGAGAATATCTCGTGGTCTGTACGGAGTCCCTGATTCCGACGTCACCGAGCACCAATCTTTCGCCGAGATCGCTAAGCTCTACCCCGACGTCGTTGTCTGCCTCCTCTCAGCGCTTCAGTTCCACGGTCTCACCACACAGATGCCGAGACAGGTTTGGATTGCGATTGATGTCGACGGACGGGTGCCAGCCAAATCACCGGTTCGGGTGCGAGTCGTCCGGTTCTCCGGCAAAGCGCTCACCGAAGGTGTCGAGATGCACAGCATCGGTACAGTGCCGGTCCAGGTGTATTCGGTGGCGAAGACGGTGGCAGATTGTTTCAAGTTCCGCAACAAGATCGGAACCGACGTGGCTGTGGAGGCACTCAGAGAATCGCTTCGCGACCGACGAACCTCGCCCGATGAGCTGCTCAAGTTTGGGGCGATCTGCCGAGTCGAAAAAGTCATGCGGCCGTATCTCGAAGCCGTGGTGTAAGGGTCATGGAGCTGAAGAACATTCCCGCCTCGATCCAGGCTCGCCTCAGGAACCGGGCCCGAGATACCGGTGAGGAGCTTCAGACACTTCTCACCCGGTTTGCGCTCGAGAGATTTCTCTTTCGGCTGAGTGTTTCGAAACACCGAGAATCCTTCGTCTTGAAGGGAGCATTCCTCTTCCTCGCGTGGGGGGAGTCAGTCGAGCGCCCCACCCGCGACCTCGATCTATTAGCCGAAGGTGCGCCCGACATCGAACGGCTCGAACAGATCTTCAGAGAGCTGTGCGAACTGGAGGTGGAATCGGACGGAGTGGTCTTTGTGGCGGACACCGTTCGTGGTCGGATGATTCGTGAGCAGGCTGCCTACGATGGCATCAGGGTCAATCTCGATGCGCGCCTCGGCAAAGCTGTTCTTCGGCTCCAGATCGATGTTGGCTTCGGCGATGCCGTGGTTCCAGCTCCCATGGAGATTGAATTTCCGGTGCTGCTCGAATTCCCATGCCCCAGATTGAGGGGCTACCGCCCCGAAACTGTGGTGGCTGAGAAGTGCGAGGCCATGGTGGCGCTGGGCCTCGCAAACAGCCGACTCAAGGACTACAACGACCTTTGGCGACTGGCATCGACACGTGATTTCGAAGGGCTGGTTCTTGCTCTGGCGATACTGGCTGTTTTCGAGCGGCGACAAACGGCAATCCCGGAGGGTATCCCTGCGGGGCTCACCGATGCCTACTCCGAGCAGTGGGGCGTCCAGTGGCTCGGTGTCTTGAATCGATTCGGCGTCGATGACCCGCCCTCGCTGGTGGAGACACTCGACCTGTTGCGCCGATTCTTGCTCCCGGTATTCGAATCACTCGCAGTCGACGAGGAACTGGAACACACCTGGACCCCGTCGCGCGGATGGCAGTGATCTCGAACCAACACGAACGAGAAATGTGGTGCCAGAGGTGGGGGTCGATCACGGCGAGAAGCAGCGACCCATAGCTCTGGCCGCTGGGCGGATGGTTGGAGGCGGCCTAGAGCCATCCGCTGGTTCCGACGTGAGTTCGTGCGCGCTGCGCACGAGCAACCCTGGCACGAAAATGCCGGAGGTGGGATTCGAACCCGGACCGCCATACGGCGAGAGGATTTTAAGTCCCCAGAGCAGGGAATTGTTAACTCTATTCTTCTGAATACTTAAGCGACTATCTTCATGAAACAACTGAACTTGTCTTTGTGGTTGATTGTCACCGGTTGCTGGCGTTTGTCACAGGTTCTTACAGGGTACTGCACCACCAGTGCACCATGGGAGCGCCGCCCTAACCCGATCCTAGCCCGCCTGAGGAGGGCCGTGCAACAATGTGAAACGTGGCACCCAGCCAAGGTGATATTTGGCACCCCTGGATGAATTGTGGATCAGCGGATGTGGCACGTCGATGCGTCGCAGTCATCATTCCGACACCCTTCCAACCATTGACCATCGCTCGGCGTCTAAACTATGGACAATGGAGGGCTGCGCCCGTCCGAATCAGGCTCTGACCGCGTTCGAAAAGGCTGCATCCGACCTTGAAACACATGCCAAGAATGGAGATCACATGAAATCCTGCCGCCAGGCGATCATTGCGTTCACGATTGGGCTGCTCGGTTACGGGTGTGGACAAGGAGAAGCCCCCAGAGAGGACCCCCCGGAGCGGCTCTCACCACTCCAGAGCACTACCTACAGAGTGCGGGGATGGATCGGCGCCCCGGTGAACGAGGACATCGGTTGGGCCGCTCCCGCAGATGAGGCGGCTGTGGTCACTGCCAATCAGCCGTTCCGGATCCGCCTGGAGGTGGAGGAGCCGGCAGGGACGGAGGAATCCCTGCCGACGAGCTTCACCCTGCAGGCGCGACGCAACGGCGGAGCGTGGCAGACACTGTCGCTGCGGGACTTCCCCTATCCCGACGAGATCTCGACGCCCCGGGTGAGCCTGGTGCGCCTGGATGAATGGGGAACCGGTGCGCCCACCGAGGACCTACTCACGGCGTCGACCCTCCCATTCGCGCCCGGGGAGGGGGTCTCAGACATCCTGCGGAAGGACGCCGAGGACGAAGCGCTGGAGTCCGACAACGCGGCGGCTCCATGGCCCGGTGTGAGCCAGGATACGGCGGGCGGCGCTACCCAAGCTCCGGCCCCAGTCCACGGCGAATGGGAGTGGCCGGTGGTGATCCGCCGCTGGGCCGACGGCGCCCTAACCAACGAAGACGGCGACACGTTCGACTTCCGCATGCTGGACGGTGCTGGGCGCCCGGTGACCGGTGCCGGCCCGGCCCGTGTCACCCTCCGGATCCCGGAAGGTCTTCTGGGGGGCACCTACGCGGAGACGCCCGGTGTGTTGGGGCCGTGGCAGGGCGAGGACGGCACGCTGTACTTTCCCATGGAGCCGGCGGAGACCTACAACATGCTCATGATGGTGGCCTCGACGGATCACGGGAACAGCTGGGCCGAGGTGGACGGGGCGAACCGGCCCCTCACCGACGACCTGGAAGGTTTCGCCACTGCTTGGCACGATGGAGTCATCTATCTCCTGCATCAGATCTCCGAAGCCACCTACCTGCACGCCTTCGACACCCGAGTCACGCCCGCCGAGGCCACCGAGGACCCGGGTGCGGCCGGTGTCGCCTCGGGCCGGTGGGTGATCCGCGACGAGCTGGTCTCGGAGCACAGCAAGCCCCCCGTCCAGGTGGCGTCGCTGGTGGCTCGTAGCGATGGCAGCCTGGTGGCCGTGTATGGGGACTCGCTCGGGCTGCGGTACAGGGTCCGGAGCCCGGGAGGGGGCTGGGAGCCGGAGGGAATAGTAGAGGTCGCCGATGGCGCGCTGGCCAGCGGGGTGATGACCGTCGGGCTCGCCAACGACGTGATCCATATGTCCTACACCGCCACGTCCGCTGACTGGAGCGCTCGCTCCGTTCGGCATCGCACGCTGATCCCTTCGGGGGGCCTCACTGACGCCACCCGTCTGGGCGAAGGCCTGGGAACTGCCGAAGAGGAGATCGGTGCCCTCCTGCCCCTGGGATGGGTGTCGGATTCGAACACGGTGGTGGTGGCCTGGCGCCACGCCGACGGCACCTTGTGGGAACGGCGCATCCGAGCCGACGGCAGCGAGAGTGACCCTGTTCTGATCACCTCCAGGCCGGTGGTGCAGAGCGGCGCCGACTCCGATCAGGTGGGGGCGGACCTGGTGGTGCACGACGGCGTGGTGCACGTGGTCTTCATCGATAGGGAGACGCGGGACCTGTGGCACACTTCAAGCCCCACCCCCGGAAATTGGACTCCGGTCCGGCCGGTGGTCGAGGGAATCGACGCCCAGTGGGTCCGGGGTAGAATCGTCCGGGATGCCTCCGGTGCGGCGGTCTACGGACTCGTCTACGATGCCGGATCCAACGGCGGTTCTGGGATGAACCGATTCGGCGTGATTGCCCGCGGGGAGGGCCAGCGACGGTGAGGAACGGGGCCGTTCACTGACTCACACTTCTACTGACTCGTGAGTGCCCATGAGTACCAGGTCCGCAGTGCTTTGGATTCGTAATTCAGGTTGGATGTGATGCGGGGGTCTGAACTCAGGCCCATCGGTACCTTGCTTGGGGGCTGACACCTAGGTCTAAGTGCCGCCTGCTCCACTCCGAATCTCGACTGTTAGGTGTGCGATCTCAAGATCGTCGGGGATCAGCCCCTCGACGTCCTCGGGCCGGCACGAGTGTGAGGTCCGGACGGAAATGATCGCCGCTCGGTGTCCAGGACCGATCGTCCAGACGTGCAGGTCGGCAATCCGAAAACGACCATCGAACTCCACGGCCCTTGTCAGAGTCTCCATCGTCTCAATGGGCGCCTGCCGGTCGAGGAGAACCGCACCCGTGTCTTTCACCAGGCTCCAGGCCCAGCAGGCCACCAGTGCCCCGCCGACGATACCCATGGCCGGGTCCATCCACACCGCACCTACGTGCTTGGCTGCAAGCAGTGCAAAGATCGCGAGGAATGACGTCAGCGTATCCGCCAGCACGTGCAGATGGGCAGCGCGAAGGTTGTGATCGTTGTCGTGGCGATGCTCGACATGGGACCCGTGCTCGTGCTGGCCCCTGAGGATTATTACGCTCACGCCGTTGACCACGAGTCCGAGCAGCGCGACGATAATCGCCTCGTCAAATGCGATAGGCACCGGCTCGAGGAAACGGTGCACGCTTTCCCCGGCCATCAAAAGGGCGAACAATGCCAGGACGACAGCGCTGGCAAAACCAGCCAGGGAGTTAAACTTTCCGGTGCCGAAGCTGAAGCGGGGATCGTGCGCACGGCGGCGGGCGATCGCATAGGCGAAGACGGAGAGACCCAACGCCGCGGTATGTGACGCCATGTGCAAGCCGTCGGCGAGCAACGCCATCGAGCCGAACAATACGCCGGCGGCGATCTCCACCACCATCATTGCCGCGGTCATACATACGACCCAGCGGGTTCGCACCTCGCCCGGCATCGGCAGGTGTTGGTCAAAATGGTGTTCGTGCCTCAACGACTCCCTCCTCGTAGAAACGGATCATAGCCCATTGCAAACTGATCTCAGCTCAGGAAGCGTCGACATCCAGTACCTGCATCGTTATCCTCCAACCCGGCAAGGAGGACCGTGAGTCACCTCATTCTTATCGGCATCGCTCTCGGTCTGGCGATGGATGCTTTCTCCGTTGCGATCGGGGTCAGCATCGCTCTCGGCGGCACGTCGAGGCGGCAGACCTTTCGCCTGGCATGGCACTTCGGCCTTTTTCAAGGGCTCATGCCTATCCTTGGCTGGGCGGCCGGCACCTCCGTGCGGCCATGGATCGAGGGGTGGGACCACTGGCTGGCGTTCGTCCTGCTCGCCGTAGTCGGAGGGCGCATGATCTTCGAGTCGCTGCGCGCCGACAATGGTGAGCCCGCACGAACAGACCCCACCCGTGGATGGTCGCTGGTGGTGCTTTCAATCGCGACCAGTATCGACGCCCTTGCCGTCGGCCTGAGTTTTGCCGCGCTCGGCGTCAAGGTGTGGATCCCGTCCGCGATCATAGGTCTCACGGCAGGAGTCATGACATTGTTGGGCACCCTCGGGGGTCGCGCGCTGGGAGCCCGTTTCGGCTTGCGGATGGCGGTAGTTGGAGGGTTCGTGCTGATCGCGATCGGTGTCTGGATCCTCCTCGAACACCTGGCCGCCGGGTAGCGACGATCGCCTCAGCGACCTCCCGAAACACTCTCCATCAATCTGGGATCCGCGATCTCGATTCGCTTACGGCCGAGAATGACCAACCCCTGATCGGCGAAGTTTTCGAGCAGCCGCGACACCATTTCCCGCGTCGTGCCGAGTTCGCCGGCAATCTCCTGGTGGGTCATCGTGACCACTGGCCCGAGCTCGAGCAGTCGTGAAGCAAGGCGCTGATCGAGCTTGTTGAACGCAACCTCGTTGACCAGTTCCATCAGGTGATTCACCCGCGTTCCGAAAATCTCGAGCACGAACTGGCGAAATCCAGGCGACTGCTCGACGAGGTCATTGAAGAGTGCACTCGGAATGGAGACCGCCACCAGTTCGTCCTCGGCCAGACCCTCGGCTGGGTATAGACGGTTGTTGACGAGACAGCTTACGGTCACGGTGCATGATTCTCCGGGTCTCACCCGATACAGCACCATTTCTCGACCGGACTCGCTCGACATACTTACCTTGACGCAACCGTCGATCACAAAACCGAAACCGTCGCACCGATCCCCCAACCGGAATAGCCAACTCCCTGACGGCATTCGAACCTCTTGCCCATCCGTCTTTACCCGATCGAGGAGAGCGGGTTCGAGTCGGTCGAGTACGCCGAATGTTGAGCGGGCTCGTTCGAGAAATTCCGGGTTGAGCACGCAAACACCATAGCAGCGTGTAACGAATTCTGAGTTTGGTGCTAAAAGTTACTGACACCGCGTCTCATTTTCTAGATATTGAAAACAGACAAACCTTGGAGGTGCGGCATGAAATCCAACGTGGGAAGCGTCGATCGCTGGTTGCGGATCATCCTCGGCCTCGCCATAGCTGCGGCCGGGTTTTATTTCAATAGCTGGTTTGGGCTCATCGCCATAGTGCCTCTCGGCACAGCGTTGATGGGCTCGTGCCTTCTTTACACGATCCTCGGTATTTCGACATGCCCGCTGCAGTCGGAAGGGAGCTCGACATGACGCGAATCAGCAGAATTCTTACAGGACTGACGATCTGCGCTCTGGCGATGGCCGCCGGTGTGGCCGACGGGCAGACGCTGTGGCTGAGCGCCCCACTCACGGGTGGAGCGACAGGCGACAACGACGGATGGGGCCAGGCGGTCATCGGTCTCGACGACGACTCGGTCCACTATTACATCTGGGTCACCGACATCGCGGAACCGACGGCGAGCCACATCCATACCGCCTCGGCCGGTCAGGACGGTGGTATCGCGGTCGACCTCCAAGCATCGTTCTCCTCGGCCGGATCCGGTTCGTGGGTCGCGTTCGGTTCGGTTTCCACCAGCGCCGGAACGATCACATCGATCCTCGACGATCCAACGGCCTTTTACATCAACGTCCACAACGCCGATCATTCCGCCGGCGCCGTTCGAGGGCAATTGCTGGGCGAAGGCGCATCCCCGACCGCCCTCGCCGGCACCCTCAACGGCGACCGCGAGGTGGACAACGCCGGCGATCCTGACGGCGAGGGCTTCGCGAGCGTCGTCCTCGACGACGGTGCGGCCCATTTCTATTTCAACGTCACGAACACGGCAGAGCCGAGCGCCGCCCATATCCACCGCGGCAACGCGAGTGAGAACGGGTCGATCATTGTCGACCCATCCGCGAGCTTCAGCGACGGCGTGTCCGTCAGCTCGGTCGCGGTGGACGACGATCTCTCGCGGGAGATTCTGGCTGCGCCCCACAATTTCTATTTCAACGTCCACAACTCCGAGTTCGCCACCGGCGCGGTACGAGGCCAGCTGCGAACCACCGAAACCATCCGAGTGTTCCCGGTGATTTCCCGGACCAGCGGCCAGGCGGGCAGCAGCTGGAGCACCGAATTGAACATCCTCAACCTCACCGATGCCGACATCACCGCCTGGGCGCAGTGGTTTCCGGCCAACAACGATGGGTTGGAGGCCGCCGACGGCGTGGCGCCGGTCGCTATTGGTGCCGATTCCACCGAAGTGATCGATGACGCTGTCAACGACCTATTCGGCGCCGATGGTAATGGTGCGCTGATCGTGGCCTCGCCCGAGCCCTTTGTGGCCGTCGCACACGTCGTCAACGATCAACGCGACAACCCAGATGTCGGTGGCACTTTCGGCCTCTTCGTACCCTCCTTCGGCCCCTCCGAGATGCCCGAGTCGGGGGCGCTGCTCCTCGGGTCGAATCGGCCGGCGTCCTCGGGGACCGGCTTCCGTACGAACCTCGTGCTTTTCAACCCGAACCCATTCGCGATCCAGCTGACCCTGGCAGCGAAAACACCGGCCGGCACCGTCCTTGGCAGCGACACCATGACCCTCGAACCGTTCAGCAACCGCGTTAGGAACGTGTTTGGATTAATCTCCTCGGTGCCTGCCGACCAGCGCACACAGGACGCGTTCACCGTCCACTACACCGCCGATGCACCTGTAGCGGTAGCAATGACACCGGTCGATAACGCCACCAATGACGGCTTCTACGTCGTGCCATCGTTTGCGCCCCTCGTCATGAGTGCGGCCGGCAACGGCAACAGCCCACCGAACGGCACGATCCTCACCCCGAGCGGCAACCCGACGATTTCAGAAGGGGGAACCGTGAACTTCGAGGGCTCGGCTGTGGACCCGGACGGCGACGACATGAACTACCTCTGGAACTTCGGCGACGGAATCACCACGACCGCCCTGGTCCCCGGCAACCACACCTACTCCGACTCGGGCACCTACACTGTGACTTTCACGGTCACCGACAGCAACGGAGCGTCCGATCCGACCCCCGATACGCGGACCATCACGGTCCAGGGAGGCGGTGGTGAGACGGCGACGTTCACCGCGGTCCAGCAGCAGATCTTCAGCCAGAGCTGCGCCTTTTCGGGTTGCCACGGAGGCGATTCTCCGGCAGAAGGAATGAGCCTCGCTTCGGGGAACTCGTTCGCCGCGATCGTCAACGTGCGGTCAAGCCAGATGTCGAACCTCGACCGCATCGAACCCTCGGATCCCGACAACAGTTATCTGTATTTGAAAGTGATCGGTGACTCCTCAATCAGCGGCAGCAGGATGCCCCGTGGAGGGGCCGCGCTCAGCCAGGATCTGATCGACCTGTTGCGGGATTGGATCGAGCGCGGAGCTCCCAACGACTGAACCCGACGACTGACGCAGGAGGCCGGCGGCCCAGGCACCGCCGGCCTCCCTTTTCTAAGATTGGACGACAGCCGCAATGAATATGGAAAACACAGTGAAAAACGCCCGCCATCTCCAGATTGTGCTGACGCTGCTGATCGCGCTCGCCGGCGCCGGAACGGCCACCGCCCAGATCATCGACGACGTCGAGGAGCTGGACTGGGATCGAACCGAAGCGTGGGCAATGAAGTATTTCAACTCGGTGAGCCTGCTGACCGGTCTCGGGCCGCCCCGCGTCCGCGAGCCGTGGTCCTTCGAGATCGGCCTCGAGCTGGATACCATCCCCCGCCTCGATGAAGACCAGAGGCGGGTCGGTTTCGGCGGCGCAAAGGTCGAGGACCTCAACCGGATGCCGGCCTTTTTCCGGCCTCGGCTCACCATCGGTTTGCCGGCCAAGTGGTCGCTCGACGTCGCCTACGTGCCACCGCTCGAAGTTCGTGGAGTGAAGTCCCACCTCTTGGCCATCGGGCTGGAACGACCTGTGTATTCGACCGGTCCGTGGACTCTGGGAGTCCGCCTCTACGGCCAGATCGGAGAAATCGAGAGCGACTTCACCTGTTCCGCTGAGGAGGCCTCACACCCGCCCGGTCCGCCTGACAACATCTGGGGTTGCGAGGCCCCATCCGAGGACGTGGTCACCCTCAACTACGTCGGGGCGGCGTTTACCGGCGGCCTCCGATACCGAAAGACCGACTTTCACTGGGGGCTGGCCGCCAACTACATGGATATGGAGTTCCAGGTTGACGCTCTCACCTTCGGTCTTGTGGACCGCAGTTTGCTGCTCGCAGATGGTTGGACCTGGTCACTCAATGGTGGCGCGTCCTGGTCCCTCGGCGGAAGAACATCTCTCGCCGTCGAACTCTTCTACAGCCCTCTCTCCGTCGTTCGCCCGCCGTCAACCTCGAGGGAGAACGATCCTCTGTTGAATCTCCGAACCATGTTGCGAATCGATCTGTGACGGCAGTTGGAGAATCCAATGAAAAGAACGACATCCATCGCCCTCGCCCTCCTCGCCCTCGCCGCACCTCTGACAGCGGGTGAGCTTCAAATCGAACTCGACCCGGAGCTCACCTCGATTTCATTCCGGCTGCAGGCCACCCTCCACTCAGTCCACGGGAGCGCGGCCCTGGCCGCAGGCTCGCTGCACCTGAACACTGAAAGCGGGGCCATGGCGGGCGCGGTCACGATCGACGCGACCACAGCCGAAACCGGCAACAAGAAGCGCGACAAGAAAATGCACGCCAAGGTGCTGCTAACCGCTGACCATCCAGAGATCGTTCTGCGGGCCAGAAGCCTCGAGGGCGAACTCGCGCAGCAGGGCGCGAGCGACGTCACGCTACACGGCGAGATAGAGATACTGGGTCAATCGCATCAGATCACCATCCCGTCGCACGTTGAAATCGACAGCGGGCGCTTTTCCGCCACGTTTGAATTCGAGGTTCCCTATGTCGAGTGGGACCTCAGCGACCCGAGCACGTTTGTGTTGAGGGTTGGCAAGGTCGTCGAGGTCAAGGTAGCTGCCGAGGGCTCGGTGAGCGGCAGTGACCCTTCGCAGTGAATCTCGAGGACACCCCGGAGTCGATCACCCGCTGCTGACCGAAAGGCGCGGACTTACCTCGAGTTCCGTGGCGTGCCGACCGAGCCATTTGACTTATTTAGGCAGGATTGCCTATTCGACGCGCAGTAGGTGGCCGGATTGCTCAGGTTGAGATCGCAAGTATTGCGGCGCAACATTGAGAAACGAGTCGACACCAACTCCAACCTAGAAAGGGAGTATTGCCGCTATTCGAACCTCCACAGTTGGACTTAGCCGAGGCTCTAACAGGCCTTGGCTGACACCCCAACAATTCAACAGGTGGCAAGGTATTGACGGTAATTTCGTTATGGCGTACATTTTTCGTCGTGACGAAAACTTGTGAGGATTCCGCATGGCAGAGTTAGCACTGAGCGCAAGTCTCGAAGACTATCTCGAGGTAATCTTCCACATCGTCGGGGCAAAAGGTGCGGCCCGGCCCAAGGACATTGCCCTAGAGCTTGAAATCGGCAACTCTTCGGTCACAGCAGCCCTCAAATCCCTCGCGGCCAAGGATCTGGTGAACTACGCGCCGTATGACGTCATTACGCTTACGAAGAGCGGCGAACGAGCCGCACGCGATGTCGTTCACCGGCACGAAACTCTGCGCGATTTCTTTATCCGGGTTCTGGCGGCAGATCACGACCTGGCGAATCAGGCAGCCTGTCGAATGGAACATGCGGTCCCGAGTGAGCTGGTAGAAAGGTTCGTTCGGTTCCTCGAGTTCGTGGAGATGTGCCCGAGAGGCGGCCCTGCCCTGTTGGACGCGTTTCGTGTGCACCTCGACGCAGGATGCCGTCCGGATTGCTTCGACCGTTGCCCATTAGGTCCGGCCACGCTCGGCGACACACCAGATGAGGATTCGACGGGATGATTCGAACTCGTTCGGGTGTCACCTCACACGCCATTATTTTTCAGGTCTTGTTGACTCTGATCATCCCGGGATTGACCTCGGCAGGCAATGCGGCCGATCGGCATCGAATCGCCGATGCTTCACTGGCAGTGCAAGGCCGGACGGGGTCCTCCGATACGAGCCAAGTTGTCCGGCGCCAGCAACGAGTTATGGGCACCACGCTTGAAATCACCGTTTTGGCTCAGAGTCGATCATTGGCCCTGGCCGCCTCCGAGGCGGCAACCTGCGCGGTGGCTGAAGTTGATCGGCGCCTTTCGACGTGGCGCGAGGACTCAGCCCTGTCCGCGGTTAACAAACGCGATTCGGACCAGCCGGTGGGGGTCTCTCCCCTGCTTGCCCGCGACCTGTCCGAGGCCCTCAGGTGGCATAACAATACAAATGGCGCCTTCAGCCCAGGGCTCGGGTCCCTCGTTTCGGCGTGGGACCTCCGCGGCCAAGGCAGAGTTCCGAGCGATGCTGAGCTACACGAAGCCCTGGTTGCCTCCGCTATGGACGGAACAATGCTTGATGGCCGGACCCTGCATTTTGGGCGGTCTGGCCTCCAGTTCGAGGAGGGCGGGTTTGGCAAAGGGGTCGCTCTCCGAGATGCCCTCGGTGCCGCTCTTGGGAGCGGCGCCCAGTGCGTGGTTCTGGACTTCGGAGGACAGGTCGCCGTTGGTGGCGAGTGCGGCGCCACAGCGATCGGAGTTGCGGATCCCAACGACCGAGGGAACGAGGTGGCGGTTCTCGAGCTTTTCGAAGGGAGCGCCGCAACCTCTGGCCTCTCAGAACGTGCCTTCGTGTTCGATGGCATCAGCTATGGGCATATTCTCGACCCTCGCAGCGGAACGCCGGCACCTGATTGGGGTTCGGTTACGGTGGTGACCTCGGACCCGGTTGCCGCGGATTGCCTCGCGACGGCGCTCTTTGTGATGGGACCGAAGGCGGGCGGGGAATGGTTGCAGGGACGGCCGGAGATCGAAGCCGTCTTTGTCGAACGGAGTGGTGAAGCCACGAAGATGACAGCCACACCCGGTCTAAAGGGCCGGTTGGAAGTCTCGATAGGAAATCTGACGTACCTACAGCAAGAACAGATACGGATAGAAGAGTTCACGCAATAAACAAAGCGAGAGGCGTTGTAACGACGACGTCTTATGGAGGAAAGATGCTTGGACGAGTTCTTGTGAGAAACGGACTGATTCTCACTATTATGTGTGTCATGTGTTGGATGGCCCCACCGGTTGCGGGCGCGGCACCGGATGACGAAAAGCTGCGCGAGCTCGAGCGTGAGGTCGCGGAACTCCGGGCAGCGGTTGAAGAGTTGCGCGCCCTCGGACTCGCCGAGGACCGGCTGACGGAGATCGAGCGGCGGCTCGAAATCCTCGCTGAGGAGATGGAAGACCTCAAGGTTGGCGAAGCGGCAGTGAAGGTAAGCCGCGATCAAACGGTTTCTGGACTCGGCCCCGCCGCGTCCAAGGTATATCAGCAGGACCAGGGGGTGTCGGTCGGCGGCTATGGTGAGGCGCTGCTTGAGTTCTTCGACGATTCACGGGATGACGGCAGCGAAAGCGGAGCAGTTGATCGATTCGATTTCCTGCGGGCTGTCGTCTACTTCGGCTACAAGTTCTCGGACCGCTGGATCTTCAACTCGGAAATCGAGTTCGAGCACGCCTCGACCTCCGAGGGCGGCTCGGCTTCGGTCGAGTTTGCCTACCTCGACTATCTCTACCGGGATGCTCTCAACCTGCGCACCGGTCTCGTGCTGGTGCCGATGGGCTGGCTCAACGAACTCCACGAGCCGACGGTTTATCTCGGTGCAGTTCGGCCTCGGACCGAGAATCGGATCATCCCCACGACCTGGCGGGAGAACGGCATTGGCGCCTATGGCGCCTTCGGTGGTTTCGACTACCGCACCTATGTGGTCAACGGTCTCGACGCCTCGGGCTTTTCGGCCAAAGGCCTCCGCAGCGGCCGCCAGAAGGGGGCCAAGGCGAAGGCCGAGGATTTCGCCTGGATCGGCCGGCTCGACTACACCGGCTTACCGGGTCTGACTGCGGGTCTTGCCGGTTACTTCGGCAACTCCGGTCAGGACCTAGAGGATATGGACGGCGAATCGATCCCGGTCGGAACCTCGATCCTCGACCTCCACGTGGAGTATCGCTACCGCGGCCTCGAGTTGCGCGGGCTCTGGGCCCGTGCCGAGCTCGACGACGTGGCGCGGCTCAACGAGGCCCTTGGATATGAAGGCAACCAGTCGGTTGGTGAAACCCTCGAGGGCGGTTATCTACAGGTCGGGTTCGACGTGCTGGCGGGGCGTGGCCAAAGCGCGCTCACTCCCTACCTGCGGTGGGAGCAGATCAACACGCAGGAACAGGTGCCCGACGGCTGGTCGTCCAACCCGGCCAACGACGAGCAGTTGCTGACCCTCGGTCTGGCCTACCAACCGATCGAACAACTGATCTTCAAGGCCGAGTACCAGAACATCGACAACGAGGCCGGCACCGGTGTCGACCAGTTCAACCTCTCCATGGGTTACATCTTTTGAGGTTTTGGAAAATTCGTTGGACCCTGGCGGGCATGGTGTGTCTGGTCATCGGCACCGCGGGGGCTATGGTCTTGATCACCGTCGAGGAGGCGCTGGAGCTTGCGTTTCCAGGCGCGACTACCGAACGCCAGACACTCTTCTTGAGCGACGAACAGCGGAACAGGGCTGAAAAGGAAAGCGGTGCCGAGGTGTCCAGCGCCCTCGCCACTCGCTATGTGGCGCATGGCGAGGATAGCTCGCTCCTCGGGTGGGCCTACCTCGACACACATCGCGTTCGAACGCTGCCGGAGACGTTGATGGTCGTGGTTGACGCAGATGGTGCGGTACGACGGGTGGAGGTCGTGACCTTCCGCGAGCCACTCGAATACATGCCTCGCAAAGGGTGGTATGGCCAGTACGAAGGGCAGCAGTTGGACGACGACCTCGCTCTGAAACGCGATATCCGGCCGGTGACGGGGGCGACTCTCACCGCGCGTGCGACGACTGAGGCGGTACGTCGGGTGTTAGCGATCCACGCCGTAGTGGCGGAAGAGGGTATGCCGTGAGCCGCGCCGAGCGCCGATTGCTGGACATCGCCAATTTACTCGTTGGCGGAACCGGCCTAATCTATGCCGTAATGAAGTACTTGATTGAGGCCGCTGACGAGTGGGCGGTGGTGAATCACCCTTGGCAGCCGCACGTCCAGCACCTTCATATACTCGCTGCGCCTCTGCTCGTGTTCGTTGCTGGGGCGTTTTGGAAACACCACGTTCTGGAGGGAAGGCGCGGCAACGGCTCGAACGGTAGAGCCACAGGGCTAGCCCTCGCGATACAGTTGGTCCCGATGGTACTGTCCGGATACTTGATCCAGGTGAGCGTCGCAGAGAACTGGCGTTTGGTCTGGATCTGGGTACACGTCATCACCGGGGGGCTTTGGTGTCTCCTTGTGGTATCGCATAGGTTTCATGCATCCACCGGCGGGGATGAGGCAGCTGACTCAAGCAGGTGAGAGTGCGAATGCCGACCCTTCATGGCTTCAAGCTGGCCGTGGTGCACCGGTTGCATCGGTGCCCATCGGTGCCCATCGGTGCCAGGAAGAACTTTCTTACCTTTCTTAATGGCGTCCCACGTTTTATTGGCCGCCCTCCGCTCGCGGCCATGCTTAGGCGATAGGTTTTCCATCCTTCCTGAGATCGGACGACTGGTGCCAACGTTGATTCTAAATGGTGCCGGAGGTGGGATTCGAACCCACACGACCATACGGTCAAGGGATTTTAAGTCCTATAAGCTCGGCTCGGTGAAGCCCCCTGGGGTGTCGAACCTGCGCTCAATACCGTTCACGGTTCCGGATGGTCTAAACACGCAGCCATCCCACCCTGAACGAAACGCAACGGTGACCCTTGAGTTCCCTGTCCCGAGATTACATCTGTGGTAGGCGTGGCTCGGCTGGGAGAGCACTGGATTGTGGATCCAATCGTTGGGGTTTTGAAGCTGGCCGGAGGCGCTGTCCAACTTGAACACTGGGGAGTTCACCAAATCTCGACCGGCGCGGGCCGTCAGCACGGGTCCACAGCATCTGCCCAGCCTCAAGCGCAAGGCTGTCAGCGAGGGCCGTCGGCGCCCGAGACCAGCAACCGGAGCTCATTCGCGACTGCGGCACGTTCCTCCCGACTCGCGACGTTTCGTTGCACGATGTCTGCGACGGCGGCTACCAGAATCATGAGCCGCTCGATGGTGATCACCTGATCTTCATCCAACAGCCGCTTCCGCTCGGTGTCGACCAGTTTGCGCCGCTGTTCCACCAGCCCCATCACCTGCGCCCACGCGACCGGCTCCTCACCTTCTTGGTTCAGGTATTCGAGCTGATTCTGCAAGAGGGCGTCGACGAGTGCTATCTCATCGTTGAGGCGCATTAGCTCCTCGTCGGCCAGCGCCTGCTCATACTTTTCCACCATATTGTCGGGCAAGTAGCGCGAATGGCGCCCGGTCTTGAAGCGCGGCGAGTCCACTCCTCGCAACGACTTGCCTCCGTGCATGGAGCACACGTTGAGGCCCTTCGAAGAATGCTTTCTGCACCGCTCACCACTTCTCTTCGAGATCGCTCTGCATTGGCTCATTTTCTATCCTCCATGGGGTAGTAGGTCATCCATGGGGTCTCCGCTCCGACCACCTGCTGCACTGGTCCCAGGAGTGGGCCTGGTTGGGGCGTCAGCGTCGGACTCGATGGCCAGCAGTGTCCCCGACACGCGTTCACCCGGTTCGGGTGTCCATCCGCGTTCGAGGAGGCGGCGGGGATTCCGCGGTTGGCCATCACAGTCGCGGGTCATCTGTCGCCCTCGCGCTCGGCGCGGACCTTCACCACCGCCGCCGCCCGTTTCATCCCGCCGCGCTCCAACTCGGCCAGCCGGTAGCGGTCGTCATCGAGCCAGCGCTCGGGGTCGGTCAGCGGGGGTTTGCACATCGCCGTGTTCCCCAACCGGTTCCCTCCACCCTTTGTGGGGGTGGGAACCGGGGAACCGGTGCCGGTTCCCGAACCAGTTCCCGACTGGTTCCCGACCGGTTCCGCTTTGGTTCCCATTGGGTTTTCCCCGGAACCGGTGCCGGTCCTCGAACCGGTTCCCGGTACCGGTCCGCGCTCGCCCCCCCCGGAACCGGTTGAAACCAGCTTGAAGGACTGCCCTTCGCCCTCGTTCAACAGCTCGCCGACGGCGATCATGTTCTTGACCTGTTTGCAGATCTCTTGCTTGCGGGCATCGACCACCGAGTACACATAATTCAGCGAGCACCTCGGGGAATCCAAGACCGCCTCGACAACCTCGGCGCGGATGTCGAACTCCCGCCGCTCGCCAATCTCGGACCAACTGAAGACCACGCCGCCGTGCGGTGCCGATTCGAGCCGCAGCTCGAAACCCCGCGCCTCGCCGGGACCGAGATTCCGAGCCTTGTCGAAGATCACCTCGAATCGTGCGCCGTCGGTGCTCGGCTTATCGTCAGGTGCACGAAGACGTATTGATGAGTCGATCAGGTCTTCCCTTGCCGACGTGCCGCGCCCGTGGTCCTGATTCCAGCCGGTGTGGTGGAAGAAGACGGACACTACCCCGCGCCCTCGAAGGTCGATCAGCCATTCCCCGACCGGCGCGAATGATTCGCGGGAATTTTCGTCTGAAGAGTCAAGCAACGTCGCCAGGCTATCCAGGAACAAAACCGGCATCATGCCGTGCTCGGCGGCTATCTCGTTCACCTTGCCGGTTATTTCCGTCCGGCCTTCGGGGGTGGACAGGCTGAGGAACCGTCCTCGATTTTCAAGGTCCGTCTTCGCAATCGAGTACATCGGCACCCGGCGATCAATGCCAAGGCCAGCACGAACGGCAGCCACCCGCTCTTTTAGTCTGGAGTGCGGCAATTCTCCGTCGAGATAGATTGTCGGCCTTGCCCTCGGCACCGACCACCCGGAGATCGGATCGACGCCAGCCGCGACTGCTGCCGCCAGGGTCAGGCCGAAATAGGTCTTCCCGGTGCCCCGGAAGGCGACAATCTGGACGATCTCATCGGTGAAGATCACGGGAGAGATCACGGATTCGGGTGGCGGCAATTCCAGCGCCAGCAGGTCGTCGATGTGTCGCATAGTGAGACCCCGCCGTCTCGTCACCGCCCGATCCGTGATTCGCTGTAGGTCGACCGCGGCCGCTTCGATGTCGCCGCCGTCGATGATGCGGCGCGCTACCCCGATCGCCTCGCGCCTCGCGGCCAAGTCGCGGACGATGCCCGCGTAGTGTTCGACGTTCGCAAGGTCCGGTGTCTGGTCGATCAGCGAAGACAAGAAAACCGCGCCGCCTGCCGCCTCGACCTTGCTGCACTCGTCGAGCTGGTGCCGCACAGCCGTCGCCTCGGGCACCGTGCCCGCGTCGGCCAGCTCACGGCAGGCGGTGAAGATGAGCCGGTGTTTCGGCACATAGAACTCAGTCGCCAGCAGCCCCTCGGGAATCTTCGCGCCAGACATAACCGCGCCGAGCACCGCCGCCTCGGCGTCAGGGTCATGAACGGGCTCGACGGCTGCTAGAGGCGCACTCATGGCGCACCGCCAGCCGCCGACGTGGTTGAGTCACCTCGGGCGGGTTCTTTCGGTGCCCGCCGGCCAAATGGGGGGGCCGCCAGCGCAGGGCGGCCTCTTCCCATCTTCCGCGCCCACATCGCTCAACCCACAGGGGACGCGGCCTTCGCCTCCGTCGGCTCGCGGCCCTCGGCGATGCAAGCGGCAATCCACTCCCGCACTTCGGTCTCTACCCAGCGAACCGCCTTCTCTCCGATCCGGATTGGTTGAGGGAACGTCCCGGCCTTCATCTCGCGGTAGATGAAAGCCTTCTTGAAGCCGGTAAGGGCCTCAACATCTTCGCGCCTGATGAGTGCTTGACGGGCCATAGACACCTCCATGGCGCCAACAATAATTCATAAAACGTGCTCACTGTGAGACTGAGCAGACTACTGAGCAAACTATTTTCTCCCCGGGTCTATCGTGTGCCGCCGCAGGGTCGAATCGCTCGCGCCGGTCTCCTTCGAAACGATGCGCCGTACCTCGGCTTTCGATGCTGTCTGGTTACGCTTCCGGGTTTTGTCTACCGCCGCCTGAAGCTCTGCGTACCAGGCGTCTCGCTCTTTCTGGGTCCCGTACCTCTTCAGGAGTCCCTTCTTCGTACCAATAAGGACTCTCGCCCCCGTCTTGGTGACGCTCTCCCACTCGAACTTCATTGCGGCGATGCCGATGGTTAGTCCTGCCTGAAAGGCCCAGCGTTCCGCGTCCTCATGCCGACCCAATCCCCGCTGAGCCTCAGCTGTGTCGAGATGCTCCAACACCTTCACGGCGTACCACTCCTCGGAATCCACCTGTGGATTCCCCCGCCGATCTCCAGCGATCTCCTCACAGATCGTCCGCACCATAGCGACAGGGTCCGCCGCTGCGCTGCCGAACATGCCCGCCCATGCCGCCTCCTCTTCGGGTCCGACGCCACCTTCCACATTCACATGAATCTCGTCTCGGACCGTCATCCCAGTGCCGATCTCCGTCTTCGTGACGCTCATCTGCTGGCCTCCCGGATCGGCACCACCTTGCCCGCCGACGAAGGCGTCGCGCAGTACGTGGACCATGCCTCCATGAGTTTGCTTCTCTTCTTGTAGAGATCGCCACGACGATATGCTCTCTCGACCTTGTCGCCGATCGCGTGCGCCAGCGCCATCTCGCAGACGTGATTCGGGAAGGCGGTGCTCTCGGCGGCCCAATCCCGAAAGCTCGACCGGAAGCCGTGAGCTGTCACCGATGACCCGAGGTCCCGCAGCACCTTCCCGAGCGCGGCATCGGACAGCGGGCGGCCAGTACGCGGACTCGGGAACACGTACTCCGACCCGTCGAACCGAGGCAGCGCGCCGAGCAGCTCCACCACCTCATCCGCCAGCGGGACCCGGTGCTCCCGGCCTGCCTTCATCCGCTCGCCCGGGATCGTCCAGGTGCGGGCGTCCAGGTCGACCTCGTCCCAGGTCGCCAGCCGGACCTCACCGGACCTGCACGCCGTCAGGACGGCGAATCGGAGCGCCTGTGCCGCGATGCCGCGTTGCTCCCTCAGCTTCACCATGAAGTCGGGCACCTCCCCGTAGGTCATCGCGGCGTGGTGCTGTACCTTCCGGAGTTTCGAAGGTGCCGGAAGCAAGCTGGCCAGGTGACCCCGCCAGCGTGCCGGATTCTCACCGGAGCGGAGACCCTTGGCGGTGCTCCAATCGAGAATCTTCTCGATGCGACCCCGAAGCCGCGAGGCTGTCTCGGTCTTCGATCCCCAGATAGGATTTAGGACCCGCAGCACGTCGGAGGTCTGAATTTGATCCACGGGAACGCTCCCCAAGATCGGGAAGGCGTAGCGATCCAAGGTCGAGCGCCACTGTTTCCGGTGCTTCGGGTTGGACCATCCAATCTCGTGACGGGAGATGTACGCGAGGGATGCCTCCTTGAAGTTCGGAGCACGCCGACTTGCTCGTCTGGCCTCGATGGGGTCCTGTCCCGCAGCGAGCACCTCACGCGCAGCCTGGGCTCGTTTTCTAGCCGTCGCAAGAGGCACTCGTTCGACGGCACCTAGCCCCATTTCCCGATCTCTACCGTCGCGGGTAAATCTGAAAACCCAAGCCTTCGAGCGGTTCGTCCTCACCCGCAGCCACAGACCACCGCCGTCACCGAATTTTCCGACACCAGCCGATGCCACTTCACGCGCCGTCAATTTGTTGGTTTTCATGTGTTCCGCCCCCTTGTGTCCGGCCTCGGTCCCCGTTTCAGTCCCCATTTCAGACGTAGATTATAGCAGACTTCGGCAGACTGCTGTGGACACGGAAGATGGGAAAAGGCATTGATTACAATGTTCTTTAAAGACTTTGGTAGAACATAGGAGACGCCAGAATGGCGGACACTCCCTCCGCCATTTTCCCGTGCCCGTCTCCGAACAAGGATCCCCTCATTTCGGGCACGGAGACGGATACGGAAACGGGCACGGGTCAATAACCCCCAAGGCTTCCCTTGATCTCTGGCAGCGCACCAACGCCTTTGAGACCGATCACGACCAGGATCTCGCGGGTCGGGAACGCGCCGATCCGGGTATCGCGGTACTGGGCCGAAATGTTCCAGCAGCTGCCCTGGTAGTTGATCTGATAGCGCTGGTCGCCGACCGAGTCGTTGGCGACGTCGTAGGCGATCTGGAACGAAGCATTGAGTGGAAAGCCGCCCTTGCGGAACGCGACCAGGCTCCGTATCTGTGACGAAAAGCGGTCGCCGGTCCGCGCGTTGTAGCTCTCGTACCAGGTCAGATTGAGCATACCGAGCGGACGCATGAGCGAGGCCGCGAGCGAGGCGGATCGGAGATTCTTGAAGAGCAGG
>Ga0255055_10001018_pt1 | contig 21242 bp, 14 predicted proteins | sample JV7_2_27_MG_FD_188633 | JGI IMG/M metagenome (GOLD analysis project Ga0255055, IMG submission 188633) | Seawater microbial communities from Jervis Inlet, British Columbia, Canada - JV7_2_27 | ecosystem: Environmental > Aquatic > Marine > Inlet | place: Canada: British Columbia | collected...
CATAGCTGAGTTGCAAAAAAACAAAGGAGAGTATAAAGAAAGGAATGCGGCCCTTTTCTACCTGGAAGAAGGATTGCTGCAACATTTTGCCTCGAATCATCAGCAAAGTAACCAAAGCCTTGCCAAGGCCGAAGGCATTATGGACGAACTGTACACCAAATCCATCTCAAAGCAAGCTGCCTCTTTCCTGATTAACGACAACACCATCCCGTACCGGGGGGAAGATTTCGAAAATGCCCTGGTCAATCTTTTCATGGCTTTGAACTATGTGGAGGCCGGACAGCGCGAAGATGCCCTGGTTGAAGCCAGAAAAGTGGATAACAAACTCAATGTGCTCAACAGCCACTATGACGACGACAAAAAGAATGTGTACAGGGAAGACGCCTTTATCCGCTTTTTGATGGGCGTACTCTATGAGGCTGAGGGGGAGGTCAATGACGCATTTATATCCTATCGCAAAGCCGAAGAAATATACCGCAATGATTATGCGAACTGGTACGGTGTGTCCGCACCCAGCCTGTTGATTGAAAATCTGCTGAGCACCGGAAAAGACCTGGGCTTTAAAGAGGAGATTGCCAAATTACAGGACTCCTATCCGGATGTGAAATACATGGATCTGGCCCAAAAGAAAGACATGGCGGAACTCTATTGTATTCATTACAACGGAATGGGTCCGGAAAAAGTTGAAAAACGATGGATTATCCCCATGCCGGACGGTTATCTTGCAAAAATCGCTTATCCTGAATTTCAAAGAAAAAACTACCAGATACACCATGGTGATGTGCTTTTGCGCAACGTGGCCAACGGCCAGACCTATCAATTTGATACGGTTATGATGGAAGATATCGGTTCCATTGCCGTAACCAATCTGGAAAAGCGTTTGGCACGAATCAAAGTCAAGGCCATCGCACGGGCGACAACCAAATATCTGGCCACTAAAACCGCCAGCAAAGTGGCAGAAGATCAGGGTGGTGCCATGCTCGGGCTTCTGGTCCAGGTGGCGGGCAACATTGCAGCGGCCGCCACTGAAAAAGCAGATTTGCGGCACTGGAGAATGCTGCCGGCAGAAATCAGAATCGGGAGAGCCATCATCCCACCCGGGGAATATGAGGCCAGTATTCGATTTTTAAACGCCAGCGGGCTAGAAATCAGCAAAAGGCAGCTGCAAAATATCACCGTCCAGGCCGGTGAAAAAATATTTTTGAGTGACCAAACGCTTCAATAAACCGGTGTTCTGTGTTGTTGCAAACCAATCCTGACCATTTTGGCAGCACTGCGGCGGTTCAAAATGGTCGGGATCGCCAAACCAGGGCTTCCAAAAAGCCTGTTAAACAAAGAGGGAATAACGGTGAATCGACATCGGATACACACAACAAAGTGGGTCTTTTTCATCGCCATCTCGCTGATGATAATCACAGGATGCGCAACACCTCAAACGGGTATCCCCCAGGAACAAATCCGGGCCGATGCGGATCAAGCCTTTGAGGATTTAAACGCGGAAGAAAACCCCTCCGGACCGAAAGTGGCCCGTCAAAGCCGGAGTCGTGAAAAAAAGCCCCGGCAAATAGCCAGCACACAGGCCGCGGCGGTTAAGGTCACAAAGGGCAAACGACCGGATTGGATCGACGGCCAAAGTCGGCACTACCCGGCATCTATGTATTTGACGGGTGTCGGCTATGCGCCCGACCGCCAAACATCCGAAGACCGAGCCCGGGCCGAAATCGCCAAAATTTTTCACGCCAAAATCGATGCCAAGACCCGAACCTATCAGGAGTATTTACAAACGGTATCCGGATCGAAAACCAAAACCACGGATAACGTTGCGATTGAAGACATCACCAAAGTGTCTACCCAAAAAGTCCTGTCGGGGGTGCGGGTCGCACAGGTCTACCAACAGACCAAACCGGAACCTCTTTTTTATGCGCTGGCTGTACTTGATCGCAGTCAGGCCAAAGAAATCCTTCAAAGCAAAATACGGGAATTGGACCAGGATTTAGGCAGACTGGTCTCCCTCAGCCGTCAAGAAACGGATAAACTTTCCAAAATAAAAAATCTCAAGGCCAGCGTGGAAGAATACATTTTAAGAGATGCCTATAACACGGAACTTAGAATCGTCAATCCTTCCGGTCAGGGAATCCCTTCCACGGTTAGCTTCACAGCTATGAAAAGACAGCTGTCGGATGCACTGCTCAGAGATTTTTTCATTGCCGTGTCCGTAAAAGGCAGTCGCGCAATCGAAATCCGGCAGGCACTGGTCGAAGCGTTAAATCAAAAAGGGTTTTCAGTGTCAGATGATCTTGGCCGGGCCAGTGTCCTGGCAAGAGGAACCGTTGAAATTAATCCTATCGAACAGAAAACCTCGGAATGGAAGTTTGTCCGTTGGAAAGCCTTTTTTGATCTGGTCGATCAGCAGGGCGGCGCCGTTTTCGGCAGTGTCAAAAAAACCGGCAAAGAAGGCCATCTGACCATCCTCCAGGCCGAAGAACGCGCCGTTCGAAAAATGCGAAAATTGCTGGCAGCTGAAATTGCTCAAGATATGACAAAATTTATTTTTACCCAGGGTCAATGATATGGTAAGATACCTGCCGAATTATCTGACGAATATCAATCGTGAAAATACATTTTCCAGAGAAAGGAGGTGGAAAGCAATGAACAAAGGCAATATACGATATGTGCTCATAACTGTGATGGTAATCATGTTTTGCCTTGCCGGTTACCCGGCCCTTGCTGCTTCACCCAAAAAAATCTATAAAAAGGCCGGTCCCGGCGTTGTTTTTATTTTAGCTTCTGAAGGCTCGCAAATGGGCAGTGTCGGCACGGGATCCATCATCCGTAACGATGGATTGGTAATTAGCAATGCTCACGTTTTCACCAAACCCAATTCGTCAAGATTAAAATCCGACATCGCGATTTACCTGAAACCGCGCCGGGTGAGCGGGAATCATCAAAAGGACCTCAGCCAACGCTACCAAGGTAAAATTTTAGCCTACGATATTCCGTTGGATCTGGCGCTGCTCAAAATCAGCGGGTTTGATGCAACCCTTACCACCGTGGGTTTCGCCGACTCGGATGAGGTTGTTATTGGTGACAAAGTATATGCGATCGGCCATCCCGAACAGGGCGGTTTATGGAGCCTGACAACCGGGGTAATCAGTGCCTACCGGGCTGATTTTGGCGGTGTGAACGGGAAGAACCTGTTCCAGACCGATGCCAGTATCAACCGGGGCAATTCCGGCGGCCCCCTTTTGGATGAGCAAGGAGACATGGTCGGCATCAATTCAATGATCGCCAGAAAGGCAGCCGATGGTCTGACCATAACCGATGTAAATTATTCAATCATGTCGAATGTGGCCATCAACTGGTTGGCCGGTTTAGGGTACACAATCCCGGTGCACCGTGAATCGGTTCCCAAATCCGGCGGGGCAACGGCCCCTGCTCCAAAGCAGACCGAGGAAAAAACGGTTACACCCAAAACGGAAGAAAAGGTTAAGCCCAAGGTAGCAGAGCCGGTTAAGGAAAAAGATAAACCCAAGAAAGAAGGGGTGACCACCCTTGACAAGTCCCAGGAAAAATCGACAAACCCAAAAGTATACACGCCGCCGCAAGAACCGAAAAAAGAAAAGCGGGCAAAGGTCAAGTCCCCGGGCGGTAAAATTTTAACCCGGAAAAAACCCTATAAGATGAGTAAATTGCTACGCGACATCCAGGCAATGGAAGATATGATGGATGAAATGCGGGGAAAAATTAAACGACAAAAAGAAAAAAAATGGTAAGGAGGTAACCATGAAAGCAAAACACCTACTGGTTTTGAGCATTATTTTGTCTTTTTCAATGTTATTGTTGACCGCTTGCGCCACACAACCTGTCAAAACCGCTGACACCGCCGCCATGGGTCCACAGTGGGTTATGAAGGGCAGCGGCGCATTTGATGTAGAAGGCAACAAAGTCTTTTACGGGGTTGGCGCGGCCTCCGGCATCAAAAACAAAGCCCTGTTGCGCAAATCATCCGATAATCGCGCCCGGGCGGAGATTGCCCAAACCCTGGAGACCTATGTGGCCTACCTGGCCAAGGACTACATGGCCTCCACCACTGCCGGTGACATGTCCAAATCTTCGGAAGAACAGCACGTGGAACAGGCATTGAAAACCTTTACCAAGGCCACCCTCCACGGCGCCCAGATCGTGGACCGCTGGATGGATCCTGCCGACGGAACGTATTATTCCCTGTGCGAGCTCGATATGAACGCGTTCAAAGATGCCCTGGACAGCTACAAGGAATTGGATTCCAAAGTGCGGGACTACGTCAGGGACAACGCCGAAAAAATGCACGACGAATTGGAAGAATTGGAAAACCAGTAATAATATTTAAAAATCAAGGCCATCGCAGCGCCTGCTCTGATGGCCTTGATTATTTTGAAGGCCCCGAATTATTTATGACTGCATTTTGACCCCATCAAACATTTTATTTTGATACCCGGACATCAAAACTTCCCTCATAAACTATTTGGTATTATTGCAAACGCTAGAAGTGTATTCCAAATCCCATCTAAGGCCCAATTAGTCCGCCAAAGTACGCTGGCGGTTTATTGGGCTTTATAGTGGTTGTCAAAAAAACGTTCCGGTATTCAAACGTTTTTTTTTACAACCACTTATGCCGCAATACCGTCATTCGGAACATAATTATGGAAAGCGGTATAAATGTATTTTTGAGACAGCTTCTAGTTCACTTATCTAAATACTCTATTCCACCTGCGGCAAAAAAAATTGCCTCTCAACCGGACCTGTGATAGGTGGATAACAGATGTGCAAATCACTCGAGGTCTGTTTGTCTGTGATCGCATCCTAAACAACAGGGGATAATGTGCCCTAATTTACGATCAGGTACACTGCTTTGATGATAATCATTTAATGGATATAGTGGTTGTCAAAAAAACGTTCCGGTATTCAAACGTTTTTTTTTACAACCACTTATGCCGCAATACCGTCATTCGAAACATAATTATGGAAAGCGGTATAAAAGAGCAAAGGAGATCAACATGAAAGCCATTAAACTGCTAGCGATCATAATGCCAATTGCTTTCGCCATCAGCGGTTGTGTGGTCACCCAGAAAAGCTACACCCAGCTGCTGAGTGAGAAAACAGCTTTGGATCTTGAGAAGCAGAAACTTGAAAAAGATCTGGCGCACACCCGGGCCGAAGATGAAAAAAAAATCGCCGCACAAAAAAACCGCATCACAAAAATGGAACAAGAGCTGGCGGACCTTCAGACCAAATACGATCAAGATTTGGCGGTGGGAGCCTCACGGCAAATGGAGCTGTCAAAAAGCCTGGAAGTTCTGAAAGAAGAGTCATCCGAGGAAACCCAGGATTTATTGCAGCAAATTATGGAGATACAGGAGAAATACGACACAGACTTGAGCGCTAAAAACGACATGATCGACACATTGAAAACGGAACAGCGGGAAAACATCGAGGCGTTAAACAATCGCCTTGATCATGAAATTCAGTCCAACAAACTCGTGGTCGAAAGGCTGCTGGGTGAAATCGAAAACCTGGAAACTGAAACGGCCGAACAGGAAAAGGCGATGAGGGAATTGTCCACCCAGGCCGACCAGCTGGAGCAGCAGCTTAAAGGGGAAATTGAAAAAGGCGAGATCCGGCTGAAACGGTATAAAACCAAGACAATCATCAATATTGACAACAGCATCTTGTTTGACTCCGGCAAAACTACCGTAAAAGAAGGGGTAAAAAAATCCTTGTCAAAAATAGCAGAAGCCCTGAACAACTTTCCGGAAAACAACATCCAAATCGAAGGTCATACCGACGATGTCCCGATCCACACACCCAAATTCCCATCAAACTGGGAGCTTTCTGCAGCGCGTGCCCTGTCGGTATTGCGATTTTTCGTAGATAAAACTGAGGTGGATCCCCGGAAACTGTCCGCTGTTGGCTACGGCCAATATCATCCCCTAGCCCCCAATGACACACCTGAAAACAAACGGTTAAACCGCCGAGTGGATATCGTAATTTTACCGAAATAAAAATCTCAAATACGGGATGATTAACCGGTGCCTAGGCAAAGAGGCGTTATTTTGGGAAAGTTAGTTTGAGAATCCGTATTGGCCGGGAGGGTTGCGGCTAAGGATGCCACTTAAAACGACTTTTGACGCTACGATACATGCGCTTGATTCGCCGGGATGCTTTTTCAACGAAGGTTCGATCATAGTATTGGCGATCGCGTTCTGAAATATATTCGAGCTTGCGGTTGTACTTCAATTTTGCCCATGCGTTGTAATCAAATTTTTTGGTAAGCTTATATAAATAATGATTGAGGGGCGCAAAACCGGGGTTCCGCACAATTGCCACGCCAAAATCAATAACGTACGGGGTTTTTCCATCCACAACGAGAATGTTATCCTTTTTTTTTAGATCGGTATGGGCAACTCCCAGATTGTGTATTTCCTTTATCAGGTTCAGCAGCGTATCGAAAAACCAACCGGGATCCGCAATCCGGGCCGAGCGAATGGGTGTACCACCAATGAATTCAAGCACAAGGTAGCGTCCGTCGATAAAACCATAACAAACCGGGATCCCCTTTAGTCCCGATAACCGGGTATAGACCCTGTACTCATTGCGCAGCATCCATTTGCGGATGAGCTTTGCCAACCCCCATCCCGACGGTGCTTTTATTATAAACCGCTGCTGTTTACCTTCAAAGACATAGGTCTGACCCTGATATCCATGACTATAAATATTCGATCTGTTTTTGATACTGCTTTTTATCCATTCCAGGATCTCGTTTTCCTGGGCGCCGTCCAGCAAATCCACCATAAATGCCACTTAGAACCTAATATACAGGTAATACAGGCAAAAGAACAAAAAGAGAGCTATTAGGGGTTCACCATTTTGACGCAAGCTTTGCCAAAAAGACCAGGAGCCGCGCTTGTCTTTGCCAAGCGGCCGAATGTGGGGAATAAGCGCCCGGTTCTGCTTGCGCCACAACTCCCATTCATCTTTAAAAAGGCGATGAAGTTTTTCATCTTCGCGCCGGATCGCGGGCGGGTAAAAAGCAATCATTATGATGATGAATAACGGTAAACTCCACCACAAGCCGGATGCAAGGGTAAATCCGACCCCCAGCAAAATGTTGCCGACGTAAAGCGGATGCCGCACATAGGCGTAGGGTCCGTCGGTTGCCAGAACCTTGTCCTTCTTGATATGGCCGGATGCCCACATCCGCACGGCAACACCCAATATTACACACACGGCACCGACCGTCCATAAAATGGGTTTAGGATCCCCGGCCGCACTGACCAGGATGATATAGGAAATACCGATAAATTGGCGATACCGCTCACGACGATATCGAATTTTATAGAAAAATCTTTGTAATCCAGATGTTTTTTCCATGTGTGACCGATCTCTTTCAACTGTTTCGCAAACTTTTATACTTATTCTAGGGACACCACACTAGAAGTGGTTTCAAAACCTCAGATTAGGTTCAAGGGCAAGGCGCAAGCCGATGAAAAAGCGCAGCATACACGGTAGTATGTGAGCATTTTGAAGAGGCTTGCAACGCAGCCGTTGGGCCTTAGATGGGGTTTTGAAATTACTTCTAGCAATAATGCCGTAACTCGCGCGGAGTATGAATTAATGTCCCCCGGGTGTCAAGTGTATATAACGGCCGGACCATCGGTTATGATGGCAGGGGGATGTCCCCGAATGCTAGGGTTATACTGATTCCCTAAATTATGTACCGTTCGATTATGTTTTTATTGCAAAAAAAATTGGCTAACCGGGCTATCTCGGTTAGCCAAAAAGGAGGGGTACAGATGAAGGAAGAAAAGGACTGGTTGATTGTATATTCAAAGATCATGCCAAAATATAATAATTTTTACAAATTGTAAGCTTGATCATAACCATCTGATATTTATATACATAAATTTTCCTTCCGGCATCAATATGATAGCAATGAGCTATTCCAGTCGTATTTGACCTGGCGTGCGGTTCATATTTATTAACCGGTTGACGAAATAATCAAAAAGGTGTTGATTTTAATCGGTATATGTATTGATCAGGATGGTTCAAAATTTTAAACTTTAGTTTACGGATCGGAGCTGTTTTAGCACAACCTACTGTTATTATGTGAATAACAGGGTTTATGGTGTTGAACTGATGCAAAAAAAATAGTCTAATTTTACCAAAACCATCGTCGAATCACCAAAACTCAAAGTGCTCTCAAACCGGATAAAGCCAAAGCTAATTTTCGTATCGTCCGGAGGAACACAGCCTACATTTGCACACCATCAATTGGCGTGCCGCAATATTTGCATCGGCCGTGGTTGATTTGGTATCGACGAATCTGAAATCCCCACCGATCAATAAGCGCTTTACCACAGCTCCAACAAAACGTTTTCTCACCCGGGTCACCCGGAATATTGCCGGTATAAACATATTTCAATCCGGCTTTTATACCGATTTCACGGGCTGCTATCAATGTCTTACGAGGTGTTGGCGGGCGATCGGTGAGCTTGTAGGTGGGATGAAAGCGGCTGATATGCCACGGGGTCTCAGAGCCCAGGGAATCTGATAGAAAAGAGGCCAGCTTTTCAAGCTCGGCGGGGTCATCATTCAATCCCGGCACAATTAAAGTCGTCACCTCCACCCAGATTCCAAGGGATTTCATTAATTTTAAAGTGTCCTTGACGTGGACCAATCTCGCCCCGCATAATTCTTTGTAATATTCATCACTGAAGGCCTTTAAATCCACGTTGGCCGCATCCAGGTAGGGGTTGATCATCTCGACCGCCTCAGCGGTCATATAACCGTTGGTTACAAATATGTTACGAATTCCTTTTTTGCTGGCACGTTTGGCGGTATCGTATGCAAATTCAAAAAATACGGTAGGCTCGGTATAGGTGAAGGAAATACTCTGGCAGTTGCCTTTTAAAGCCGCGTCGACCACCTCGTGCGGATCGGTCGGATCACCCGTTATCATTCCATGATGATCAGACGGCATCTGGGCGATATCCGCATTTTGACAAAATAAACATCTAAAATTGCAACCGACGGTGGCGATGGAATATGATAGACTGCCGGGTAAAAAATGGAAAAGCGGTTTCTTTTCAATCGGGTCAATGTGACCGGCGATTACTTTTCCATATACCAGCGTCTCCAAAACGCCGGATCTGTTTTCTCTGACCCCGCATTTGCCGCGACGGTTTTCTTTTATAACACACCGATGGCTGCAGAGATTACATCTCACTTTTTTATTTTCAAAAGGATCCCAAAGATAGGCTTTCATGATCGCTTTCCATAATTATCCCGTAATTACACCGCGTGTATGTTTTGGTTGATATCGCATGGCCAACGGTCGGGTCTTAACACGGGGTACAAGCGTAATAACCATGCCGACATAAGCTCCGAAGGGACATCGTTGTATGAGTTTCGACTGCTCTATGCTCTGCGTAATATTCCCAGTGGGATCCGGTAGCTGGCAAACGGTGCGCCATGAAACCGGAACTTGTCCCAGAATGCTTCGTACGATTTTTTTTAGTTCCCAGACTCCATAAAATTTTGCATGATTGTAAATGGACCCTGTAAACATTCCTTGCAGCCGGCGCTGAACGCCTCTGATGGCGTAGCGATTCAGCGCACCGATAAATATTTGATCCTTTGCCACCCGACAGGATTCCTCAATGGTTTTCCGAGGATTTTCAACAAATTCCAGGGTCGTAGATAAAATTGCGTAATTAAAGGAATTGTCATCGAATGGAAGGTCTTCACCAAAGCCGCGGTAGAGATCCACCCGATTGCCCAGATTTTTTACGGTAATATCAAGCATGTACGGCGAGGGATCAAGCCCGGTTGTCTGGAGACCCAGATCGACGAATTGACGGAGAAGTTCTCCTGTCCCGCAACCGATATCAAGAACGGATTCGCCTTGCGACGGCTTAAGCATATCGAGCAAGAGCCGGTTCTCAAGATCAGCTTCAAATCGGTTACGCTGATTTTTATACCATTGCTCGTAGGCTTTGGCGTCATTAAAATCGAAAACATAGCCCATGTTTTGTAATTTAAGGAAAATTTTCAGCGAATTCAAGGGGAATAAACGGTTATCTTCAATTGAGCCGGTGTGATCCCGGAGGGTACAAGGGGTCAAGGATTCAAGGATTCGATTGAATTGCTAAAGAATTACAAAGAGTTGAAAGTCTGGCAAAAATCATACGAACTCTGTTTAGAAATATGAGGTACTGATAACGTCTTTAGAAAACAAACCCTTGAATCCTTGACCCCTGGAATCCTCGGATCCTCTTCTCCGACTAAAGTGGAGAAGATCCAAAATCATTTCGGGCGCCGTCGCCTTCTTGTTTTAGCAGGGGTGTGAGCCCTAATTTTTTGCTGTGCGGATTGCGATTGGCTAGTGGGCTCCGGTGGGAAACCGAAAAAAGCACCGGGGTGGCTCCGTTTCCATGATTTTTCATTTTGATCAAGACGCGCCTGTCTTTTCTTCACCCGGTCCCGCCCGCGGGCGGTTTTGCCTTTGTGGCCCGGGGCAGCAGTAACGACCGATCCGCATCTATCGATGACGAACCAATCATCCGCGGGCCAGACGACCGGAATCTTGTACCCCAGCATTTCCTCCATCGGTTCGAGATGATAAACATATCGCTCACAGGCCAGTGATATCGCGTGACCGGTTTTACCGGCCCGCGCAGTTCTGCCGATCCGGTGAATATAATTTTCCGCGTCCTGGGGCAGATCGTAGTTGATTACGTGGCTGATGTCTTCAACATGGATCCCCCTTGAAGCCACATCCGTGGCTACCAGTATTTTAATCCTCCCATTTTTAAATTCACTCATCAGCTTGAACCGTTTGCGCTGGGGAATATCCCCGGTAATTCCTTCAGCGGGCCATCCATTCCCTTTGAGCTTTGCAGCCAGCCATTCCACACCGGCCTTTGTATTGACGAATATGAGAATTCGGTTCCAGTCCTGCTTGGCCAATAATCCCAGCAGAAGGGACAGTTTGTAATCCAGACCGACATGAAACAGAGACTGCTCAATGCCTTCCACCGTCACCTCTTCGGGTGTAATAGCAATAAACTCGGGCAAATTCATATACTCATATGTAAGCTCCATCACTCGATAGGAAAGTGTGGCCGAAAGCAGCATGGACTGCCTCTTGTCATAAGCGGGAAGTTGCCGTAAAATGAAACGCATATCTTTGGCAAAACCCAGATCCAGAAGGCGGTCGGCTTCATCGATGACCACGATCTCGATCGCATCCGTTTTAAAAATACCCTGTTTGAAATAATCGATAATTCGGCCCGGCGTGCATATGATTATGTCCACGCCTTGGCGTAAAAACTTGGCCTGTTTATGGTAGTCGACACCACCGACCACCTCGGTGATTTTAAAACTGGTATAACGGCCCAGTATTTTGGCTTCCTGATAGATTTGATGGGCCAGCTCACGGGTTGGAGCGACGATTAATGCAGCAGGCAATCCCGGTTTTCGGGTGGACAGTGACAACAGCCGCATAAAAACCGTTACCAGGAAAGCGGCTGTTTTGCCGGTGCCGGTCTGGGCCTGACCGGCCACATCCCCACCGGACAGAGAAACGGCCAGGGTACGGGCCTGGATCGGGGTGCAGTATTTGAAACCGGCGTCGTTTAGTCCTCTCAAGATCTTTACCGGTAGATTGAACTCCTTGAAAAGGGTCTGTGTGAGGAAATTCGGTTTCTCAGCTCGCTGAATGGGTATCTGTAATTCGGGTTCCTCGGTCATATATTCCTTTGTTGTGATTGTCAAAATACGAAAACCAATTATACATTCTTCCATGAATTTTTCAAGTAATAGTCCTTTTTCATTGAAAGGAAATTGTGTCCATGCAAATTTTAGGGATGGGTTTGCATTTATTTGAGGCAATCTCGGACCTCCGGGTATCGGGCACTTGCTTGCACCGCCCGATCCTTTATGTTACCAAATAGCTCAGGGGTTGGGGCAATTAGTAATAAACAGTCCATACCTTTAAATTTTTATACGGATGTTTACTTTCAAATATTCCACGGAGCGCACCATCGTCCCCTCAGGTAAAAAAAATGGATAAAACCGATTCATCTTATTTCTGTTTGTTTTATTATAAACTTTAGAATCCAACTTTTTAGTCGGTGATATGAAAGAATTTTTCAAAGTAAAAGACCTGTCAAAAGTTCGTGGGTATGTGTCAGACTTTCCGTGTGTTGAAACCGAAGATGTTCCATTATTAAATACCACAGAAAGAGTACTTGCCGCCGATATTGTTTCCGACCATGACATACCGGACTTCCCACGGTCTACTATGGACGGGTATGCCGTGCGGGGATCATCGACTTTCGGCGCCTCAGAGGGAAATCCTGCTTATCTGACCGTTGTGGGATCGGTTGCTATGGGCCAATCCCCGGAATTTACAATCGGGCCTGGCGAAGCCTGCCGGATATCAACCGGTGGTATGCTGCCGGTGGGTGCAGACAGCGTGGTGATGATAGAGCACACCGAAGCGCTTGATGCTGCCAGCCTGGAAGTATATCGAAGTGTGGCACCCGGTCAGCACGTAATAGCGGTCGGAGAGGACATCAAAAAGGGTGATATCGTTATTTCCAAAGGCAAAAAACTCAGGCCTCAGGAAAGCGGTCTGCTGGCGGCCATCGGTAAAACAAAGATTAAGGTCTATAAAAAACCGGTCATCGGCATCATATCAACGGGAGATGAGGTGGTGCCGGTGGAAAACAACCCGGGTCCAGCTCAGATCCGCGATACCAATAGCTATACATTGTTCAGCCAGGTACGGCAAGCCGGCGGCCAGGCGGTGTTGCACGGGATTGTTGGCGACGATTATAACCTACTCTATGATAAATGCACCCAGGCGCTGGCACAATCCGACATGGTGTTAATATCCGGCGGAAGTTCTGTGGGTGCCCGTGATTTTACGATAGAAGTGCTCTCCAATCTGCCGCAGTCGAGCATACTGGTCCACGGAATATCGATACGTCCCGGCAAACCAACAATTCTGGCAAAAACTCAAAATAAGGCCGTCTGGGGGATGCCCGGCCACGTAGTTTCGGCTATGATTGTATTTAAGGCAATTGTTCAAATTTTTATTGAACACATCGCTGGCCTGCGTGAGTTTCAACCAATCAAATCAAGCATCTTTGCACCTCTCAGTCGTAACCTTGCTTCCGCCCAGGGACGGGTCGATTATATACGTGTGCGTCTGATTGAAAAGGCGGGGAAGTTGTGGGCTGAACCCATTCTCGGCAAATCCGGCCTCATTAACACCATGGTCAAAGCCGACGGATTGATTGCAATCGATATCAATGCGGAAGGACTGGACAAAGGCACGACGGTAGAAATTTTAGCTTTTTGAGGGAGGCATGCAACACAGTCATTGGGCCTTAGCCCACCTGAGGCGGATAAAATGGGGTTTTGAAATCACTTCTAGGCACATAATCTAACCGGAACAGATGAAGAACCACCGGAGATAATATAAAGATGGGTCGCAATGTGTATTTAAAAATGAAAAACCTGGTGGAAGCCCGGGAGCTACTTATAAACCGATTTTCACACCTTCAAATTCTGACTTCCGAAACGCTGTCTGTTCCGGAGGCTGTGGGACGCGTACTTGCCGAACCTGTCATCGCAAGGCTTTCTTCTCCTAATTTCCATGCGGCTGCAATGGACGGCGTTGCAGTAAAAGCCGAAACAACATTCGGGGCTAACGAGACGCGGCCCAAGGACCTGGTGGTCGGCCGGGAGGCTTTTTTTCTGAATACCGGGCATGTAATGCCGCAAAACACCGATGCCGTCATCATGATTGAAAATGTGAATATACTCGATGACAAACATATCCAGATTGAAGCGCCGGTATTTCCTTGGCAAAACGTTCGTAAGATGGGGGAAGACATTGTGGCAACAGAGCTTCTCTTCCCTCAAAAACACTGCATCACGCCTTATTGCGTCGGCGCCCTACTTTCCGGCGGTATTTTTAGTGTTTCCGTCCTGAAAAAACCGAATATTTTGATCATACCCACCGGTTCAGAGCTGGTTGATTGGCGTGATTGTGAACTCAACGAATTCAAACCCGGCCAGGTGCTTGAAACCAATTCATTTGTCCTTGGAAAACTGATCGAATCCAGCGGGGGTATGTATACGCGCGCCGAAATGTTGGGTGATGATTTGGAAAACATCAAAGCGGCGGTCGCCAAGGCTGTAAACAGCGAATTCGACATGGTATTGGTTATCGGTGGCTCTTCAGCCGGCTCGGAAGATTATGCCAGAGCGGTGATATCCGAACTCGGCGAGGTTATCGTCCACGGCGTAACGATTATGCCCGGAAAACCAATCCTCATAGGCAACGTTAAAAACAAGCCCGTGTTTGGAATACCGGGATACCCGGTTTCGGCCATCATTGCTTTTGAACAGTTTGTACGTCTACTGATGCGCAGATTGCAGGGCCAACCCGATGAGGAGCCGGCCACCGTTCGGGTTAAGCCGACCCGAAAGCTTGCCTCGAAACTTGGCGTTGAGGAATTTTTGCGGGTAAAATTGGGGCAGGTCGGCAAACACATCGTTGCCACACCACTGCCCAGAGGTGCCGGGATTATTACCTCTATTACCGAAGCGGACGGTATCATCCGGATACCCAATCACATAGAGGGATTGCAAGAGCAAGATGCGATCACGGCCGATCTGTTGAAGCCTTTGCAATCAATCCGGGATACCATCGTCATTGTCGGCAGTCATGATAACACACTGGATGTTTTGGCGGATCAACTGCGCGCCGGATACGGCACGCTGACACTTTCTTCAAGCCATGTCGGAAGCATGGGCGGTTTGATGGCCATTAAAAGGGATGTGTGCCACCTGGCAGGGTCACACCTGCTGGACACCCAGGACGGTACCTATAACATCTCATATATAAAGCGATATTTGCCGGAGTTAAGCGCCAACGGCCAAATACGACTGGTTAATCTCGTTTTACGGGATCAGGGATTGATTGTAGCAAAGGATAATCCGAAGGGCATCAAAGGAATAGAGGACCTCAGCCGCGACGACATTACATTTATCAACCGCCAGGGGGGATCCGGCACCAGAATCCTGCTTGATTATCGCTTAAATCAAATGGAAATCGATCCGGCAACGATTAATGGTTATGAAACTGAGGAGTTTACCCACATGTCGTTGGCCGTAGCCGTTTTGAGCCAGATGGTGGATGTCGGCCTGGGCATATATGCCGCTGCAAAAGCTTTGAATCTTGATTTTATACCGGTGGTGACCGAACAGTACGATTTAATTGTTCCCCAGAAATATTTTATAACCCAAAATATCCAATACCTTCTTAGTACCATTAAAACCGAGGAATTTAAAAAACGGGTGGAAGCCCTGGGTGGATACAGCACCCAAAAAACCGGGGAAGTTATTTTGTAATATCTTAATCGGGTCTGGCCGGGCCCCAATATTACAAAATCGTGAAATCGAACGTTTATGCCTGAGTGGGCAAGATACTGGTTCCTGGATGCTTGATGCTGGTTAACAAAAATTACTTTTAAAGATCCAGTACCCAGTAACCAGCATACAACATCTTTTTCATAAGCACCTAAGCAACATCACGCCCATAAATTATAGCGGCAGAGAACCTTGAAATACGAACTGATTGACCATACGGCCGATTTGGGTATTCGTGTTTTTGGTAGCGATCCCCCTGATCTTTTTACCACTGCTGCTCTGGCCATGTTTGACCAGATCATCGATGTCGAAATTTTCAATGGCAATGATAAACATCGCATCGGAGTAACAGGGACGGACTGGGCCGATTTGATGGTGAACTGGTTGCGGGAGCTGCTTTATCTTTGGACGGTCAGGGAATTGCTGGTGGCAGCCGTTGATATTTCATCCATTTCAGAATCAAAATTATCGGCTGATGTGGCAACGCTTGAATTTGATGCGGCCCTTCATCCGATAAAAAACGAGATCAAAGCGGTTACTTACCATCAAATTAAAGTCGTGCAGTCAGCCACAGGCTGGGAGACGCAGGTTATTTTTGATATTTAATTGAGGGGTCGGGGTGTTTTTTTCACGACAAGATGATCGCCCCGGTGCTTCTAATAAACAATTGGCTACTGCCGCCGAGATAGGCAATACACGCTGTTGGATTCCGGGACACAAAAAGTTGTATGCAGCAGGCAGTAAAATGTAGGGTAGTTGCCGCTGCTAGGCTTGCCAGGCGATAACCCGGCATCTTGACGTGAAAAAAATACCCCGACCCCTCATTTAATTGCAACCCCAGGTTAAGGCCGGGGAAGTTGTCATAAATATAAACCTCAATAAAATAGATATACACTATCATGGATATCAAACAGCTGGATAAATATCACTGGGAGATTCCCAAAACAGGCAAGATGCGGGTGCCGGGCATCGTCTACAGCACGGCTGCCATGCTAAAAATCCCCAAACAGGAAGAACCTTTAAAACAGGTGGCCAATGTGGCAACCTTGCCCGGCATTCTAAAGGCCTCGATGGCAATGCCGGACATGCATTGGGGATACGGATTTCCCATCGGTGGGGTTGCGGCTTTTGATTGGCAGTCGGGAATCATATCACCGGGCGGGGTTGGATATGACATCAACTGCGGTGTCCGTCTGGCGGGAACCGCTTTGAATGAGAAAGACGTTCGGCCCAGGCTTGAAAATTTGGTCAATGTGCTCTATCGCAACATCCCCTCAGGGGTGGGATCAAAAGGATCCCTGGCGCTTAGCGTTTCCGAGGAAAAGAAGGTGCTGCGAGACGGCAGCCGGTGGGCGCTGCAACAGGGATTTGGCGAACCGGCCGATATTGATCATACCGAAGATGGCGGATGTATGCTGAATGCAGATCCAGGGCTTGTGAGCAAACGTGCCCTGGAAAGGGGCCGAAAACAGCTGGGAACCCTGGGATCCGGCAATCATTTTCTTGAAGTGGGTGTTGTGGAGGCAGTTTATGATCAAAAAGTCGCCGGAACCTTCGGTCTTTTTGAAGGCCAGGTAACCCTGATGATTCACTGCGGCTCCCGCGGATTCGGCTACCAGGTTTGCGATGATTTTCTGGCCTCCATGACCCGGCACGTCCAAAAATTGGATATTGAGCTTCCCGACCGGCAACTGGCCTGTGCCATGATTCAGTCTGAGATGGGCCGGCGCTATCGTTATGCCATGGCCTGCGCCGCCAATTATGCCTGGGCCAACCGGCAGATTCTACTGCACAAATCCCGTGAAGTTTTCCGCCAGGTACTCGGCATCGGGCCCCGGGATCTGCAAATGAATCTCGTTTATGACGTATGTCATAATATCGCAAAGAAAGAAGAACATCGCATCAACGGTGAGAAACAGGTGGTGTGCGTTCATCGCAAGGGCGCCACCCGCTCTTTTCCGCCCGGGCATCCGGCGCTGTGCGAAGAATATCGAGATGTCGGCCAACCGGTAATCATACCCGGAGACATGGGTACGGCTTCGTACGTTCTGGTAGGCACTCAAAAAGCGATGGAAAAAACTTTTGGATCTACCTGCCATGGTGCCGGCCGGGTGTTGAGCAGAAAAGCCGCCAAAAAAGCCAGTGCGGGGCGTTCGATACAACGTGAGTTGGAAGATAAAGGTATCCTGGTCCGCTGGACCGGCAGGGGAACATTGGCCGAGGAGATGCCGGATGCATACAAGGACGTTTCCGAGGTCGTGGAAGTGGTGCATGGCGCGGGAATTTCAAAGAAAGTGGCCAAGTTGAAGCCGATAGCAGTTGTAAAGGGTTAATTAAATCAGGGGTCGGGGTGTTTTTTTCACGCCAAGATGATCGCCCCGGTGCTTCTAATGGGCAGAGGGCTATTGCCGCCTAAAAAGGCAAAACACGAAGTCGGTACTTGTTCGAGTGATAGTTGTAATCCGCCGATGGTAAATTGTACGGCAGTTGCCGCTGTCAGGCTTGGCAGGCAGCAACTCGGCATCTTGTCGTTAAAAAAATACCCCGACCCCTGAATTAAATACTCTTAGATTTTATATTCCGGATCAGGTAATTTCACCTCCATTATGATTGCGCCGATAACGGAAAATATCGCAAAGACAAAAATTCTCCAAATACAGCTGGCCATAATAACACCGGGCAATAACGGATCATCGCCTTGAAGACCTGCAGACGCAGCGGTATAAAACACGCCCAACAAAACACCGCAAAAAGCTGCACCCACAATCCGTTCCCACAATGCGGCCCCGCCGCAGCCCCAAGTCACCGCAGCGCCGCAGGCCATCGGAACCAGTAATGCCAGCCACCAGATCTCTTTCAGACCCGGCAATGCGCCCGTACTCCTCAGATAAATAAAATCCGCAAATCCGAATATCCCTGCTGCTGCCAGCGCACACAAAACAATGTGCCAATATTGCTTATCCATCGAAGCCCGCAACGCCATTCGTTTGCGGATACGTCGCTGAATCGTCAACGGCCAGTTATAGAACAAACGAAACACCCAATGCTCCAGCAAGGCACCCGTTTCCCCAAAAACCGGAACAATATGCACCGATTCATTGGCCCAGTGGGTGGCCATAAATCGGGCCAGCACCGGATAGCGATGCGCCATCTGGATCGGAAACGCCAGGTAGCCGATGTATTTAAAAAAACCCAAAAATACGGCAATATTATAATCTTTAAAATTCCGTTCCCTGATAAGAAGGTACACCACGTATAAGCCTCGCACCAGTGAACCCGGAGATATCGGCACAAACTGAAAAATCGCAACAATTCCAATTCCCATTGTCCAGGCCTGTACCGGCGACATTTCCGGATGCAGCCTAATATAGATAATAGCCACCAGCACGGAGACGATCTGGGTCACCGGCAAGGTACAGACATGCACCGCCAGACATTTCAAATACTTTTGGATAAAGGGCTCTTTAATCTGCCCAAGAATAATCCCCGCGTCTTCATCACTCAGATTGCGGTTTTCCTGGCCTTCGGCCACCATTTCCCGTAACCATTGCTCCCGTGACTCCGGTTTAAAATATAATCGAAGCGGTCGTACAAAATAATAATCGAGTCTCTCCTTCGCATACCGCCAATCGGTAGTCAGGTGGTGCAATCCAACGGGTAAAACCGATAGGGGCCAGTGGCCCAAAAACCGCCAGAACGATCCAGCGATTCTCAACGCAGCCACGTCGTCGACCCGGTTTGCCCGGTGCCAGACAATAACTTTTTCGGCTATCCGTGCCCGGACAGCTCTTCTGAAATAATTCCAACTAATTATCATGCGGCTGTAATGCTTGCGCCAATCCGGCCGGCACCAAATCCGCCGAACAGTAACACCAAAAAACGGTATCAGCCCAATCACTGCAAACAAAACCGCCAAGACCTTGTTGCCGGACAGCCGCTGGGCCCAGTTTTCATCGACAAATTGCCGCACCCGCCATCCCGTTACTGCGCTTGCCAGCATCGTCGACCATAATCGGCGGCTGTACAGCAGCCGGAAGAAATTGTGCGTAATATCGGGCACCGAATCTCTGTAAATGCGCTCCGTGTCTTTGAGTTCATCCAGCATATCCGGCAAATCCGAAAATTTATCGGTGTAGCTTTCAATAAACCGTTCAAGCCGGGTTATATTTCCCCGGTCAAATTGAACCAGACTCCCTCGCCCTATCCCTTTGAATATAAGCGCGAAATCCCCGGGACTCATCGGCAAAAACGGCAACAGCGCCAGACCGGCTCTGAAGTCAACCGCCACCAACCCCCCGCAGGGATCATTTTCAGTTTCGATTCGTTTGAGACAGTTGGGTTGGCTTTTGCAGGTTGACCACTCATATTGTCTGGCAAACTCGTGTCCGCCCATATCATGCAGCAGCTCAACAAATTTTTTCATAAAGGAATATTTAGCGCGGTATTCCGGGGACCCGAGCAACGATTGATCGACCGCTTTGCCCTTGCGCCACCGTTTCAGTAAATCCAAACGATCATCGACCTCCAGGTGCCACGGGCGGCCGTCCACCCATTCGCTCAACTCACCGCAACTGCCCAGGACAGAGTCGACAAATGTTGCGTGAATATCCGCAACCACCGCATCATCGCCGAATCGAATCCTGGCTGCTCGGCGGATAATTTTTTGCCATAAGGCCCCGGCCCGGGCCGCCGCAGGGTTGACCTGAAGCTGAAACGGTCCCTGAAACCCAATCCAGTAAAGCACATTACGAAAAAAGTGCGAGCGACGTGAGGGCGGGATAAGAATTTTCATGGCATAAATACCCCCCACCTCCAGTTCGCCAAACGATCCATCGGGGGTATCTATCTCAACCACCTGCACCTGGTACACCTGCCCGGCAAATCCGCCGCCGACAAACTTTTGGACAATCAAACGAATCCGCCCCTCATCGGTGCCGGCAACTGCCCTCATATGATAAACAAGCTCGGCACCGCTGTCATAACGCTCTACCCGCATCGCCCGGTGTAAGCCGACACTTTGAAAAATCGCCTGCAGTTTGTTGCAAATTTCAACGGAATATTCTTCCGTCATCCGGGCCTCCGCAATAAATAGATAGACCGCCTTGATTGTCAGCTGGTGTGTTAACAAAACGTTAGAAGCTACAATGCTGCTAACCGTCAAAAATCAGGTGAATATAGTGATATGGAATAAACGTGTCAAGCCGCTATAAACGGCTGCCAAAATCAAAAATAACGTTAAGGAAACACAAAAGTTATCAGCACCTCCGTTGGATAGCATATCAAATGAGCGGGCGGGTGGGATCCTCAAAATGGACTGGTGGAAGTCCATCTGCAGTCAAACCGACATCGGGGTATGTCCGCAGAAATGCGGTTTTATTTTGCTCGGATGGTGTTTAATACGCTGGCCGCTATTTTTTTAAGAAACCGAATACAGATGATCTTTTTTTCTCAGATTTATTTATGTTTTTAGCGTTTGAAGTCCCGTGTTTGCCTGATGCCATCTGGGTTGCCCGCTCGCCGCCATTAGCTGAAAAAAAGTCTTCAGCTTCACCCCATTTACGGGCTATTTCCCTTAATATAGGTTGTTTATTATCTTTTATCTCGATTAGACTAAGGGATTTTGTGCCTGTATCCTTGAGCGATGCTCCGGCCACCCAGCACTTCTCGTTAAACACAATGAACCGATCCTGCAGGGGCTTGTAAAGCCTGATGGAAATATTAGGAATTTTTTTTCGAAAACGTTTAAGGGTTGTCTC
>Ga0255055_10001019_pt1 | contig 21229 bp, 14 predicted proteins | sample JV7_2_27_MG_FD_188633 | JGI IMG/M metagenome (GOLD analysis project Ga0255055, IMG submission 188633) | Seawater microbial communities from Jervis Inlet, British Columbia, Canada - JV7_2_27 | ecosystem: Environmental > Aquatic > Marine > Inlet | place: Canada: British Columbia | collected...
GACATCGTGGCTATGGATCCTTCTCTTTCCGCAAACCACTTCGAGATCGAGAACCGTGACGGTGAATTCTTCGTCCGCGATCTCGACAGCACCAACGGCACCATCCTCAATGGCCAGCCCGTGGTCGATAGCGCCAAGTTGCAGGACGGCGACCGTATCGAAGCCGGCAAGACGACCTTTGTCTTCCGGACCCTCGAGATCATGCCCTGGAGCGACTCGAGCTCAACCTGAAGCCCAAGCTGGGGTTTTGCGGCCCTCCTCCGATAGACTGACGCTCCGTGACAAAGATACTGGTCATTCCGGGCCAGGGTGAGAGTTTTTCCCACACCCTGGAGGGCGATTCCCTCATTGTCGGGCGCTCGTCGGTGGCAGACCTACGCGTCGAGGACCGATTTCTGTCGCGCAAGCACGCTCGCCTGTTTGTCCAAGACGACGATTGGTGGGTGGAAGACCTGGGATCGCGCAACGGCACCAAGCTCAACGGCACGCTGGTCGGGGAGCCTACCCGGCTCGCGGAGGGAGACGAGATCCGCCTCTGCCAAAGCTCGATCATCTATGGCGCGGACGAGGTTCCACTCAAGCCCCTCAAACCGGAGCCGGCGTCGGCATCTGTGACCGAATCTGATCCCAGCGAGCCCCATACCCGTTTCTTGTCGGCGTCGGAGCTCAGCCGCCTCCAGTCGTCCGACAGTGTGGCGGGACTGGATTCGGTAGATGCCCTACGCCGGCAAGCTGAGAGGCTCCACTTGCTCAACGACCTCCATCGAGCGTTGGGCCAGTCGATGGAGCTCGACGAGCTGCTGGAGATGATTCTCGACCGTTCTTTCAGCGCTCTCAAAACCGAAGCGGCCATCATCTATCTCAGGAGTCCCGACGGCGAGTACTACCGAGCCGCTCACCGGTCCGATAGCAAGGTCGATGCCGAGCACCTCTACTCCGAAACGCTGTTGCGGGAAGTGGCTGACAAAGGCATGGCAGCTCTGGTGACCGAGGTTGCCAAGGACCGACGATTCGACGAAGCCGTGAGCATTCTCGATATGGGTGTGCACAGCCTGGCGGCGGCACCGCTGCTCGACTCCGAAGGCTCCTTGGGGATGATCGCACTGACCTCCACGCTCAGAACCGCGCTGTTCGATGAGGAAGACCTGGAGCTGTTGGTGTCGCTGGCCTCGATCGCCGCCATGCGCATCCGCAACGTCGCCCTCACCGAAAAGGCCGCCGAAGAAGCTGCCAAGCGGGCACGCTTCGAGGAGGAGCTCACCCTGGCCCGCCAGATCCAGGTGGCGCTGCTGCCGAGCCAGCTGCCCGAGGTCGAAGGCTACGAGCTCTATGGAGGCAACATCCCGTCACGCGGCGTCTCGGGCGATTTCTACTCGGTGATCGAGCGCACCAACGGCGAGTTCGTGTTCATGGTGGTAGATGTCTCGGGCAAGGGCATGGCCGCTTCCTTGCTGACATTCTCACTCGAGGCTCTCGCCGCCGGACCGATCGAGATGGGCGAGTCGCCAGCCGAGATCTGTACCAAGGTTTGTCGGTGGCTGTATGGACGAACGCTACCGGCCAAGTACGCGACCATGATCCTGGCAGTGCTCGATCCAGAGACTCACACCCTCAGCTACGCCAACGCCGGCCACAACCCGGGACTCCTGGTGACCGCTGGCGGCAAGATCCAAGAGCTCGGCCCGAGCGGTCCGCCCGTCGGTTTGCTACCCGAAGGCGCCTACACCGACAGCGAGGTCCAACTCGAGCCCGGCGACCTGATGCTCCTGTACACCGATGGCATTACCGAGGCCAGCGATCCCTACGACGAAGAGTTTGGGATGGAGCGTCTGGCCAGGGTCAGCAAGAAGCGGCGCCAGGACGACCTCGAGCTCCTAGCCGAGGCCATCCAGCACGATCTCGACGCCTTTGCCAAAGGTATCCCCTACGCGGACGACAGAACGTTGGTCATGCTCAGACGGACCTGACCCGGTTCCATCTTCCTCTTCCTACCCCTCCGGGTGGTGCTCGAACACCCGCCCATGGCTATGCTGGTAAGCACCTCGATCCGGAGGTCGACATGGCACATCTCACGGTTCGTTCCGGTTACGAGCAGCTGGTTGAAAGGCTGAACCGCTTTCCCCAGGGTGCGCCACCCTCAGACCTCCTGCATGCGATCCTGAAGATGCTCTTCAGCGAGCGCGAGGCAGGGCTCGTCGCCCTATTACCTATCAAGCCGTTCACGCCCAAACAGGCCGCCGGGGTCTGGAAGATGCCCGAGCCCGAGACGCGCAAGGTGCTCGAGGAGTTGGCGAGCCGGGCCATCTTGCTGGATATCGAAGGACTCGACGGCGAGTGGCGCTACGTGCTGCCGCCACCCATGGCCGGTTTCTTCGAGTTCTCTCTGATGCGGGTGCGCGGCGATCTCGACCAGAAGGTGCTCTCCGAGCTGTTCTACCAGTACATCAGCGTCGAAGAGGACTTCATAAAAACTCTGTTCACCGATGGGCAGACCAAGCTCGGGCGGGCGATGGTTCAGGAAGCAGCACTGCCGACCGACAACGGACTCCACGTTCTGGACTACGAGCGCGCCAGCGAGATCATCAACAGCGCATCGCACCGGGGTGTGGGCATGTGCTACTGCCGGCACAAGATGCAGCATCTGGATCGCGCCTGTGACGCGCCGATGGACATCTGTATGACTTTCAACTCCAGCGCCGCCTCGCTGATCCGCCACGGTTTCGCCCGCGAGGTGGACGCCGCCGAGGGTCTCGATCTGCTGACCGAGGCACAGGAGAGAAACCTGGTCCAGTTCGGCGAGAACGTCCAGCGCCGGGTTAACTTCATCTGCAATTGTTGTGGCTGCTGCTGTGAGGCAATGAAGGCTCAGCGCCGTTTCGGCATCCTGCATCCGATTCACACTTCGAACTACATCCCGGAAGTCGACCGCAAGCTCTGCAATGGCTGCACCAAGTGCGTCCAGGTCTGCCCCGTCGAGGCCATGGGCATGGTGTCGGCAAACGACCCTCGCCACCCCAAGCTGCGCCAAGCCAAGCTCGACGAAGAGGTCTGCCTCGGCTGCGGGGTCTGTGTTCGCAATTGCGACTGCGAAGCCATCCGGCTGCAGCCGCGGGCGGAACGGGTGATCACCCCGGTGAGCTCGGTCCAGCGCACGGTGATGATGGCGATCGAAAGGGGCAAGCTCCAGAACCTGATCTTCGACAACCAGGCGCTTGCCAGCCACCGCGCCATGGCCGCGATCCTCGGGGTCATCCTCAAGCTGCCCGCGATCCAACAGGCCTTGGCTCGCAGGCAGATGAAATCTCTCTACTTGGAGCGCGTCCTCGACACCATCCACTGAGTGCGGATTCGGTCAGCGACATTTGTCTAGCTGAAAGGCTCGACAGTTGGATCCAGGAGGTGGTCCTCCAGCAGCTCCTCGGTCTGCAGACGCTCCTTCCACTCGGCCCGGCTGAGGTAGGTGTACATGGCGGGGACCACGTACAGTGTCAGCACAGTCCCTACCAGCAGACCACCGATGACGGCGATCCCCATCGGCATCCGGCTTTCCGAGCCGGCGCCCAGCGCCAGCGCAATCGGCACGATTCCAAGCACCGTCGACAGGGTGGTCATGAGGACCGGTCGGAAGCGCGCTGCAGCCCCCTCCCGGATCGCGTCCAGAACATCGCGTCCCCGTGCCCGTCTCTGGTTGGCAAACTCCACGATCAGAATGCCGTTCTTGGTGACCAGACCGATGAGCATGATCATGCCAATCTGGCTGAAGATGTTCAGGGTCTGTCCGAAGCCCCAGAGCGCCAGCAGTGCGCCGGCCAGCGCCAGGGGAACCGACAACATGATGATGAAGGGATCGCGAAAGCTCTCGAACTGCGCCGCCAATACCAAATAGATGAGCATCAGGGCCAGCAGGAAGACGAATAACAGCGAGCGTGAGCTCTCGGCGAAGTCCCGGGACTGACCTGCCAGGGTGGTTGCGAAGCTCGCATCCAGCAGCTCACCAGCGATGCGCTCCATGGCCTCGATGCCGTCTCCCATGGTGTAGCCGGGCGACAGCCCTGCCGACACGGTTGCGGACACATACCGATCGAACCGATAGAGCTGTGGCGGGCGACTCTCTTCCCGGACCTCAACGACCTTGTCGAGGAGCACGGGCTCGCCACTGGCAGTCGTGACGTAGAGGTTGCGCAAATCCAAGGTCTCGTCGCGATGCTCGCGCCGGACCTGGCCGATGACTTCATACTGATCGCCATCCATCAGAAAGAAACCGAGTCGCTGCTCGCTCAGCGACAGCTGCAGAACCTGTGCGACATCGAGCGCCGAGATTCCCAGATCGCGAGCTCTGGCACGGTCGATCTCCACCCTCAGCTCGGGCTTGTCGAAGACCAGGTTCACGTCCACTTCGGAAAACACTGGATCGGCAGCCGCCCGCTCCACGAATCGCGGCAGAACCTGCTTCAGATCTTCTTGAGTAGGGGCCTGCAAGACGAATTGAACCGGCAAACCTCGACGCCGACCCACCGAAATGGTGGGGTCCTGCGTCACGAATGATCGCGCACCACCGAGCTCGCCCAAACGGGACCTCAGTGCGTCGGCGATCTCCTGCTGGGTGCGGGCACGGTCTCTGGCATCGACGAGACGTAGACGCATGAAGCCCGAATTCACCGAGCTCGACGCACCGAAGCCGGGCGACGTCACGGAAATCAGGGCCTGCATCTCCTCTCCGGCGTCCGCTCTTACCACGTCGTGGAGCTGGTTCATGAATCGGTCCATATATTCGAACGTCGCTCCTTCCGGAGCTTTGGTGCTGATGCGCACGCTGCCACGATCTTCGAGGGGGGCCAGCTCGGACGGCAGCACACTCAGCAACGCCCAGATGGCAACGAGACACACGCCGATGACGACCGGCGCAAACCAACGGTGCTCGAGAGCCGTCTCCAGACTCCGGCGATAGGCCTCGGTCAGGTGGGTGAAGAACGGCCCCGTGCGACGGTAGAACCACGAGTGGTGGGCATCCTTCGACAACAGCCGCGTGCTCAGCATGGAGGTGAGGGTCAAGGCGACAAAAGACGAGATCACAACCGAGCCGGCGAGCACGACACCGAACTCGCGAAACAGCCGGCCCGTGAGGCCGCCCAGGAAGAGGATCGGCAGCAATACCGCCACCAGCGCCAGGGTCGTGGCGATGACGGCGAAAAAGATCTCGCGCGTACCGTTGACGCCCGCTCGCACCGGGTCCATGCCCCCTTCGATCTTGACGTAGATGTTCTCGAGCACCACGATGGCATCATCGACCACCAGGCCAATGGCCAGAACCAGGCCCAGCAACGTGAGAACGTTGATCGAGAACCCGAGGATGTACATCACGAAGAAGGTGCCGATAAGCGATACGGGAATCGCCAGAACCGGGATGAGCGTTGTGCGCCAGTCGCGGAGGAAGCTGAAGATGATGAGCACTACCAGTGCCAACGCGATGAAGATCGTCTGCTGCACCTCGGCAATCGATTGGCGGATGTACTTGGAGGTGTCGAAGCCATAGCCAGTCGAGATGTCCGGCGGCAGATTGCGCTCGATCACGGAGACGCGGCGACGGACCTCGTCGGCAATCTCGACGAAGTTGGCACCTGGCTGCGGCCGGGTGACTACCGCCACCATGTCGATGCCGTCGACTCGCAGGATGGTGCGCTCATTCAACGGACCCAGCTCGGCGACACCGACATCGCGGAAGCGCACCACCCCGCCGGCGTCCTGCTTGAGCACCAGGTTGTCGAATTCCTCCGGGGTGTTCAGGCGGCTCAAAGTTCGTACGGCCAGCTCGACATCCCGCCCCTCGATTCGCCCCGCCGGCAGCTCGACGTTTTCACGCGTGACGGCGTCGCGAACATCGAGTGGCGAGAGTCCGTAGGCTGCCAGCTTCTGCGGCTCCATCCACAGTCGCATTGCATACCGCTTGCTGCCCCAGACATCGACCGCCGCCACGTCAGGAATCGTCTGTAACCGCTCGACAAAGACCTCTTCGGCATAACGCGTCAATTCGAGCAGATTGCGTTGGTCACTGCGCACCATGACCATCACGATGGGCGGCGCGTCGGCGTCGGCCTTCGACACGGTGGGTGGGTCGACGTCTGGTGGCAGATTCCTTTGGGCGCGGAAGACCCGGTCCCGCACGTCGTTGGCCGCCCGCTCGAGATCGGTACCCAGATCGAACTCCACGGTGATCGTGCTGCGCCCCTCACGGCTGACGGACGTCAGGGTGCGAATGCCCGCCACCGCATTGACCGACTCCTCCAAAGGCTCGGTGATCTGTGACTCGATGACGTCGGCATTGGCTCCCCGATAGTTGGTGCTGACAGTGATCACCGGCGGGTCGACTGCTGGGAACTCTCGGACTCCCAGATTGAGGAAGCCCAGAACACCAAACAGGAGGATCGCCAGCGAGAAGACGATTGTCAGGACAGGGCGGCGAATGCTCAGGGAAGACAGACTCATCTAGGGTGACTTCACAATGTCGACAGCTCGACCGGCCCGCAGCTGTTGAATACCCGACACGATGACGCGATCGCCCGGCTCGAGCCCAGCAGTCACTTGGACCTCGGTTTCGGTTCGGATCCCGGTCTGCACCAACCGCGGCTCGGCTCGACCCTCCTCGACGACAAAGACCTTTTTTCCTCCCAGCTCGGGCACCACAGCGATGCTCGGTACGGTAAGCGCGTCGGCCACCTCGCGCACCGCGAGCGATACATCGGCAAAGGCGCCGGGAAGCAGACGGCCTGCTGGGTTGGGGCTTACGGCACGTAGGCGCAGCGAGCGCGTGTTGCGATCGACACTGGGCTCGATGGCGTAGACGACCGCAGGTTGCGGCTCATCGCTACCCTTCACCCTGAATTCGATGCTGTCGCCCACCTGGATCTGCCCGATATAGGCCTCGGGCACAGTGAACTCCACCTTGACGGGATCGATATCCTGAAGCGTCGCCATCCGATCGTGCGGAGCCACGAAGCCACCCGGGCTGACATAACGAAAGCCGATGACGCCACCGAATGGCGCCTGGATCACCGCCTTCACCAGCTGTGTCTCGGTCAGCTCGAGCTCGGCTCGTAGAATGTTGAGCTGGTTGAGGGCGAGGTCATATTCATCCTGGCTCACGAGCTGATCCGTCAGCAGGGTCTGCTGGCGCTGCTCCCGCTTGCGAGCCAGCTCGAGTCGGTAGGTGGCTCGGTCACGCTCGGCCACGAGCTCGCGGTCATCGAGTCGCACCAACACCTGCCCCTTCTCGACCACCGAGCCCTCGTCGAAGAGGATCTCCTCGACCTTGCCCGAGATCTCGCTGACGACATCGACCCGCTCGCTGGCCACGATGGAGCCGGTCGTGGCCAGGCGCTCGACCAACAGCCGCGGCTCGACGTCAATCACCCGCACCCGCAACGGCGCCTCCGCTGGTGGCTGCCCCGCTACTGCACCTTCTCGCGAGCGCATGAGGCGCGGCACAATCAGCGCCGCCAAGCCGACCACGACCAGCATGACAAGCAAGAGACGGCGAAGCGATTTCGGCATCATGCCGTGCGGCTCATGGACAATGCAGGTTAGGTCTCGAGCTTCGCGATCAGTGCTTTATAGCGTGGCTCTTCACGCAGGGGATCGAAGTAGGGGTCCTCTCGCATCCAATTGAGCGATTCGGCGCTGCCGGAGCTCTCATACGATTTCTCGAGACAGTCGAGGGCTTTGTCGTTCTCTCCCAGCTGGGCAAAGATACAGGCGACGTTGTAGAGCACCAGGGCATCGTCGGGATCGATCTCTTGTGCCTTGGCACTCCACTGTTGCGCCAGCTCCAGCTCCCCCAGCTCCACCAGCGCGCCGGCACCCAGGTAGAGCGCCCGAGCATCGTCGGCGTTGAAAGCGAGGTGCCTCTTGACCGCCTCCACCACCTTGCGCAGGCTCGCCGCAGCATAGGCACGACGGCCTAGACTCAAGAAGGTCTGGGCCAGGAAGAACGGAGCCTGATAGTCCTCGGGGTTGACCCGACTCGCTTCCTCGAATCGGTGGACCGCCTCTTCTTTGCGTCCTTGGGCAAAGAGCGCACGGGCATGGAAATAGTGTGCCTCGTAGAGATTGGAATTGAGCTCGATAGACCTTTCGAACTCGGCGTCCGCCTCTTCGTACTTGGTCTGCAGCGACAGGGCCAAGCCACGTGCGGCATGGGCTTCGGCGTCTTCGGGATCGATCTCGACAGCCTTGCGGCTCGCGGTGTCCGCTTCCTCCAAATTCTCCGGGCTCGAATCGAAATACATGTAGAGAATCGAGCAGCAATCGGCGAGACCGGCGTAGGCCCGCGCATAATGACCGTCGATGACGATGGCGCGCTTGAACATCTGGCGGGCCAGCTCGAACCCTTTGGCCCGGAACTCATAGAAGAACTTGCGCCCCTTCAGATAGTAGTCGTAGGCCTGAACATCTTCCGGAGCCGCCTTCTCCGCCCTCTTCTCTGCCTTGGGCGTCAGCGTCACCTGGAGCGCCTCGACGATCTTCTGGGCGATCTCGTCCTGGATGGCAAAGACGTCTTTGAGCTCGCGGTCATAGCGGCTGGACCACAGGTGGTAACCATCTTCGACATTGACGAGCTGCACACCGATCCGCACCTGGTTGCCGGCTTTGCGCACGCTTCCTTCCAGCACGGTTGAAACCCCCAGCCGTCTGCCGACCTCTCTGATGTCCTGCTGGGAGCCACGGAACCGAAAGGCAGAAGTTCGCGAAGCCACCTTCAGCTCCTCGACTCCGACGAGGGCGTTGATGATGTCTTCGGCCAACCCCTCACAGAAGTATTCCTGATCCTTGTCCGGGCTCATGTTGACAAAGGGCAAGACCGCCACGGAAGGCTGGCTGTCACCTTTCCCGTCCGCCACGCTCTCGCCGACTTTGGACAGCGCCGTCAAGATGTCGGATGCCGACTGATAGCGCAGCTCGGGTTCCTTCTCGAGACACCGAACGATGACACGACCGAAGTGCTCCGGTACGTCGGGCCGGGTCTCATCGATGGGCTCGGGCGTGCCCCGCAGGATTGCCGAGGCGACATCTACCGAGGTCTCACCGTCGAACGGCCGGTGCCCGGTGGCCATTTCGTAAAGAATCACGCCAAGCGAGAAGATGTCGCTACGGTGGTCGACCGGCTTGCCCTGGACCTGCTCCGGCGACATATACGGAATCGTCCCCACAACGGTGCCTACCTGGGTGAGAGTCTGAGTGGCCAGATCCTCGTGCACGTCGGAGTCCGCTACTGCGGTCAGCTTGGCGAGGCCGAAGTCGAGGATCTTTACCGTGCCGTCTTCGGTCACCATGATGTTGGCGGGCTTCAGATCGCGATGGGTGATCCCGCGGCCGTGGGCCGCAACCAGGGCCTGAACCAGTGGTCTGGCAATCTCCAGCATCCGCTCTGCCGACATCCCGTCGCCGGTGACGAACTCGTCGAGGCCCTTGCCCTCGACCAGCTCCATGGTGAGGAAGTGAACCGTGGAAGGGCCTAGAGGCTCCCCCTCCCCCTCGGCTGGCAGCTGGTCGCTGGAAGCTGGAAGCTCGACTTCTGCTGATTCGATCGAGTGGATGGTGACTATGTTCGGATGGTTGAGGGCAGCGACGGCCTGGGCTTCACGGCGGAAGCGCTCGAGCCGCTCTGGGTTCGAGGCCATCTCTTCACGCAAGATCTTGAGGGCGACCTTGCGATTGAGGTTCGTGTCCTCGGCCACGTACACCGCCCCCATACCGCCCTCGCCGAGATGCCCAAGAATGCGATAGTGCAACAGGGTCTTGCCAATCATCTGTTCTCCAGTTCTCAGCTTCCGAGCTTGGTGATCAGCGCTTGGAAGCGCGGGTGATCCCGCAGCGGATCCATGTCGGGATCGTTCTCCATCCAGTTGAGCGATTCGGGATGGGCAGCGGTCTCGTAGGACCGCTCTACGCAATCGAGCGCCTTTTCGTACTCTCCGAGCTGGGTGTAGACACAGGCCACGTTGTAGAGCACCAGGGCATCCTCCGGATCGATCTCGACCGCCTTCGCAACCCACTCCTCGGCCAGGTCCATCTCACCCAGTCCCACCAGCCCCGTCGCTCCGAGATAGAGGGCTCGCACATCGTTCGGGTGGAAGGCGATGTGTTTCTTGGCATTGTCAACCGACGTCCTCAGAGCCACGGCGGCATGAGCGCGCCGACCCAGTTTCGTCAGCGTCAACGACAAGAACTGCAGGGCTTGATAGTCGTCGGGATTGACTTTGGAGGCCTCCTCATACCGCTCGGCGGCCTCCTCATGGCGACCCTGGGCAAAGAGGGCCCGGGCGTAGAAGTAATGCGCTTCGTACAACTTGGGATTCAGCTCGATCGCCTTCTGGAACTCGGTATCTGCCTCCTCATATTTCTCGCTCAGCGACAGGGCGAGTCCCCGTGAAGCGTGCGCCTCAGCCAGGTCAGGGTCGATCTCTACCGCTGTGCGACTGGAGTTCTGGGCCTCCTCCAGGTTCTTCTCATCCGAGTCGTAGTACATATACAGGAACGAGCAACAGTCGGCGACTCCGGCGTGTGCCCGCGCATAGTCGTTGTCGACCACGATGGCGCTGGCAAACATTTGTCGCGCGAGTTCGAAGCTCTTGGCCCGAAACTCGTAGAAGTACTTCCGTCCCTTTAGATAGTAATCATAGGCCTGAACGTCGGCCGGAGCCGCTTTCTCCGCCTTGCCCTGCTCTTGGGGTGACAGCGTGACCTGGAGGGCCTCGACGATCTTTTGCGCAATCTCGTCTTGGATGGCGAACACGTCCTTGAGCTCGCGGTCGTAGCGGTTCGACCACAGTTGGTAGCCGTTGTCGACATCGACGAGCTGGACCCCTATTCGCACGTGATTCCCAGCCTTACGAACGCTGCCTTCGAGCACGGTCGATACTCCCAAGCGACGTCCGATCTCGCGAATGTCCTGCTGCGAGCCCTTGAAACGAAAAGCCGACGTCCGCGAAGCGACACGCAGATCCTCGATCACCACCAGGGCGTTGATCAGCTCCTCGGCAAGGCCTTCACAAAAGTAATCCTGCTCCTTGTCGGGGCTCATGTTGGCGAACGGCAACACCGCGATCGAGGCGCTGCCGCCATCCTGTTCGTCGCCAGAGGGCTCGCCTACCTTGGACAGGGCAGTGAGGATGTCGGCAGCTGTCTGATAGCGCAGCTCGGGCTCTTTCTCGAGGCAGCGACTGATGATGCGACCGAGCTGACCGGGCAAATCCGGCCGGGTGTCGCCAATGGACTCGGGAGCGTCGCGAAGAATCGCCGAAGCGACCGCGGCCGAAGTCGAGCCTTCAAAGGGTCTTCGCCCGGTGGCCATCTCGTAGAGAATCACGCCCAGCGAGAAGATGTCCGTGCGGTGATCGACCGGCTGGCCTTGCACCTGTTCGGGAGACATATAGGGAATCGTGCCGACGACCATTCCGATCTGGGTGAGCGCCTGAGTAGGCAGATCCTCGTGCATGTCCGAGTCGGCGGCTGCGGTCAGCTTGGCCAGTCCGAAATCGAGAACCTTGACCGTGCCGTCCCCGGTCACCATGATGTTGGCGGGCTTCAGATCCCGATGGGTGATCCCGCGGCCGTGCGCCGCAACCAGGGCTTGAACCAGCGGCCTGGCAATCTCCAGCATCCGCTCGGTAGACAAACCGTCACCGGATACCAACTCGTCGAGGCCTTTGCCCTCGACCAGCTCCATGGTGAGGAAGTGAGCCACCCCCCCACCCTCCCGGCTATCGGCTTCCAGCTGCCTGCTTCCAGCATCCTCTGTTCCGGCTGGTAGCTGGTGGCCGGTAGCTGGTAGCTGAGTTTCAGCCGACTCGATCGAATAGATCGTGACTATGTTCGGGTGGTTGAGGGCAGCGACGGCCTGGGCCTCACGGCGGAAGCGCTCGAGTCGCTCTGAGTCGGAGGCCATTTCTTCGCGCAGCATTTTCAGCGCCACCTTGCGGCCCAGCTTGGTGTCCTCGGCGACGTACACCGCCCCCATACCTCCCTCACCGAGATGCCCAAGAATGCGATAGTGCGACAGCGTTTTTCCGATCATCGACTCTCCAAGGCTCAGCCTTCCAGCTTCTCCACCAAAGCCAGGTAGCGAGGCAGGCCGCGCAGAGGATCGAAGTACGGATCTTCCTTCATCCAGTTGAGCGATGCGGAGCCACCAGCGGTCTCGAACGATGTCTCGAGACAGTTGAGTGCCTTGTCGTTCTCACCCAGTTGGGCATAGATGCACGCCACGTTGTAGAGCACCAGAGCGTCCTCAGGGTCGATCTCCAGGGCTCGCGCCACCCATTGCTGCGCCAGATCGAGCTCTCCCAGATCCACCAGCCCGGCAGCCCCCAGATAGAGCGCTCGCGCATCGTCGGTCTTGAAAGTGAGATGCTTCTTCGCCGCTTCTACGGCCCGCCGGAGGTTGGCTGCCGCGTGCGCCCGGCGACCGAGTTTCTCGTAGGTCTGGGCGAGAAACATCGGGGCTTGATAGTCCTCCGGATTGATCTCGCACGCCGCTTCGTATTGCAGCGCCGCTTCCTCGTGACGGCCTTGGGCGAATAGAGCGCGAGCATAGAAGTAGTGGGCTTCGTACAGCTTGGAATTGAGCTCGATCGCCCGCTGGAATTCGGTGTCCGCTTCTTCGTACTCGGCCTGCAGCGCCAAGGCCAGACCGCGCGACGCATGTGCCTCGGCGTCCTCTGGATCGATCTCCACCGCCTTGCGGCTGGCCGTGTCTGCCTCTTGCAGGTTCTCGTCACTGGAATCGAAGTAGGTATAGAGAAACGAACAGCAATCTGCGACACCGGCGTAGGCCCGGGAGTACTTGTCATCAATGACTATGGCGCGGGCGAACATCTGGCGGGCCAGCTCGAAGCCCTTGGCACGGAACTCGTAGAAGAACTTGCGGCCTTTCAGGTAGTAATCGTAGGCCTGCACATCCTCTGGCGCCGCCTTCTCGGCCTTCTTCGCTTGCTCCCTCGCGTTGGGACTCAGCGTGACCTGGAGTGCCTCGACGATTTTCTGGGCGATCTCGTCCTGGATCGCAAAGACATCCTTGAGCTCACGGTCGTACCGGTTCGACCACAGGTGATACCCGTCCTCGACTTTGACCAGTTGGACTCCGATACGAACATGGTTGCCGGCCTTGCGGACGCTGCCTTCCAGCACCGTCGAGACCGCCAATCGACGTCCGATCTCCCGGATGTCCTGCTGTGAGCCCTTGAATCGAAAGGCCGAGGTCCGGGATGCGACCTGCAAGTCCTCGACACTCACCAGGGCGTTGATGAGCTCTTCCGCCAACCCTTCGCAGAAATAGTCCTGGTCCTTTTCCGGGCTCATATCGACAAACGGCAGCACTGCCACCGAAGGTCTGCTTTCACCCTTCGAGTCCTCAACGGTCTCGCCGATCTTGGACAGTGCCGTTTGGATATCGGCCGCCGACTGATAGCGCATCTCGGGTTCTTTCTCGAGGCACCTGGAGATGATGCGGCCGAACTGGTCCGGCATGTCGGGTCGCGTGTCGCTGATCGCCTCGGGGGCGTCGCGCAGAATCGCCGACGCAACATCGGCCGAGGTCTCGCCGCCAAAGGGTCGATGGCCGGTGGCCATCTCGTAAAGAATCACGCCCAGCGAGAAGATGTCGGTGCGGTGGTCGACCGGCTTGCCCTGGACCTGCTCCGGCGACATGTAGGGAATCGTCCCCACCACGGTGCCGATCTGCGTCAGTGTCTGGGTTGGCAAGTCCTCGTACTCACCCGAATCGGCGGCCGCGGTCAGTTTGGCCAGGCCAAAATCGAGAATCTTCACCGTGCCGTCGTCGGTCACCATGATGTTGGCCGGTTTCAGATCACGATGCGCGATACCCCTCTCGTGTGCGGCCACCAGGGCACGGATCATCGGCGCCGCGATCTCCAGCGTCTTCTCGGTGGAAAGACCGTCCCCTGAAATCAACTCGTCGAGGCCTTTGCCTTGCACCAGCTCCATGGTGAGGAAGTGAACCGTGGAAGGGCCTGGAGGCTTAGAGGCTTGGGGGCTTAGAGGCTCCCCCTCCCCTTCGGCTGGCAGGTCAATTTCTGCCGACTCGATGGAATGGATGGTGACGATGTTGGGGTGGTTGAGGGCAGCAACGGCCTGAGCTTCGCGGCGAAAGCGTTCCAGCCGGCCGGGATCCGCGGCCATCTCTTGACGCAGAACCTTGAGCGCCACTTTGCGACCCAGATTTGTGTCCTCGGCGACATAGACCGCCCCCATTCCACCTTCACCGATCTGTTCGAGGACGCGATAGTGCAGCAGGGTTGTTCCGATCATCGATTCTCCAGCCTGTAGCGAAGCAAGGAAAGTGATTCTATATCACTCCCGCAAGCGCTCCTCCTCAGCTCATTTTGCTTGCAGCTGTCACGGTTTTGCGCCCAAGTAGCACTGTACTTCTTGAACGGCGGACAGTTCGGGCCATGGTGGTTCGCACCCTGATCCGTCGGAGAGGAGCAGCCCTATGCGGTTTCTTGAACTCTTCGACTTCTTCGCCTGGGCCTTTCGCGAGGCCTTGCTGGATTTCGGGGAGCTCAGAACCCAAGAGGGGCCGGGTCTGGTCAGCGACGGCTAGGCACGGCGGGCGCTGAGCAAGAACCTTGGGTGATTTCTCCGCCGTGGCGGCGAGTGAGCCGCTCTCGGTAAGGGAATTTTTATGCGCAGCGTGTTACTCTTTCTCGCAGAGAGAAAGAGAACGTTGGGACAAGAGAGCACGGGTCGCCGGACAGAGACCCTCGACCATATGGTCGAGACGCTACTCGTCGGCTTGCAGCCGAAGATGGAGAGGATTCTGTGGCATTACCGCATTCCACCACAGGACGCCGAGGACCTCGTCCAGGAGATTCTGATCTCATTCGTGCGTCGCTTCGACCGAGTGCAAAACAACGAGGCATGGCTGGTCAGCGCTCTCAAGTACCAGTGTTTGCTGTATTGGCGTCGGCGCCGCAAACGGCTCTACCAAGCCGTTGATAGTGCCCTGCTCGACGCCCTGGCCGAGCCCCAGCCCTCGCCTGCCCAGCGTTACGACCAGGCCCACGACCTGGCCAATCTGCTGCCGAAGATTCCGCCTCGTTGCCGCAAAGTGCTGGAGTTGCGCTATGGGCTGGGAATGACCCCCAAAGAGCTGGCCAGCAAGCTCGGCTATCAACATTCGAGCATCTCCAACATCGTCCGCCGCTGCCTGGCCGCGCTCACGGCCAAGCTCCTGGCATCGGAACCGTGCGATGTGAACCGCAATGCCTGAGGTCCACCCCAGCCGCGAGCTCCTGGAGCGATTCATGCTCGACGACCTCGAGCCGGACACGGCCTGCGAGATAGTCGGGCATCTGCTCAGCGACTGCCCGGCCTGTAAGCAGATCACCGGTTCCCTTTGGCAGGACATCGAGAATGGTCTGGGGGCTACCTTGCTGGATGACTGCGACACCGAGACACCCCGACCTTCCCCCTACGAAGGCCTTTTCGATCGTGCCCTTGCCCGCGCCAGTCAGGAGGTAGTGGACCTCGCTCGAGAGCGAGCGACTGCGCCATCGCTTTACCTGGAACTGAGCGGACACCCTCAGCCCCGCCGTCTGACGCTGGCCCGCAATTCCCGACGATTCCAGACTTGGGCGCTTTGCGAGCTACTGATCGAGAAAAGCTACGACACCCGTTTCGAGGCTGCCCAGACCGGAGTCGAGCTGGCCGAGCTGGCGGTGGCGGCAGCCCAGAAACTGAATTCTGCGATCTATGGATCGCGGCCGACCCAAGACCTTCTCGGACGTTGCTGGGCATACCTCGGCAATGCTTTTCGCGTGCGCTCCGATCTGCGGCAGGCCGACGAGGCTTTGCGCGAGGCCGGTGAGTGTTTCGACCAGGGCACGGGGGACCGTTTGGATCGGGCGTTGCTCTATCGCTTTCAGGCCCATCTACTGCGGGCGCGGCGCCAGTTCGAGCCGGCGCATCGGTTGCAGGATCGAGCTGTTGCCCTGTATCGCGAGTGTGGCGAGACCCACCTCATCGCCAATACGCTCTCGGACCAGGCATTGGGAGTGGTCTATTCCGGTGAGCCCGAACGGGCGATTCCCCTGTTCGGGGAGGCGTTGGAGCTGGTCGACGCGCAGCACGAGCCTCGGATGGTGGCTGCGATCCGGCACAACCTGGCGCACTGCCTCAATGAGGTCGGCCTGTCGGAGCAGGCCTTGCATCTGCTGCGGCAGGTGCGTCCCGTCTACCACGAGCTGGGCGACGGGCTCAGTCTGGTCCGAGTACGTTGGCTCGAGGGCAAGATCTTGCACGACCTCGGGCACGAGGAGCGAGCCGAGGAGGCGCTAACGGAAGCCCGCGACGCATTAGTCGACCACGGTGTGGCCTACGATGCAGCCCTGGTCTCCCTGGATCTAGCAGCGACCTTCGCCGCCCAGGGTCGCCTCTCCGACATGCGGCGTCTGGCTGAACAGATGCTGCCGATCTTCGAATCTCGGGACGTGCATCGGGAAGCCATGGCAGCGCTGCTGGTCTTCCGACAGGCCGCTCGAGCAGAGGAAGTGACACTCGCGCTTGTGCACGAGATCAGCGTCTATCTTCGTCAGGCCCGGAGCGATCCGGGCCTTCGTTTTGTCCACCCTAGATCCGGGACTCTATAAACACCACCCTATCGAGGAGTCCAGTGAGATCGTCGGGGATCGCCACGGCGTCCGCCGAGGGCCCAGTGACGCCAAAGACCTCCTGCCAGAGCTTTGGCGGGCCATCAATACACATGGCCGCGTCGATCCGGAAGACATCGAAGCCGAGTCCCTGGAGTATCGAGGCGGCCATTCGGCCCTGGCCCCGAATCGGGTAGACATTCGCCGAGATCTTCTGCATTTCCCCCTCATAGTGTTAGTTGCACGAGGCGAGGGTTCTGAGACAGGGCGCCAGCAAATGGTTGCTACGACGATGTGGCCTCGACGCGCCGCTTGATGCCCAGCAAGCACTTGCTCATCATCACGATCTCGAAAGCATCGAGATAGAGATTGGAAAGCCTACTGTCCAGATCGACACGCAGGCGCGTCACCAGACGAGTAGCACTCGGCCCATCGGGGTACAGGCCCCACGCCCATGTCCAGGTCTGGTGTTCGGCAGATTCATCCTCCACGACCAGCAGCATGAACTCGTTCGGCTCGAGGACCTCGACCCTGGCTGCGGCCGATCGCGACAGCGGAATCGTGTCTCCAACACGGAGATTCTGAAATTCGGGGATGATCTCTTCGGCACTCGGGATACGGTCGTTGTCCAGCCAGTCGTGACTGTAGAACCCCGCCTTGCGATAGCCGATTTGGACGATCCAGGGCCAGATTTCTTCCGGTCTCGCGTCGATCTCGACGGCCCGCGTGGCATTGAATGTGGGGTCGGTGACGATCTCGTCACCTGGCATCGCCCTCCGCACCTCTTCCTCCGTCGCACCCCAGGTGCGTTGCCAGGGTCTGTACACAAACTGGAAAAAAGCGACGAGGGCAACAATAAATGCGCCCGGGACAAGAAGCCACCAGAGAGTTTTTCTGGACATCAGAACCCTTCGCGTCCTCCCTTAAGTACGAATCTCCTGTCAACCTGTTTCTGAATGGAGAGTCCGCAAGACATTCGGCAATCGCACCAGCTATTGCCCTGCCTGAGGATTGGCCATCCAAGTGGTAGCCTGGAGTCGTGATCCCCCGTCTGTTGGCGACCTTGGCGCTTGTTGGGGCGCCGCTCTCTTCCGGTCCTTCGCCCCAGGTGGAGCTTGTTTGGTCGGGCGCTAGGACCGAGTTCACCGGGTCGCTTTCACCCGATGGTCGCTACCTCTCCTTTACGGAATGGCAGGACTGCTGTCAGCTCGCCGTGCGGGATATGAAAACTGGGGAGATTCGACAGCTCACCGAAGGCGAATGGCCAGCCTTCGCCTATCCTTCGCGTTTCTCACCTGACGGTCGGCGGATTGCGTTCGGTTGGCGCACCGAGGAGGGCGAGCAGGAAGTGCGGGTCATCGGTCGCGATGGCACGGGCCTTCGAACCGTATTCTCGGGCGGTACGGCCGACTATCCCGAACCCCACGCTTGGTCTCCCGATGGGAGCATCTTGGCGACCTACCTCGAGAAAGAGGACGGCAACCGCCAAATCGCACTTCTCACCGTGGAGGGTGGGACAACCCATCCACTTCTCACCCTTTGGGATGAGGCCATCCCCAAGAAAATGGCTTTCTCCAGCAATGGAAAGCGACTCGCCTTCGACTACCCGCAAACAACTGGTCGACCCGAGCGAGATGTCTACATTCTGGATATCGATGCCGCTACTCCAGAGAGCCTCGTCGAGCACCCGGCAGACGATTTCTTGCTCGACTGGCTGCCCACAAACCGGGGTCTTCTCTTCGCCAGCAACCGTGAAGGGAGTTGGGGGATCTGGGTGCAGAACACAGAGGATCCCGCGGCAACACCGCATCGTTTGGCAGCGAGCCCATCGCGGATCCGAGCCGGCCTGGGCTTTACCCCAGAGGGTTCCTACTATTTTGGAGCGACCTTTACCCGTCAGGAGCTCTACGTAGCCACCTACGATGTCGACAGGGGTGGCTTGGGCAAGCTACAGAAGGTTGGGGAGGGACTCTCCTTCGACTCATCGCCCGCCTGGTCGCCCGATGGACGACACCTCGCTTTCGTGACCGGCGACGGGGATGTGGGGTATTCCTTCGTGCTCCACATCCGGGACATCGACACAGATACCGAGCGTAAACTTCCCTTACCCCTCACTCGTTTGGGTGGCCACGCCTTTCAGCCCCAATGGTCACCCGATGGCCAGTCCTTTTTGGTGCAAGCCGACAGTCTCGGTGGCCAACGCGGCCTCTTTCTTGTCGATCGGAACACCGGCGAGCTCGATCCGGTGGCCCTAAAGGATTCCCGAGACCCCGGCGCCGAGCTGGAATGGCCGACCTGGGTCGGGCAGGACCGTGTCGCTTTTGCTCGCTGGATCGATCCTTGGCCGGGGCGCCGACTCGTGGTTCGTGCGCTCGACACAGGCGATGAAACCGAGGTCTACCGTACGGTGGCTCCGGTCGGTGTGTCCCATCTGGCCGGCTCGCCTGATGGCCGAAAAGTTGCTTTTTTCGACTGGAACACAGAGTCCAACCGAACGAGCTTGCAGGTCATCCGGGCCGATGGAGGCAAGATCCTCCGGCTTTCCGAAGTCAACTCACCTGATAGGTCGAGTTACGGCCAACTGGTAGGTGCGCTAGCCTGGACACCCGACGGCAAGTCCTTGATCTATGCCTCCAGTCCTACTGCCGGGAACCGGAAGACCAGGCTGTGGAGGATCCCAGCCATCGGTGGCTCTCCCCAACCTATCGGGGAGATCCTGGACGGCCTCCTCCCCTACGGTTTGAGCGTTCGCCCTGACGGGTCTCGAGTGGCTTTGACAGCAGGTGTGCCCCGCCGCCGGGAAGTGTGGAAGGTCGGGCGTCTGATCGCTACGCCGTCGACCGCTGATCCTTGAGAAAGTCTCTGGCGCTGTAGGACGCGAGCTTCATCCGCTTCTCTTTGATGTTGGCCTTTTTCACTCGCAGCCCCTGCTTGGGCTGCCACAGGGCGCGCTGCCTGTTGATCCTGTTCCGCGCGTCATTCAGCCAGACCGCGATGCCCGGAAAGTTCGGATGGTGGCGCTCATTGTTGTCGATGGGATAGAGGATGTACTTCGCGGCCCAATAGTCCAGGGCGATCGGGTCCTGGCTCGCGACCAGCTGATTGACTTGCGTGGTGGCGCTGGCAGGGTATCCACTGAGCGACCCTTGCGACACCCAGATGGCGTCGATGATGTTCAACACCGGGGCTCGAACCAGGGCGAACATCTTGCCACAGGTCTCACCCAGCCCATCATAGTGACGAAAGTCGAACTGACCGTCCTCCATGGACAAAACACCGTACATGTGCTTCAACGACGCGGTGATCTCGGAGCCTCCTCTGTCGTGGTGCTTCAACACCGGCACGTTGATCAGCTTCAGGTTCTGTGAGTAGCCGCTGCCATTCCATATGCCCTCGCGTAACTCGACGCGGTTGCCTGCCGCGGTCGTAAAGCACGGGTACGAGACGTTGTCGATTCTCCGGTAGCCGTCGTCCTGATGATCGCTGCTGTCGAGGAATCGCAAGCGAAGCGGGTCGAAGAGGTAGGACGAGACTCGGGGTTCAGCAAAGACGGTGTCGACCAGGTATTCGAAATGATGAAGTCTGTTATTAGCGTTGGCCTGGATCATCCCGTCTGAGTACCGGGTCGTCGTGTTACACCGCAGACTTCCCCAACCCTGCCCGTTCTCGATGATCACCACCTCGCCGGTAAAGCCGTCGGGATGCTCCAGGACGCTCTGAATCAATCCGCGAATGACATCGCTGTTGGTGCAGCCCCGGTACTTCCATTGCGCGTTGACCTTGATCAGGACCACGTCGTCCGCGGCGATCATGCCTTTCGGCCCACTCAGAAGATCTGTGCGATTGGAACGGTAGAACTTGAGATTCTTGGCTCCCATGAGATGCAACAGGCAGTCCACACCCACATGGTGATTCCTACCGAAGTTGCCTCGAAAAGGATTCTTGGGGATCTGGTGAACCCAGAAGAGCTTGCTTTTGGCCTTCTTGCCGGCTTCAGCGAGACGGGCAAAGGGAGCCAGAAACAAGTAGACCAACCCTGCGCCCGCGATTCTGACAACCTCGCGACGAGTTGGGCCACTGTGGCAGGAGGTAACAGTCATATCGCTACCCTCCAGAGGTCGGAACTCGAGTGTTCCATCTTCCAGGATGGCAGCTCAGCCCGGGCCGGGCAACACCCATTCGGGTAGGTTCGCTAGTTGTCGGAGAGGTTAGTTAGGGAGTACCGCTGGTACCTGATTCGGCTGTCACTGTGTCGGTAGCAGTTTCCCCATCCGCGGTGACCACGAAATCGAGAATCTTGTCGCGGCGCTCGAGCACTGCCTCGATCTGGCCCTCGCTGATCAAGTCTCCGAGGTTCTCCTGCAGGGACTCTCGATCGAGGGTCTGGAGAGCGGCTGACAACTCCGGGTCGAGGCGCACTGATTTGTCCTCCTCCCACTCGATCTCGGTCGAGCTCGAAAACGCCTTCGAGTGGTCGATGAGAAACAGCTCGTGGCTCCCCACGCGACAGAGGATGTCTTCTAGATCGCGATCTTGGTTGCCGATCAGGGCATCAAAGATTTCAC